>Ga0116149_1006665_pt1 | contig 10322 bp, 5 predicted proteins | sample AD_UKC057_MetaG_FD_89787 | JGI IMG/M metagenome (GOLD analysis project Ga0116149, IMG submission 89787) | Active sludge microbial communities of municipal wastewater-treating anaerobic digesters from USA - AD_UKC057_MetaG | ecosystem: Engineered > Bioreactor > Anaerobic > Digestate | place: USA...
ACGCGAAGGCGGAGATGGTCGAGTTGATCGAGCAGTACCGCACCGGCGTCACCACCCTCGTGGTGCCGCTGACACTGCTGAACCACCATGTCCGTCGCGCCGGCAACGACTACCTCCGGAATCAGTGGTACCTGCACCCCCACCCGGCGGAACTGCAGTTGCGCAACCACGCCTGAGCTCGGCCCCGGCGCCGTCGCACTCAGCCTGGGACGGCCTCCCACGTGTGCCGGAAGTGCTGAACCGGCGTCGGCTCGCCCCTGAACTGCCAGAGCTGGGACGCGGGACCGAGGAAGCTCGCCATGAACCAGAACGTGTGCGCCGGCCGGGCGAGGGCGTGTCGGAGCAGGGCCCCGCTGAAGCGAGGTCGCCGCACCAGGGCCCGGCTGAACTCCCGCAGCCAGTCCTCGGCGGTGAAGCCGTAGTCCTGGGTCCCGTCAACTTCGCGTACCAGCCTGAACGATCCCCGGGCACAGCGTTCGAGCTGTCCGCGGGCTGGATAGTACCCGCCATAGCCGCGGTGCAGGACCGCGAAGTGGAGTCCCTGCCGGTCAGACAGCTGCAGGAAGGGCGACCGCAGGCACTTCTGGGGGGCGACGGGAGCCCCACGGAAGTGCAGTGCCGTGGTTACCAGCCGGCGCGAGGAGGAGGTCGGGTCCAGGAGCCTGGCGAAGGTGCCGAACATGCGCTCGTAGATTTGGTCCTGCCGTCCGTTCAGCGCGTCGGTCGGTTGGCAGAAGTGCTCCAGGGCGCCATTCACGACGATCCCGTCGAAGCGTCCGTTCCACTCCGGCGGCAGGGCGCGGTAGTCTGCAAGCAGGACGCGCAGCCCTCGTGCCTGGCACACGGCGCACTGGTCTTCGGAAATCGTTATCCCCGTAGCCACGGCCCCGCGCCGTTGCGCCGCCCCGAGCAACGTCCCGAGGCCGCAGCCGATCTCCATGAGGCGGTAGCCTTGGCCGACCCGGAGCTCGTCGAGCAGGTAGTCGTGTTGCCGTCTCTTGGCGACGTGGTAGTCAGTGCGCCGGTCGCCGCCGTAGATCCCCTCCGTGTAGTCCTCGATGCCGGCGAGCAGGGACACCCCCGTCAACCGGTAGCAGTCCCGCACGGTCACCGCCACCTCTGCCAGACTGGCAGCCCGGTCCGGTCGTCCGGCCATGGCCGGTATGTCTACCGTCGTCTGCAAGCGCCTATCCCGTCACCGCGTGGAGGCTGAAGTGTACCACGCCCTCCGGGGGAGTGCAAGCCTCGTTGACCGCACTTGATCGTGGTCCCGCCAGCGGCTACTATGGCACGCTGGCGGCACCGTGGTCGGCATTGCCCGTGGGTTCCTCTCACGGGGATGTTGGGGGCGCGATCGCCGCGAGGAGGGCCGGCTATGAGACGCACCGCACTCGTGATCGGACTGCTCTGGCTGGGTACGGGCGGACTGCTGGCGCAGGACCTGGCCGAGCTCGAGGCCGATCATCGCGTCGAGGCGCAGTTTGTCACGCCGCACACCGACTGGGCCGTGCCCTACGCGCAGGGCGCGACGCGGGTGCTCTTCTTCGTGAACGGCCGCGGCGTCAACGCCCGTGAGGTCACCGAACTGCAGCAACGCTTCGACCTCGATCCGCAGATGGTCTTCTGGGCTCGCATCGTGGACACGACGCGCGACGACTGGCATGGCGGTGAGAACGGCGTCCGCCGCATGGCCGGACTCCTGGCGCAACGCTGGGACGCGTTCGTGTTCATGGACGTGTCGCCGGAGAGGATGCCGATGGCGCAGCAGTATGCGCTGATCAAGGCGGTCGCCGACGGCGCCGGGTTGGTGCTATCGGGGGTGGATGACGCCCGGGTGCTCAAGGAGAAGAACCGCCTGCGGGAGCTGCCCGCCTTCCTGGGCGACGTCGAGGGGGCCGCCGCGTTTGCCGTCAAGGCCGGGCGCGGCGTGCGCCTGCCCAAGCGTCCGGAGATCGGGTACCGGCCCGGCTGGGAAGTGGCCTATGACGAGTGGGACATGCGGCTGGGCAAGGCCGTTCTGTGGGCCGCCGACAAGGAGCCTAAGGTGCGTCTGACGCTGATGGCCAAGGACGCCGAGCTGCCCCGCACGGCGCTGCCGGGTCCGGTGGCGGCCCTGCGCTGGCAGGGGGCCGCGCCCCGGACGCTGGCTGAGGTCACTATCCGTCGCGACGACGGGGCCGTCGTCAGCGTCCGCCGGCAGCCCTTCGACACGCCGGCAGGGACCGTGTCCCTCGGTGCTCCCAGCCTGCGCGCCGGGTCGTACGTCCTGGACGTCATCGCCCGCGACGGGCAGGTTGTCACAGCCTTTGCTGGTACCGCCTTCAGCGTGCTCAGTCAGCGGCGGGTGGCGGAACTGCAGCTCCTGGAGGACTGGGCTGAAATTGGCGGGCGCCTGAGCGGCAAGGCGATGCTGGCCGGTCCGCCGGTGCCGGATGAACGCCTACTGGTCAGCTTGTTCGACCGGCGTGACCGCGAGTTGGCGCGGCAGACCGTCGCGGTGGCGGAGGCCGGAATCGCGGCCTTCAGCTTCGAGGTCCCGGCGTGGTTCCCGATGCTGCTGGAGGTCCGCGCCACGGTGCTGGCGGGTTCGGAGGAGGTCGCTTCGGCATGGCAGTTTGCGCGCGTCGTCAAACGTCACCGGGGTCGGTTCAACGTCGTCATGTGGGACACGCCGGCCGGGAACCTGGCGCCGTATGCGGAAGAGAGCCTGGCCAGGACTGGCGTCACCGTGCAGTTGCGCGGCGGGACGCCCCCACCCTACCTGGCAGCCTACGACATCGCCTGGATTCCCTACACGACACACATCGCCGGCGAGAGGGACGCGCAGGGCTTCATGAAGCCGGTCTGCTGGAATGACGAGGCCGCGATTCAGGCCCATGTGGACAGGATCGTCGACAGCTACGTCCCCTCCCGTCGGCATGGGGTCTTCGCCTACTCGCTCGGGGACGAGATCGCGGTGCGCGGCTCATGTCTGAACCCGCACTGCCTCGAGGCCTACCGGACGTACCTGCAGGCGCAGTACGGCGACATCGCGGCCCTGAACGCCTCCTGGGGCAGCTCCTACGCCAGTTTCGGCGAGGTACAGCTCGGCAGGCCTGACGACAACGACGAGATGCAGGCTTTCCGCGACGGCAACTTCCCGCGCTGGTTCGACCGTCAGGCCTTCCAGTCCTACAGCTTCTGCAGGCTCTGCGAGCGCTTCGGCAAGGGCTTCCGGCGGATCGATCCGGAGAGCCGTTGCGGCTTCGAGGGTGCCGGCACCTTCGGCCAGGCCGACGACCTGGACGGCTTCGTGCGCTACAACGGCTTCTGGTCGCCCTATCCCGGCAGCGCCGACGAGGTCCTGCGCTCGATCGCGCCGCGCGATTTTCCCCGATCGAACTGGATGGGCTACACCAAGGACGCCGACTCGCTCCTGGAGAAGTACTGGCGGATGCTGACGCGGGGTTGCGACAGCGTCTGGTGGTGGCGCTGGGAGGTCCTGGGCCGTTTCCATGGTTGGCTGGCGCCCAGTCTCGATCCCTACCCGGCCGTGCAGGAGATTCTGCGCGACACGCAGATTGTCCGCGACGGCCTGGGCGATCTGCTGCTGCGCTCCGAAATGCAGACCGACGGTATCGGCATCCTCTACTCCCAGCCCTCGGCCTACGCCGCGAAGGTCCAGTCGTCGCCGTCGTTCGGCACCTACGAACGCAACCACGAGGCGTTCCACGGCGCCTTGCGCGGCCTTGGCCTGAACTTCCGGTACATCACCGATCGGCAACTGCGGCTCGGGGAGGTATCCCTGCGCCCGTTCAAGGTCGTCATCCTGCCGATGGCCCAGGCGCTGAGTGCCCGCGAGGCGGAGCTGCTGCGCGAGTATGTGCGCGAGGGCGGGATGCTGATTGCCGACGTCCGGCCGGGCCTCTACGACGGACACGTCAAGCCGCTGGCGGCCGGACAGCTCGATGACGTGTTGGGCGTTCGGCGCACCGGGGCCGACGCGGCGCTGATCGCGGATGGCGCGGTCACGGTGGCGCGAGCCGACGGCGGAGCCGAGTCACTGGTGCTGCCCAGGGCACAGGCCGACGGCGGCGTGCAGGCGGCCGGCGCGGCAGTCGGCGGTGCAGCCGGCCAGGCTCCCCTGTTCCTCGTCAACCGATTTGGCAAGGGCCAGGCGGTACTGCTGAACCTGTCCATGGGCAGCTTCCCTGCCCCGGGCTCGGACGCCGCGGCGGCACTGGCGGCGCGCCTGTGGCGGCAGACCCTGGCGCTGGGGGAGATCGCGCCGGCTTTGGAGCTGCGGGATGCGCAGGGCCAGCCCGTGCTCAACGTCGAGGTCACCCGCTGGACGAACGGACCGGTGCAGATTGTGTCGCTCTTCCGGCATGCCGGAGCCCCGGAGACGGTGACGTTGCGGCTCTCGCAGGCCGCGTATGGATACGACCTGAAGCAGCGCCGGGATCTCGGCCACCAGACGGAGTTCGCACTGCCGGTGACGCCGAGCCGCGCCTGCTTCTATGCGCTGTCGCCGGCGCCGCTTGGGCCGGTGACGCTCACGGCGGGGGCTCCGACTGCGCCGGGCGGCGTCCACCTCACCCGTCTGGCGTCGAAGTTGCCGCAGGGCCAGCAGGGCGTGAGCGTGCGGGTGGAGCTCCCGGACGGTCGCCTCGCCGATTGGGTCGAGCCCGTGGCGCTCGCGGACGCCAAGGGAACCACGGTCGCGGTGCCGGTGGCCCTCAACGATCCCACGGGCACGTGGACCGTCCGCGCCACCGATGTCTACACCGGCCAGACCGCCGTGACGCGGTTTGAGGTGAAGTAGGAGGCCGCCACCATGCGAACCATCCTCGAGCTGGGCGCCGTTCTCGCGGCCTCGGCTGCGCTCTGCGGCCAGGCGCTGCCCACCTCCGTGCTGGTCACGGACCATGGCCCGCAGACAGCGATCGCCGGACCGGGCGCCCCCAAGCACATCGTCGGTCTGCCGCGTACGATGCACACGATCAGCCTGGACTCCGGCGGCAGGGTCTACGGCCTGCGCTACGTCGTCGCTCATGATGAGAAGCGCCCTGGCATCGCCATTCCCGGCGAGGGCTACGTCGGCATGCCGCAGCCTGCCGACTGCAACTGGTACGGTGGCGGCTTCCTCGACCTGGAGATCAACGGGCGGAGCATCGGCACGACGCCCATCCACACCTTCGCCGGACGTGGCGTCGGCAAGCGCGGCTATGTGGACTTCATCTTCGACACGGTCCTCGCCGTCGTGCGCCTCCGCTTCGTCGCACTGGCGGGCAACGACGCCCTCTACTGCCAGGCGCTGCTCGAACCGAAGTCCGAGATCACCTCCCTGCGGGTGACGCTGCGCTGCTACCCCTCGGCGTTCGTCAGCACGGGGGAGCGGCACGTGCTGACGCCAGTGCGGGACCTGGAGCAAGGCGAGCGGGCCGAGCTGGATCTCGACACCGAGCGCTGGCTGCTGTACTACGACCGCATTTTCGATGCGGGGTACGCCACGGCCTCGCAGCGCGGGCTGGGGCCGTGTGCCGTCCTCTGGCCGCCGGAGCAGGCCGGCAAGGTGGCGTTCAGCGTGGGGGGATATGGCATCGACACGGTCATGGACATCCAGCCGCGGCAACGAGACCTGCGGTTCGTGTTCTTCGACTTCGCCGGCACCGGCAACGAGACCGCCAAGGCGGCTCTGCGGGAGCGTGCGCCCGGCCTTCAGAAGGAGCTGTCGATGTTCGTCTTCACCGATGCCAGCGTGGCCGGCTGGCCGCTGGCGGAGAAGCAACGGGAAGTGCAGCCGTTGCTGGCTGCGCTGCCTGAGGACCAGGGGGCGGTGGGCACCTACAACCGCTGGGCTGCCGAACTGGCGAAGCAACTGCCGCTGATCACGGCAGGCGCGCCCGGCGCGATCATGGCTGAAGCCAATGCGGCCACGGCCATCGCCGCCTGGGAGCGCGGTCTGCCGGAACTGCGGCTGAAGGCCCTGTTGCGGGAGATCTGAAGGCCGGCGTCCGGCGTGGCCCGGAGGAGAGGCGCCTGGCCGCAGGCGCCCGGCAAGTCGAGGCCGACCGCATTCCCACATGCCGCCCGGCGGTCGAGGCCGGGTCTACGGCAAGCGCCAGCGCGAACAGAGCAGGGCGCACTTGTCGGTGACGGCCTGCGGCTTCTGGTAGTAGACCGAGAGCAGTTCCCCGCTCGGCAATTCGGCCGTCGCGGGATAGCCGAGGTCGCCGTCCGGACCGTCGTCGCGCAGGATCCAGTCGTGCTCCCAGGTGGTGCCCTGATCGCGGCTGAGGGCGACGCGCTGGCCGAATGGCTTCTGCCGGTAACCGTAGGTCAGCACCAGGACGCCGGACGAATGCCGCAGGATGTGCGGCGGTGAACCGTGGAAGCCCAGTCCCCGCGGCATGGTCCAGGTCCTGCCGCCATCGCCGGACTCGGTCTGCAGGATGCTGAAGTTGGTCAGCCCGACCTTGGTGACATCGCCGTTCGACCCGCCGGCGTTCTGCAACCGGATCATCCCAACCAGACGGCCATCGGGCAACTCGGCCACATGGGCTTCATGATAGGAGCCCCACACCGTACCGGGGACCAGAGGCACCTCGCCGAGGGCCGACCAACTCGCCCCGTCGTCGGTGCTGCCCATGGCCACGATGCGGCCGCCGCCCAGTTCCTCGAATGTGCCGCACTGCTTGCCGAAGTAGAGGAGCGAGCCGTCATGGCGGCGGATCGGGCCGTGCGGCGAGTTCAGCGGGGCCTTGACGGCTGGCCCCCAGGTGTCGCCACCGTCCTCGGAGACACGCAGCCAGGCGCCCTCGAACCGTGCCTTGGCGGCGTCGGTCATCCGGGCCATCCCGGCCGTCCACCACGCCTGCTTCTCCGGCGGCAGCGCCCTGAAGATCTTCTGGATCCACTCCGACGAGAAGTAGCGGCGCGTGTCGCTGCTGAACCAGGTCACGAGGGCGCGCCGGCCGCCGAGGCAGACGACGCCGGCGTCCCGGTCGTCCAGAGGACCATCGTTGATCACCCGCGGCGCCGTCCACGTACGGCCGTCATCAGGGCTGGTGCAGAGCACCGTTCGGCCAAAGGGGCAGACGTGCTCGCTGCGCAGTCCCGAGGCGACGGCGAGCAGCGAGCCGTCTTCGAGGCGGGCCACGGAGGGCCAGCCGAAATAGCCCAGGAACTCGCCCGGGGTGGCGCAGATCACGCCGTGTTCAGCCTGCAGACGTCCTGCGGTCATGGGGCTCGTCCTCCTTGGGGGCCGGGCACGGCTCCCGCCTGCTTCGCTTTCCACACCAGCACGAAGTCGTGGTCGATCGGTCCGGGGTTCCAGGCGCCGCCCGTGCCGGGCACCGCGAGATCCTGGCGCCGGCCGCTATCGAGGTCCCACAGGCTCAGAACGTAGGCGGGGCGGGGCAACGTCCAGCGGAGGTCCGGAGCGGCGGCCTGACGCCGGCGGATGTAGGAGCCGGTGACTGTCCACGCGGAGCCCGCCGGTGTCTCGGGTTTGTACAACTCGATGCCTCCTGCCGTGTTGCGCAGGTAGCCCACCAGCAGTCCGCCATCGGCCGTCTGGCGCGTCTTCAGTTCCCAGCCTTCCGCCAGCCGGAACGGCGGCTCCAGCGTCGGTGGCACGAAGGGCTCCAAGGCACTGGCTCGGCAGGCATAGCCGGCCGCGTCCAGGGGGAAATCGAGGCTGACGCCGTGGCGCAGCCCCCAGCGCGCATAGGCTGCCATGACCTTCAGTGCCTCCTTGCCCGCGGCGGAGCGGAAGAAGCCGTCGCCCGTCACATCACGCGGGACGGCGACCCCGAGGGTGGCCCGGGTCCTGGCCAGGGCCGCCCAGTCCACCTCGGGCGCAATCGCCGCGGCCATGCGGAACTGCGTGGTGGCGTCGTGCATGATGCCCCAGATGCTGGCGCCTGCGGCGCGGTTGAGCAGCGCGAACCAGATGCAGTCCCGGGCCAGGTACTGTTGCGTCACGGCGTCTGGCGCCCGTCCCAGAGGCGGGTGCGTGCCATAGCCGCCCGACTCACCGAGGAACCAGGGCTTGGGGCCCAGCATGCCGTTGTAGTGGACTTCCTGGAGGAGCCCCGAATCGGCCTCGGGGCCCCAGAGGCTGTGGCCGCGGTCCGGGTACATGTGCGGCTGATAGAGGTCGATCCCCGTGAGGCCCATCCACGGCACCGGGTCGGCGGTCTGCAGGGCTCCGCCCCAGTGGCTGACCATGACCGGGGTCTCGTCGTCCAGTTCCTTGATCGCCTGGATGAAGCGCTCGCTGGCCGGGAAGATGCCCCAGTTCTGCTCGTTGGTCAGCTCCAGGCCCCAGACGTTGGGGTTGAAGCGCAGACGTGGGACGAAGGCCCGCAGCACGGCGATGGCCTCCTGGGTGACCTGGCGCCGGCTGGAACCGGCCGGGATACGGCCGCGCGGTGCGAGGATCGGCCGTGCGGAGTCCGCAATCGTCAGCACGACACCGATCCCGTACTCGCCGCCGATGGCCAGGGTGCGCTCCAGGGCGGCGACCACGGGCTCGTTGAGCCGCGGACCCAGGTTGAACGCATGGACGACCTCGCTGCCATCCGGGCCGATCTTCAGCGGTGCGCCCCACGGCCAGTAGCCGCGCACGCAGTTCACGCCGTGGTCGCGCAGGTAGGCGAACCAGGCCCGTTGCTCGGCCTCGCTGGCGCCCAGGATGGACATGGGTGACATGCCCGTCATCACGTGGTTCTCGATCTTCCCCCACCACGGCAGGAAGAGCCCCCCCAGCAGGATGCAGGGGGTGCCGTCCGGGCGGTGAAACCAGCCATCGGCCCCGAAACGCACCTTCGCCAGGGGTGGTGCGGCGCGCAACGTCACCTGTACCGGCACCACACCGGCCGCGTCGACGAGCCGTGCCGAGAGGACGCCTGCCGCTCCCGGCGTATCTCCGGGATGGAAGCGCGCCTGGACCTTGCCCGTGGCGTCCGAGGTCAGACGCAGCCCGGCCGCCGCCTGGCTGCCAGCCCGGTCGGCGAGCGGCGAGAGCCGGCCGGCGCCGGCCACTGCCAGTTCGACCGTGTGTCCGGCGAGGCCCCGCCCGAGGTCGTTGCTGACGATGGCCAGCACCGGTTGTGTGCAGTTCAGCGGGACCGCCAGGTCGGCCGGGAAGAGCTCCAGCCGGGATGGATTGGGCGAACCGAGGGGAACCTCCTCCTCGATATCGTCGGCATGGCGTTCCAGCGCGATATCGGCCAGGGCATAGCTCAGCGTCTCGCCCGGCTTTGGGGTCACGGCCGCGTGGAGTGCCTCCATGCGGGCGAGGTCGAAGTGGCCCGTATCGGGCCCGCCGCTGTTCCAGCCCCAGGCGAACTCCGCCAGCGGCAGCGCCACCGTGCGCCAGTCCGGGGAGGAGTCGACCTGGGCGTACCACGAGGTGCCCCGGTCCTTTTCGGAGAAGACGATCTGGACGCCGGCGCCGCGGTGTCGGAAGGTGAGCCGCGTCATGCCGGCACGGGCGGCGGCGCCGCCGTCGAACTCCCGTCGGTACGGCATGTACGGCGCCGGGCTGTGGGCCTGCGGACTCAGTCCCGGTTCGGCCACACAGGTGACGTGCACCGCGCCGCGGCCGTCCACTCCGGGCAGCGGCTCGACCGCGGACTGGGCTCCGGCGTTCTGCAGGTGCCAGCGTGACCGTTCTGTCGCGTCGGCGAAGTCCGCCAGCACGGTCCGTTCCAGCGTTTGCGCCAGCAGGGCGGCGGAACTCACGGCGAGCACCCCGACGAGACGTTGCACCGGCAGGCTCCTCTGCAGCGTGTCCGGGCGCGGCATGACGGTCCGGGCACGTCGTCAGAATCTGTCCGTCCGTGCCCGGCGTGTCAAACGGTGGCGGCTTTCGCGGCCGGGGTGGGGGCGGTAGGGTACGGCGGTTGGCGCGTCAATGGCAACAGGCGAGGTCCCGTGCTATGGCAGGTATTCTGGTCCCGGTGTTCCTGGCGGCGGCGGCACCCTTGGCGCCGCTGACGTTGAGCGACGGCACGAGCGTGGCGAACTGGCGCGGCGAGGTGGCGCTGGTCCAGGACGCCCGTGAGGGCCGTCCGGCGGTGCGTTACAAAGTCCCTCGGGGTGGGCCGGCCGGTCCCATCCTGGATTTCTCCCACCGCGACACGCCGCTGACCGCGGACATGCAGCTCTGCTTCTGGTACCGCTTCACCGGCAAGGGCAGCAGTTCGCTGCACGTCAAGATCACCGATCCGCAGTACTCGCAGGGCTGGCAGGCGACCTGGGAGATCGCGGCCGCCCAGGCCGGGGACGGGCAGTGGCGGCTGGGCACGGTCGACCTCGGCAGCGAGTGGATG
>Ga0116149_1006673_pt1 | contig 10314 bp, 5 predicted proteins | sample AD_UKC057_MetaG_FD_89787 | JGI IMG/M metagenome (GOLD analysis project Ga0116149, IMG submission 89787) | Active sludge microbial communities of municipal wastewater-treating anaerobic digesters from USA - AD_UKC057_MetaG | ecosystem: Engineered > Bioreactor > Anaerobic > Digestate | place: USA...
CGTAGGCCATGGGATTGGAACCTGCCTGCCAGCCTGTAAGATAGGCTATTGCCTCGCTCAACGCCACCCGGAAATCGTTGTTGATATCCGCCGGATGCGGAAGATTCGGGACATTATCAAGCAGGTAAGGATAGCCGTTGTTTATGCTGCCGCTTGTGTCGGCACTCCAGACCGTCTCAAAGTCCCATCCAGTGAACGTGTTCTCCCCATAGGGCCAGGTCATGTCGTCCGTGGCGCGCCCTTCGCCGCCTTCACTCGAGTCTTCCCCCGTGGTCATCGTATCCCAATAGCTGGAGGTGACCGTGCCGATACCGCAGCCCACGAGACCGCCGGTGTCCGTGTCACCGGACACGGCGCCGGTGGCATAGGAATACCCTATCGAACCGTATCGCTGAAGGTACCCCACCAGACCCCCGAGACAATAAGCGCCGGAAACGGCGCCCCGGGCGTAGCAATGGGCAACTGCGGTGGGATAATCCACCGTCCCGTAGATACTGCCCGCGAGGCCGCCCGCATTGGTAGTGCCTGTAACCGCGCCCCCGGCAAAACAATAAATAACCGTGCCTCCCCCGATGCACCCTGCGAGGCCGCCGACATCTTCATCGCCTTCAACCGGGCCATTGGCATAACAAAAGGTAACCGTGCCGCTGCCCACGCGCCCCACCAACCCGCCAACGTAGTATTCACCGGAAATGACACCGCCGGCATGACAATGCATGACCGTGCTGCCACTGATATATCCCGCAAGGCCGCCAAGATATCCGCTTCCCGAAACCGAACCCGAGGCATAACAATTTGAGAGCACACTTCTGTAGTCGCTTCCTATCAGGCCGCCCGCCTCATCGGCTCCTGTTATGGCGCCCGTAGCGTAGCAGGCGGAAATCGTTGAATGGGAACTGCACCCCACAAGGCCGCCGCCGTAAGAATCCCCGGTTATCACCTGCCCTGTCGCGTAACAGGAGGCAAGGGTGCTCTCATCCGTGTTGTATCCCACCAGTCCGCCGGAATAAAAGATGCTGCCTGTCACCGCGCCTGTGGCGTAAGAAGAACTAACCGTACTGTGGGTAGTGTTCCACCCCACCAACCCGCCGACATACCAGCTTTCCGATGGGGTCGAAATGCCTGTCACCGCGCCCGAGGCATGGCAGAAGGTGACCATGCCATTTTCATTGTATCCGATCAGGCCGCCGACACTGTTTCCCGTTCCCAATACCGCACTGGAGGTATAGCACGAGGTAATGGCGCCGCCCTGATTACATCCCGCCAGGCCGCCGACGTAGCTATGACCGGTAACCGTTACGCCCTCCACACCCAGGTTACGAATCTCGCACCCCGCGCCCAGATTGGCAAAAGGGCCGATATAATCGCTTTCAGGCCAGGCGATGCTGCCATTGCGCACTGCACGGCCGTTGCCGTTAAAGACGCCGGTGAAGGGCTGCGCTTCCGTGCCCACGGGGATCATGGCCCCGCCGCCGAAGTTGATGTCGCCCATTAAAACAAAATAACTGTCCCAGTCTTCCGGCGTAAGGGAAAGCGTTTCCCAGTCCGCCGTATTCCCGATTCTGTAAGGGTTGGGTTCCGTACCCGCGCCGCCGCTGTACTTGGCGGTTGCCATGCCCGATACCAACAGGAGTACCGCCAGTATCCACGCAGGAGTAATCCTCGTTCCGTATCCCATGCGTCCCTCCTTTGCTCCAGTTCGGTTGCCTGAAAACTTCAACCACGCACTGAAAGGCGCGTATCGCGAAAATCACATCTTTCATATTATATCACAAGCCCCATCCGTGAAGAGTGACCGCCTGTAGTTTCGGAATTCAAAAAAATATAACACGCAACCGTTGTTTTCTTTCCCCGGAACAGAGATGATAGTATTCCGTTTAAAGGCCGCCAGCAGGGTCCGGCGGCAGGATGCACGGATTTTCAGTGCGGGAGTATGTTCTATGTTTTCTGTCTACTCGAAGTATCAAAGGGCGGCCGCCTTCTGGCTTCTCATAACAGGCCTGCTTGCGCCGGGCGCGACCCATGCTGGTCAACTTGTCGCGGGCGCGGCGAAGGTGGACATCACCGACTATGACGCGGGCCCGGTCAACGACCCCTTGTATGTGAAGGCCCTGCTGATTAAGAGCGACACCGAAACGCTCGCCCTGATTACGGTGGACGCCGTCGCCGTAGCGGGAATCGGGCGTATCGGCAATGACTATATGCCGACGGTCCGCGGGCGGCTGGAACAGGAACTGGGAATTCCCCCCGCAAAGGTTCTGTTCAATGCCAGCCATTGTCACGGCGTGGTTTGCGCGGAGGTGGCGGAACGCACGGTTCAGGCGGTAACAGCGGCATCCGGACGGATGGAACCGGTGACGGTCGGCGCGGGCAGTGGCCATGAAGACCGCATCATGGAGAACCGCCGGTTTCGGTTACAGTCCGGTGCGGAAGCGGACAGTCGGCACGCCTATGCCCTGCCGCCCGACGAGGCGATTGCGGGCATCGGACCGGTGGACCCGGAAATCGGCCTCCTCCGCCTGGATCGGCAGGACGGCCGCACCCTCGCCGTCGTCTACAACTTTGCCTGCCATCCCATACTGGGCGTGCCAAGCCATGCCACTACGGCGGACATCACCGGCTTTGCATCGAAAGTTATCGAAGAAGACCTGGGCGGGGATACCGTCGCGCTGTTCCTGCAGGGCTGTGCGGGCGACATCAACCCGGCCTTTTACAAGGATACCGATCATCCCCGGGACGCGGAACCGCTGGGGAACCTGCTGGGACTGAGCGCGTTGCGGGCGCTGCGCGCCATCACCTGCAACGAAGACGCACGGTTTGTGGTCATGAACGAATCCCTGGAATTACCCCGCGCCGACCATGCCCCGCGTATCGCAAGCCTGGAAGCCGAACAAACGCGGTTGCTCAATTCCCTGCAAGGCACTAGTCTCAGCCTGAAAACGTTCCTGCCCCTGGCGGTAAAGTATGGCTTGTCCCCGGAATTCCCATCCCACTACGCGCACCGCTACCTGCACGAGGAAGCTCTGGGTACAAATGCCCTGAAAGCGCTCGATGCGGAAAATCGCGAGAACATGCGGTTATACATTGAAAATATCCACACCATGGAGGCCTTGACGCGGGTGCGGACCAATCTCGATTTGCTGCGAAAACACCAGGCGGAAAATCAGGCCGCTCCCAACCCCACGGTTGCCGCGGAAATCCTCGGCATCAGAATCGGCGCGTTCGTGCTGGTGACATTCCCCGGCGAACCTTCCGTGCAAATCGGCCTCGATATCAAAGATCGGTCCCCTCATGAGCTGACCTTTGTGGCGGGCTGCACGAACGGCTATATCTACTATGCGCCCACGGCGGCACAACTGGGAAATACGGGCGCCGCACAGGAGGACTGTGACTGCATCCTGGCGCCGGAATGGCAATCGCTTTACGAAGCAACCGTCGCGGATTTGCTGAACCAACTGAAAGGGTAACGGTCAGACCTTGAATTCCACCCTTCCCATCATTGCAAGAGGCTGTTGGACTAAACGGCTTCGCCGTGGATATTCTTTCCTGTGTCCGCAAAAAGGGGACAGACAACCAAATAGCAGCGAGAACTGACAAACAGCCTCTATGCAGCAATCATGGGCTATTTGGCAGTCAGTCCCCTTTTTGCTCAGTCTTCTTATTTGCGTTTAGTCCAACAAAGTTATTCAGTTGGCACGGCAACTGAAAAAGATTATTCGTTTCAGACGAGAATAGACCATGACCCCTATGCAGGAACAAAACCCGGTGATTCGGGAAACGCCCTGTAAAACCATCCTGGGAAAATCCGGCATCGGCGATTATTCGCTGAACTGCTACGGCGGATGCGAACACGCCTGCGTGTATTGTTATGCCCGGTTCATGCAGCGCTTTCATCCCCACGAACAGTCCTGGGGCGCCTATGTGGATGTCAAGACCAATGCCGTCGAAGTACTGGAACGGCAACTGCGCCGTGCCGCGCCCGGCAATGTCTTTGTCAGCAGCGCCTGTGACGGGTGGCAGCCACTGGAAGCGGAATACAGCCTCACGCGGGAATGTTGCCGCCTGCTGGTGCGGCACGGGTTTCAGGTGAACGCGCTGACCAAGAGCGCCCTGATTCTTCGCGACCTGGACATCTTTGCGGGAAGCACCGCCCGGGTCGGCGTGACCGTCACCACCCTGGACCCGCGCCTGGCCGCGCTTTGGGAACCTCATGCCAGTCCCGTTGAAGACCGGTTGCGCGTGCTGGAAGAAGCCCATGCCGCGGGGTTGCATACTTCCGTCATGTTTGGTCCATTGCTTCCTTTCCTGTACGACACCTATGAGAACATTTATGCACTTCTGGAACGTGCCGCCGCCCTGCGCGTGGACACTATCTGGGTGGATGCCTTCAACCCGCGCCCCATGGTGTGGGAAGCAACTGCAGCTTTGCTTGATAAGGAGTTTCCGGGCCTGCGGGAACGCTATCAGCGCGTCCTGTTTTCGCCGCCGGTGCGCCACGCCTATCTTGCCGCATTACGGGGGCATATTGCCACGGCCGCAGAGCGTCTCAAGATAATGGATCGGGTTTCCTCCTGCGTTTGAATTCATGAACACAAAGGGGACAACGCTGCCACCAGGTCCTTTGCGGAATAAGACAATCTCTATGGTATGATTTTAGAATGAAGATTGTATGGGATTCAGACAAGGCATTTTCGAATATAAAAAACAACGTATTTCTTTCAAAAAGAGCAACACATCAATGAAGAAAGATAAAGCAACCACCCAGGATAAACTTCGAAAGGAATACAAGCGTTCGGATTTTACTGCGCCCCTGGTACGGGGCAAATACGCCAAACGCCTGCGCGACTCCTCGAACATTGTAGTATTAAGGCCCGAGGTTGCCAAGGTCTTTCCCAATGAAGAGGCGGTTAACAACGCTTTAACCATACTCATTGAAGTAGCCCGTGCCAATACACAGCAAACGGCGAAGTAGGGTCTCCAGAAGCCCCCTGAATTATTTCCTCGCGAAATCACAAAACGCAATAACAACCCAGCGCAACTTCATTGGGCCAACAAGAACGCCGTTTACGAGAATCTCAAACGGTTTGACTGGTAAGTTTCTACAACTGTAGGATGCGGAACTAAGGATAAGAATCATGACGCTGGATAATGATCGTTTGTTTAAGTGGGGTGTTGTGTTGCTGCTCGCATACCCGCTCCTTTCGATGATACTTATATTTTCCCCCTTATTTTCCCTTTCTGAAATGAGCCTGTGGCTCTTCGATTTTCTTCTTCAGGTCACTACGTTGCCGGTCACATGTGCGGCATATGCCTGCATCGCCGGATTTCTGATGATAGTGGCGCATTATTTCCGTACCGGCGGCCGGGAAACAAAACGGTATCGCGGCTTGGATTACCTGGTGATTGTGGCGCTGATCGCGTTGGCGGCCGGCACCGCCTTAATTTTACGGGCTTATTTTATTGCCGAGCCGCCTCCCTATTATGAGGGCTTTGTCCGCTATCTTCATCTAGGGTGGTTCGTTTGCCTGGGCGCCTGTGTGCTTGGATGGGCGTATGGCCTGTGGCGGCTTCGTATCCGCTGGGTGATGCTCTGTTCCGTTTCAGCCTTGGCGCTGAGTTTTTTCCCCCAGATTCCCTATAACGCTCCCGAGTTTATTGAAGCGTTCGTGATGCCGGTGGAATATGCGCCCGACCCGGCGGCCTCTTTGGAAACAGCGGATGAACAGCTGCCTTTGGATACTACAGTAATTCAGGACGGGGAAGACACGGTAGCCGTAGAAAGTAACACAGCTACCCGTTCCATCGTCCATCTTGGGAGCGTGTTCCCTTTCTTGTTTGTGGTGGTATACACCTGGATGCGCTGGGGCGGCAAGATACTCAAGAGAGGTCCGTCCGGCGAAGGAGCAGATTACAACGCTCTCCCGCATCCTGTCGGCGGATGGGCCTATGTTATGGGGGAAGCCTATCTTCTCCTGGCCTTGCCCCTGGTCGTTGTGGCCGCCATCGGGCTGAGTGGTCTGCAAACGCAACGGTCGCTTTTCTCTTACAATATAGTTGCCTTGCTGGAAGCGGGGCTGGTCGTAGTGACTGCGGCGTCACTGCTGCTGGTTTTACCCCGCCTGGGCCGGCTTTCTCCAGAACGACTGGAGAAAACCGATCGCGGGTTGCGCCGGATACTGCTGTTGCTGATTTTGTTTCCTGTCGGCAGCAGCCTTGCAATCGTGTATGACCGAATGACAGGCGGAACCCTGAATCCCTGCGCCTCAGTGGGACTCGGTTCCCTGTTTCACGCCTTCATCCAGCAGGGGGTGTTGTTGGCGGCAGTGCTGCTTTGGTTTCGGGGCGTCCAGAAGAAACAGGTCCTTCTTGCCGTAAGCGGCGGCATCCTGTTCGTTGTCCTGTTGTCACCACCGGCCGTATTGTCCACACGGTATCCTCATGTGCCATTTCCACCCCAGGTGGACGTGTCTACAAATAACGATCACCCTGTGCTTGAGGAAGGGGAAAAGAACCTGCCGGAGGACACTACAACGACATCGGCATCCGATGCGGCCCGCTTTTGCGAGCGCATGCGTATGCCCTGGGGAACCAACCGGGCGCATTTCATCTTCTTCCCCCGTTATATCCACCTGCATGCCGCGGCGCTATTGCTTTTTACGCTGATGCGTTTTTGGGCTGACGTATTTTCGGAAAAGCAGGCATCACAACAAGAAGAACCCGCACTTACCTGAAGGGATACTGCCACACGCCATCCCCTGAACCACTGTGAGGCTTTCTATCGGCACGGTATCGAACTTCAGTCGGGAGGGGTAGGTTCATGGACGCTATGGACTAAATAGACCAGGCGGTATTGTCTATACTGTCCATACTGTCCATACCATCCACGGCTGCCCTTGATTACTGAAAATATTTTCAGTATACTGTACCCATGACAGTACCGCTTGAAGTACATAGCTGCTATTCCATGCTGGCGGGCACGGCGTGGCCGCGGCGGCTGGTGGCGCGCGCCGTGGAGTACGGCATGCGCGCGCTGGCCCTGACGGACACGGACGGGCTGTACGGCGCGCTGCCCTTTTATACGGCGGCGCGGGACGCAGGGGTGAAACCTATCCTCGGCGCGCGGCTGGGTCCGTGGCTGGTGCTGGCGCGGGATCGCGAGGGGTACGCCCATCTTTGCGCGCTGATCACGGCGGTGCGGCTGGGCACGGCGGACGCTTCCCATCTGGACGCCTGGCCTTTTGCGTTCGACGCGGAGCACCTGTTTCTCATCAGTGACGACACGACGGCGCTGCGTCGCATGGCCGCGAAGGGCTTCGCGCCGTTGGCGGGCATCGTCCATTACGGCGGTGCGGCATCGCGACGGCGCGCGGAGGCGCTGTTGCGCGCCGCGAAAGAACTGGGGATCAAGCCGGTGGCGGCACGGCCGGTGTATTTCCTGGACCGGACGGAGTACCGCCTGCACCGGGTCCTCGCGGCAATCCGGGAGAACACGACGGAGGCGTCGCTGCCGGACGAGGCGGCCGCATCGCCGGAAGCGTGGTTCTGCCCGCCGGCACATATCGAGCGTGCCTACGGTGCCTGGCCGGAAACGCTGGATACGCTTGCCTGGGTCGAAGAGGAATGCAATCTGGAACTTTCCATGGGCACACCGCTGTTCCCGGACTTTCCGCTGCCCGAGGGAGAAACCGCGTTTTCCTGGCTGTGGAAGCAGGCCTTCGAGGGGCTGCGCCGCCGGTACCAACCCCTGACACCGAAGATTCTCGACCGCGCCCATCATGAACTGGACGTGATTTCCGAACTGGGTTTCGCCCCCTATTTTCTGATTGTTTCCGACATTGTCCGTTTCGCGAAAACGCAGGACATCCCGGCGGTGGGACGGGGCTCGGCGGCGAACAGCCTCATCGCCTACGCGCTGGGCATCACCCGGGCGGACCCGTTCCGGCACCAGCTGTACTTCGAGCGCTTTTTAAACCGTTCGCGCCGGGACTGTCCCGACATTGATCTCGACCTGTGCTGGCGCGGCCGCGACCAGGTGCTCGACTATGTCTACGAACGGTACGGCGCCGACCGGGTCGCCATGATCAGCACGGTGAACACGTTCCGCGCGCGGGCGGCGGTGCGCGAGACGGCCAAGGCGCTCGGGTTTACGGAACGCGAAATCGGGCCAATCACGCGGGTCCTCCCCCATTACGGAGCGGAAGACCTGCGCCTGCTGCTGCGGGCGCTGCCGGAATGCAGCCGCCTGCGCCTGGACGAGGAACCGCTCAAGAGCGTCATTGACCTCAGCGAGGCCGTCGCCGGGCTGCCGCGCCACCTGGCGACCCATGCCTGCGGCCTGGTCATCGCGCCGGAACCGCTCACGCGCTACGTGCCGCTGGAACGGGCCGCCCGGGGCATTATCATCACCCAGTTCGACAAGGACCCTATCGAGCAGCTCGGCCTGGTCAAGATGGACCTGCTGGGCCACCGCGCCCTGAGCGCCATTCATGACACGGTCGCCGCCATCCGGGCCGGACGCGACCCGGACTTCGACATTGAGGCCATCCCCGACCCCGACCCCGCCACGGCGGCGCTGCTCCGGACGGGCGACACCATCGGCTGCTTCCAAATCGAGTCGCCCGCCATGCGCGGCCTGTTACGCAAGTTGCGGGCGGACACCTGCAACACGCTCATCCAGGCGGTGGCGCTGGTGCGGCCGGGCGCGTCGGGCAGCGGTATGAAACAGCACTTCATCGACCGCCGCCACGGCCGCGAGCCGGTCAGTTATCCGCACCCGTCCATGGAGCAGGCCCTGGGCGACACCTACGGGGTGATGATCTACCAGGAGGACGTGCTCAAGGTGGCCCACGCCGTGGCAGGCATGACCCTGGACGAGGCCGACACGCTGCGCCGCGCCATGAGCAAGAAACGCGGCCCCCGCGAAATGGCGCGCAGTATGAAGCGGTTCCTGGAAGGGGCGTCGGCACGGGGCGTGCCGGGGGACAGCGCCCGGGAGATCTGGGAACTCATCGCCAACTTCGCGTCCTACGCCTATTGCAAGGCCCACGCGGCCACCTACGGCGAGCTCGCCTACCAGTGCGCCTGGCTCAAGACCCATTACCCGGCCGAGTTTTTAACGGCAGTGCTCGCCAACGGCGGCGGGTTTTATGCGCCGCCGGTCTATGTGAGCGAGGCGCAGCGTCAGGGCGTGCCCGTACTGCCGCCGGACGTGAACCGCAGCGCCCTGAATTACGCGCAGGAGGGGGACGCCATACGCGCCGGTTTCGCACAGATCGCCGACCTGACGGAAAAGACCGCCCACGCCCTCGTGGAAACGCGCGGCGCCGGGCCGTTTCAGAATCTGGACGACCTGCTGGACCGGGTATGCATCGGCCCCGCTGACGGCGAGGCCCTGTGCCAGGCGGGCGCGCTGGATGCTCTGCCCGCCGCACCGGGCATGCCGCCGCTGACACGGCCCATGCAGTTGTGGCGGATGCGAAACACTCCGGAACGGGATACCGCGCGCCTGTTTGTCGCGGAAGCCGCACCCGTGGACCTGCCCGTGCTGCCGGACATCGCGCCGCGCCCGCGCGCCGACTTCGAGCGAAGCCGCCTGGGCCAGCCGCTGTCCTCCACCCTGCTGCGGTACCACGCGGCCGCGTGCTGGGAAAGCCCGCTGATCGCCAGTTGCGATTTGCCGCGCTACGAGGGACGGGAGGTAACCGCCATCGGCACCATTATCGCCGAACGGCGCCTGTCCCTGCGCAACGGGCGCGGCGTAATGAAATTCCTCACCGTGGAGGATGCCTGGGGCGTATTCGAGGCGGTGCTGTTCCCGGAGGCCTACCAGCGCTTCGGTCCCCTGGCGGAACCGGGCGGCACCCGCCTGTACCTCGGCGCTGTACGCAACGAACACGGCGATGCGGTGCTGGAGGTAGCGCGCATTGTTCGGGTGGAATAGGGGAATGCGGACTTGCCGGACAGTTCAGACCCTATCGGACAACGTCGGACACTCACATAATAATGTCCAGCGTTTAGTGACTTTCAGGCTGCGGCGCCGACATTTCGGCAGCCGGTGCCGTTTCGGGCATCGGCGGCCGCATGGGCGGTTTCTTTGTGGCACCCAAGGCTATAAGCGCGCCACTCATCACCAAGGCGACAATGACAGAAACAATAACCGCCTTCAGGTGTTTTTTGAAATAAACCAGAAAGGTTTGCCAATTGCGAAGCAAGTGCAGTAGAGCCGCCAAGGCGAATACCGGACCCATCCATTCATGCATGAACTTCATGCCCGGCACATAGTGATGCGCCTCGAATAACATCGCGATACCGGTA
>Ga0116149_1006681_pt1 | contig 10302 bp, 9 predicted proteins | sample AD_UKC057_MetaG_FD_89787 | JGI IMG/M metagenome (GOLD analysis project Ga0116149, IMG submission 89787) | Active sludge microbial communities of municipal wastewater-treating anaerobic digesters from USA - AD_UKC057_MetaG | ecosystem: Engineered > Bioreactor > Anaerobic > Digestate | place: USA...
CTCTCCTTTCTTCCCCGCCAATTTCAGGGGATAGAACTTGCCCTCCCAGTCATCATAAGACCAGCCGCTAGAGCCTATCAGGATTGTCATGGCATAGCCCTAATCATAGGTCATCTACTCCTCAAATCAGCCTCGCATATTATAAATTTGCCTTCTCTCTTAATGGGAAACTATTTTAATTCCGCAACGTAATCCCATCTAGGGGATCTCATATGAAATATTATCTTGCATTCATCATGTTTGTTTTCTGTCTCGGCTTTGTGGCCATTGGAACGGCCCATCATGGTTTCTCGCACTCATTTCCCGATGAGGAGAATTATGGGCCTGACTACTTGGATCTCTATGAGCCAGGATATTATTACGGGCCATATTGGACCTATCCATATTACCCATATGTGCCTTACTCATATGTTCCTGCAAAAATGGCGTTGCAGGCCACAAAAGAGCGCCTTTGGGCAAATAAATATTTAAATCCCAACTCGGTTCATAACAAAGTTCAGGAATCTAAAGAACGCCTGTGGGCGGTCAAGAATCCATACTATGGCAGCTGGTATGACTATGGGTGGAGGTAAAGAAGCAGCTCCTGGGAAAATAGCTAGAAACCGGAGCGCCTTGCATGTATAACTCAATTACCATCTTTTCTCTTTTGCGGGATACTACGGCGATCTATTGATTTACGGGTGTTCGCTCTCTTCATCCTGGGCGGGAAGAGAATGCCGTCGCGTATTATAGATGTGATTCGAGCTTTATGCTTCATATCGAATTTTTCATGTAGAATCAGTTTCAAGCACAGCCTTGAGACAACATTCCAGGGTGGCACATAAATGTGCTTTCAGAAGATTGTGAGACGAGAGCACGCCTGATATGTTACGCCTAGGGAGCGAAACCTATTTATCCGTCAATTGCCGTACGTAGTATCTGGCAAAAGTCGAAGTCCATTGTTTCCCTCCTACCAAATGACTTTTGCCTCCCTCCTTCTATTCATCCAGAGAAAGGCTTATAGCTCAAACCCGCACCTTACCCTCTCTACGATTGCCAGTCAAAAGGAGGAGAGGCACGCAGGAGTGATGGCTTGACGACTGGCCAAGCCTGTAGCTCCAACTGTTTCTCTAGCTTTTAGGAGGATTAAGAATGATACATAGAAGCGATAAATATAATGGAATTTTTATGAAATCTTGAAATGAGCCTTGAATTTAAAGATTGTCTGGCCCAATTCTGCCATCTGTGCTTTCAGCACTTTCTTCGCGCCCTATGCCAGGGAAAGAGTGAGCATTTATGGGCCAGGCGACTTAACAGAGGCTGCCCTTATTCAAGCGATAAATGCTGCATTCTTGAAACACATAAATCGCCAAAATGCATAGCTTACATCTGCTCTAACTTCACGAGAGCACTGAATGAGAAAGGCATAGATTATGATTGGTTCGGCAATCATAGATTTCAGCAGTATGGCGGTCAGAGATACCTGCGAAAAGATTGCAGAGATTGCTTTTCATATTTTTGTCGATCCCACAAAGCACTTACATTATCCATCAACCAGAATGCTTGGTTATAGTATCGACAAAACCGGAAAATCCCAAGAGAAAGTTCTTGTATCAACCTCGCCATCCAATTCTCATGAAAGAGTACTCTAACCAGGAGATAGTAGTCTGCTGGCAGCCGGAGAAATGCATACATTCCAGGGAGTGCATCAAAGGCCTGCCCCAGGTCTTTAATCACAACCATAAGCCATGGATCGACATGAAGGGCGCCAGTTCGGAGGAGATAATGAGGGTTATTGATCTCTGTCCTTCCGGGGCATTATCTTACAGGAAGGCGGACAGCTCCGAACCGTCCTCGGTAAAGATCAAGGTCCTGAAAAATGGCCCGCTGCTGGTCGAGGGAGACTGCCTCCTGGTGGACAGAGATGGAAAGTATGAATCAGTCAAGGGACCGTTCGCCCTCTGCCGGTGCGGCGGCTCTAAGAATAAGCCCTTTTGCGATGGAAGTCATGCAAAGATTGATTTCGATGATTTGATGCCCGAAGCAGAAAAGCAATAGACAGATCGGATGCATGGCTTCAGACAAAGCAATACAATCTCTCCTCTGAAAGTTATCGTGCCGATCTGCTCTCCGGATCAAATCCTTCTATACCTATCCTCGTCCTTTCTCGCCTTTTTCAGATCCACCAGGTCGTCCAGCATCTCCCACAAGCTCTCGCCATCTATAGTCAGCGAGTACCTCTCCTTGAGAGCCATCCCAATCTCCTCCACAGATGCCGGCTCATCGCTGAGAACCCTCTCGGTAAAGCCCAGCACATCCTCATAAGCCGCCCAGGGATAGATGATCCAGCGCCAGTCCGATATGAGACCCGCATAATAGTCAGGTACTATAGCGGAGGAGGTCTTATGCTGCATCACTGCAGTCTTGATCTGGCCAGCACCCTCGGATTTCACATAATCGATAGCTGCCTTTAAAGTATCTCCCGTGTCGGTTACATCGTCTACGATCAGTATCTTCTTCTCACTCACATCCACGGCCAGAGGAAAGCGGACCGATGCCTGGGGCCTCTTGCAAGCGGCAATATCCCAATGCTCTATCTTGATGCTGGTGAGAAGGCTGTGCAGAAGAAAATCGCAGACTATCCTGGCCGGGACATATCCGCCTCTGCCTATGGCTATCACCAGGTCCTGGTCGTAGCGGGAGGATTTGATTGCCCTGGCCAGCTCTCGGGATAGCCTGTAGGCCTCATCCCAGCTTATGAGCTGACAGGGAAATGAAACAGGATTGTCCATGATAATAGAGGTGGCTGCTGAAGAATTAACTCTGTCGGAGTACCTTCTCCAAAAGGTCTATTTCACATTCCTCCTAAGTTGATGCCAGAAATGCCGCCTCATTTCGAAGATTCCATCCCTGGTCGCACCTCACCGGAGGATGCTGCCATACTCTCCCTCTTTCATCCTGCGGTTAGAGAATGGTGGCTCGCCTCCTTTGGCTCAGAAGAGGAGGGGCTCTTCACCCCGGCCCAGAGGCAGGCTGTGCCTCTCATACAGCAGGGCAGAAATGCTCTCATCTGCTCGCCCACCGGCTCGGGCAAGACCCTCTCCGCCTTCATCTCCATCATCAGCCAGCTCATTTCTCTGGCGGAGAAGGGCAAGCTGGAGGAGAGCGTTTACTGCCTCTACATCTCTCCCCTTAAGTCCCTGGCCAATGACATCCACAGGAACCTGGAGAGGCCGCTTCAGGAGATGACAACCCTTGCCGGTGAGAGAGGGATGGCCATTCAGGAGATCAGGCACTCCATACGGCACGGGGATATCTCAGCCCGGGAGAGGGCCAGGATGCTAAAGAAGACGCCGCACATCCTCAATACCACCCCCGAGTCCCTGGCCATCCTCCTCAGCTCGCCTCGCTTCCGGGAGAAGCTCAAGACTGTCCGCTGGGTGATCGTGGACGAGATCCACTCCCTGGCAGCCTCCAAGAGGGGGGTGCATCTCAGCCTCAGCCTGGAGAGGCTGGAGGAGCTGAAGACGGATTTGGGCCCTAAGAGCGGGGAGAAAAGATGCTGCCCCCCGGAGGAGCCCGTAGAAGAGAGCTTTATTCGCATCGGCTGCTCGGCCACAGTTGAGCCTCTGCAGGAGGTGGCGGACTTCCTGGCCGGGGGCTTTCGCCCGGTGGGGGTGGTGGACTGCCGCTTCTGCCGCCATCTGGATCTGCGCCTGGTCAGTCCAGTCCCCGACCTCATCTCCGCCAGCCAGGAAGAGATTTCGGACGGTCTCTACCAGCTACTCCACCGCCACATCCAGAGTCACAAGAGCACCCTCATCTTTGCCAACAGCAGAAACGGCTCGGAGAGGCTTTTGCAAAATTTGCGGCAGCGTTTTCCCGGCTTTTATGACCGGGAAAACTCTGCCTGCCATCATGGCTCCATGGGTCGGGAGGGCAGGCTGGAGGCGGAGAGCCGGCTCAAGCTGGGACTCTTGAGGGTGGTTTGCACCTCCACCTCCCTGGAGCTGGGAATAGATATGCCCCATATCGACCTTGTCCTCCAGATCGGCTCTCCCAAGTCCGTGGCTGCTTTATTGCAGCGCTTTGGCCGGGGAGGCCACCGCCTAAATCAGACGGTCAAGGGCAGGATCGTCGCCCTGGAGTGGGAGGATCTGCTGGAAGGAGCAGTTATGCTGCAAAGGGCGAAAGAGGGATTGGTCGAGAGGATTCACATCCCTCAAAATGCCATCGACGCCCTCTGCCAGCACCTTTTGGGCATGGCCCTGGAGAGGGACTGGCATATGGATGAGGTTCTGGCACTGATCCGCCGATCCTACTGCTATCGCACCTTGACCCGGGGGGAGCTGATGGCGGCGGTCCTCTATCTCTCCTCCGCCCATCCCCAGATGCAGGAGAGGCGGATCTATGCCAAGATCGGATACGATCCTGCCACCCAAAGGATATTCAGGCTTGGTGGCGGCTCTCGCATGATCTATTACACCAGCTCGGGAATGATCCCGGACCAGTTCACCTGCGATGTCTTCACCAGAGAAGGCAGCTTTGTGGGACGGCTGGATGAGAGCTATTTGGAGAGGCTGGAGCGGGGGGATGTATTCTCCGTGGGAGGAAGAAGCTATGCCTTCGGCTACCGGAGAGCAGGCAAGATCTATGTCGATCCGGCGGAAGGCAGGCCCAGCATTCCGGTCTGGTCCTCGGAGAGGCTGCCGCTCTCCTTTGATCTGGCCGGGGCCGTTCTCTCCTTTCAGGGCGATCTTCTCTGGATGATGAAAAAAGAAGGGACCGGCGGAGGGATGAAGGGGGCCGCAGTGGGAAAAGGCGCGGGAAGCAAAGGATCGGAGGAGAAAGGTTCAGAGGTGGGAGAAGATGGCGGAACGGCGGTGAGGAGGTGGCTCGAGCAGCAGTATCACATGGACCGCAATTGCTCGGGCATGATCTGGCAGATCTTCCGCCAGCAGATCGCCTTTCTGGGAGAGGAGGGCGTTCCCACGCCCTGGCGGCTGGTGGCCCAGGAATGCCTTGACAGCAAAGCCGGCCGCAGGATATTTTATGTGCTGTCCGGGCGCGGTCTGCGCTGCAATGAAGCCCTGGCCAGAATGGCAGCATACCTCCTCTCCCGACAGAAAATGGGCCGGGCCTACATCGCCTTCTCCGATGCGGGCTTCTTGCTCTCTATTCCCGCCACCAGCCGGGCCAGCATCCGGGCGCTTTTGCATTCCCTGCAAGAGGAGAACTGCCAGGCCCTGCTCCGTCGGGCTTTGCAGGGGACCAGCCTGCTGCAGAGCGCCTTTCGCATCAATGCCGCCCGGTCCTATCTTATATTGAGGAGCTACAAGGGCAGGCATAAATCCGCCCGGCACCAGCAGATGGATGCAGACATGCTCATGGGCCTGGCGGAGAGGATAGAGGGCTTTCCTGTGCTGGATGAGAGCTACCGGGAGATCATAGAGGACCGGCTGGAGATGGATAGGATCAAGGAGGTCCTGCGGGACCTGTCCTCCGCAGAGGTGGAGGTGGTGGTGAAAAAAGAGGATACGCCCTCTCCCCTGGCCTTCGGGCTAGCGGCACTGGGAACAGCGGGCGGGCAGAGGAAGGAGAGGATGAAGGAGATGCAGAGGGCGGTGGAAGAGAAGATAGGGATAACTCCTGACACGCTTAAATAGGGACAGGACCATAATCATTAGTTGGATATTATGGCCGAAGCTACAGCGAAATCGAGCTTTCAGGAACTCATCGAATCTGTAGAAGCCCTGCCCCTGGACGACCGGGAGATTCTCATGGATATCATCAACAGGCGCATCATTGAGCAAAGGCGCGAGGAGCTTGTGGCAGATATGGAGGAGTCCCTGCAGGCCTACAGGAAGGGAGAGGTCCGGATAGGGACTGTGGACGATCTCTTGAGAGATCTGGATGAGGATCTGAGAGATTGAAGAAGCTGATATATGCTAAAGCATTCCGTCGGGCACTTAAGAGGCATATTCAGCAAAGGCCTGCTCTGAGACAGAGGATTGAAGAGGTACTGCGACTTCTTTCGGAGAATCCTTTTGATCCGTCGCTCCATTCTCACAAGCTAAAAGGAAAGCTAGCCCCATTATGGGCCTGCACTGTAGACTATGACAGCAGGATCCTTTTTATGTTCCTGCCCCATCCTGAGACAGGAGAAGAGGCTATTTTGCTTGTATCCATGGGAAGCCACAAAGAGGTCTATTGATTAGTTCAGCCTAAATTCCCGCCGCACGATGCGGAGCGGGAGGAGGAGGCCCTGGCGGCGGGAAGGGATGCCGTTAGAGCGCGGGGGACTTGAACCGTCCCTTTGCCTTCAGATTATTTTGAATACTATTCTCATCAAGCCTGATGACATCAGACTCGAGTTTAAATTTAAGGAACGACCTAGAATAATCCTGTGACTGAGGATGAGCTATTAGACCGGATCTCTGTAAATCCCAGGGTAATGGTAGGAAAACCCGTCATCCGGGGCACGAGGCTGACAGTGGAGTACATCCTGGAGCTCCTGGCGCATGGAACCGCCATAGAGGATATCCTGGCAGAGTATCCAGGCCTGGAAAAGGACGATATCTTTGCCTGCCTTCTCTTTGCCTCCAAGATCCTTCAGGACGCCTCGTTCATTCCCGTCGAGGCGAAAGCAGTCTAAAACGTTTTCTCTTCTATCTCTGAATGGGCCAAAAAAAGATCCGCTGCCTTAAACTGTTCTCCAGGATATCTTTCTACATTCACCTTATCAAATACGTCTTGCTGATGGTGGTTATCACCAGGGCTAGGAAGAAGGGCCCGAGAAGCCTCTCGAAAATGGCCCATCTCAGGCAACGCTCCAGTTTGTATTCCACGGCGGGGTGAAGGAAGGCGGTAAAGCCGGAGGTGAAGGTGAAGAGGCTGAAGAGAAAGGGATCGAGGAAATTGATCGGCGCTTTTCTGGCCTTGCTTTCCACCAGCACCTCGTCTGACCCATCCTTGGCATCCTCGATCTTCTCCTCGGTGATTATCTTTCGCAGGCACCTCTTCTGCCGGAAAAGCAGGCCAAAAGCCAGGATAATCCCAATGCACCAGGCTATGGGGAATGACGGCCTTACCCCGTATCCGTAGAGGAGCCATTCCCCGAAGTCGACGAGCCGATCCAGGGGGCTGGAAACCTTTGCCGCTAAGGCCGGAGAAGATGCGGCCTGCCGGCTTCTGCGGACCGCATTCCTGTAGTCGTAGTAGCAGCGGTTGGCATCGCCGTACCAGCCCAGAGTGTTGTAGTTCTCGATCAAAGCCAGGTAGGCGGCTTCGTCAAAGTACATGCTCTCTATGTCGTCCCACCGGAGGTAAAGGCGGCCATATTCTGCTTTGATGAGATTGAGGCTCTTAATGGAGCAGTCCTCGAAATAAGCCGGCCTTTTGAAGAGTATTCTATAAAAGGAGGTCTCATTCTTAAATCTGGCGTCGCCAAATTCGATATTTCCATCGAACTCTGCATCCTCAAAGCGTGAGCTGCCTATAAAAGTCGCCCCCCGGAAGTCGGCATCGCCGCTGAATGTCGCCCCCCCGAAGTCGGCATCGCCGCTGAAAGTTGCCTCCATGAAGTAGGCATAGTCACTGAAAGTTGCCTCCCCGAAGTCGGCATCGCCTCTGAACTCCACTTCCCTGAAGTCGGCATCGCCTCTGAAAGTCGACCCCTCGAAGTAAACATCCCTGGTGAAATTGGAGCCGGACAGATTGACTGGCATTTCAAGGATTGAGCCATAAAAGCTAACAATGCCATTGAATATGGAATCGTTGATCCTTATAGGAGACTGCAACCTATGCCAGCTTAGATCCAGATCGCCCCTGACTATAACGTGATCATACTCTACAGGCTGGCCCTTCTGGACCTTCTCCAGGATCTCTCCGGCATCGATCTCCCGCATGGGGACGCCAGACGAGCCATCCGCTCCAGCGGCCTCAAGGGCCAGCCCTGCCAGCAACAGAAAGAGCACTGCGGCGATCTTAAGCGTGAAAATCTCCCACCTTTCTGGTAATATGAGCAGCCTTAGAATGAAAGGTTTTTGGATTGTCTAACTCTTGATGCTGAATGACCGAGGAGGATCGGTGGGCATTGATGGATGAGTATGCTGCCCAATCGCATATTTCATATCTATTGAGGCCCTAATAAATTTCAGCTATGTTTGCTGAATACATTCAGGCTGCCCTGGAGAGAACAGAGTACAAGGTCATCGACAACGGCCAAGAGCCCTACTTTGTCGAAGTTCCTGAGCTGGACGGCGTTTGGGCCACGGGCCGAACGGTGGAGGACGCCCGCCGCAATTTCATCGAGGCTCTTGAAGATTGGATTGCCGCTCACCTATTGTGGAATCTGGCCCTTCCGCCAATTGGCGGCCAGACCATATGCGTCTCCAGGGAGCCGGTCGCAGTTGTCTAAGCTCTCTCCCGTATCGCGATTGAACCTGATCCAGCGGCTCAGAGAGCTTGGATTTGATGGTCCCTTTCCGGGAAAAAGACATCGGCATATGAAAAGAGATACGACTCTGATAATAATACCCAATCCCCTTATGGTGGGAGATAAGCGTCGGCCTCCTTGCCGAGATCTTAGAAAGGCCAGGTCAGTCGAGAAGAATGGTTTTAATTCTGTGACCCAAAGGTTTTTCGTTAGATCCTTACGTCTTAGAAATGGATAAGGAGAGGTCAAATGAGATCAATAACAATTATAGCATTATTGGAACTACTGATAATGCCATGCTTTGCAAATGTTGCATCAACAGTCGAACCTGCAAATATTAGCCTTTCTGGGGAAGGCCAGGAAGCATCTCAACAGTTTACCCTGACGGAAGGATTGTCGATTTTTACCATGAAACATTCAGGTTCAAGCAATTTCGCCGTCTTGCTACTGGATAATAGTGGCGAGCAGGTCGATCTCCTGGTAAACGAGATCGGATATTTTGATGGTGCCAAAGCAATAGGAATCGCCAAGTCAGGGGTTTATATTTTGGACATAGATGCAGATGGTCCATGGACTGTGAATATAAGTCAACCAAGATCGCAGACAGATCAGAGTGTGCCCGTGGAGGATGTTGATCCTTTGTTCGACCTATCAGATTCCAATGTTCTGGATTACGAAACTGAAGATTCGCTTGAACTGTGGGCGGAACAATTTATAATGCAGACCTCTTCTGCGGATTTAGCAACCGTAAGCATTTACTCGGATGATGCCGAAATGAATATAGATGTGGTTATGCCTGTATGCAACAATTCCTCCGCGATTGAAGGAATAACGACGGCAGCCATGGCGTTCGCATATGTGTCCAAAGAGTTCCCTGAGATCTATAGGAGCGAAATTGAAGTGCGAGATCGACAGGACGACCTGTTTGCCGAAGCAATTTCAAGCGGAAAATGGACGGACAAGATGGTTTTGTCTGCGGACAACAAATCTTTTACGAATGAGACGATGGACGAATATTTGAAAAAGATCTTGGAAACCGCCAAACTTAGGATTTGCGATTCATAAAAAATAAAAAAAATTAGAATATTAAAGTCATCCAGTCATGGTAGTAACTCCATGCCAAGCACCAAAATAATATTTTTTTTATTTAGCTCCGCTAGAGAAATAATTCTGTAATGCCATGATGTCCACACATATCTTCCCCAGGGAACATTCTTATATGGCTTGCCCGCCCCTTAATTCCCCGAATCATTATGGTCCTGGAAAACTTAGGCGGATCGCTGCGCAATGCCCTCAAGAAGATTGCCTCAGCGAATAAGATCGACAAGGCCCTGGTGGACGATGCGGTGCGGGAGATCCAGCGGGCCCTCCTACAGGCGGATGTCAATGTCAAGCTGGTGATGCAGCTCTCCAACACCATCAAAGAGCGGGCGCTTAATGAAAAGCCCGCCCCGGGCATGAACCCCCGCGAGCACGTCATAAACATCGTCTATCAGGAGCTGATCAACCTGGTGGGCCGGGGCTCGGACATTCCCCTCAAAAAGCAGAACATCATGCTCGTCGGCCTGCAGGGCTCGGGCAAGACCACCACTGCCGCCAAGCTGGCCACCTTCTTTCAGAGAAAGGGGCTGCGGACGGCAGTCATCTGCGCCGACACCTTCCGGGCCGGAGCCTTCGATCAGCTCAAAGCCCTCTGCGAGAAGCAGGGCATCTTCTTTTACGGCGAGCGGGGCAATCCCGATGCCCCCGCTGTGGCCAAAGCCGGCCTGGAAGCGGCCAAAAAATACGACGTCCGCATAGTGGACACCGCCGGCAGGCATGCCCTGGAGGGCGACCTGATCCAGGAGATGAAGGACATCCATGCCGTGGTCAATGCCGACCAGAAG
>Ga0116149_1006684_pt1 | contig 10299 bp, 12 predicted proteins | sample AD_UKC057_MetaG_FD_89787 | JGI IMG/M metagenome (GOLD analysis project Ga0116149, IMG submission 89787) | Active sludge microbial communities of municipal wastewater-treating anaerobic digesters from USA - AD_UKC057_MetaG | ecosystem: Engineered > Bioreactor > Anaerobic > Digestate | place: USA...
AAGGAACAAATAACATATATTGATGATTTAGATGTTCTAAGACAGGTAATTAAAGAGGGTGATACTATTTCTATAGACTTTGAGACAACGGGTCTAAAACCGCATGCAAAGGGGCATGAAATAGTATGTGCTTCTGTTTCTCCAAATGCGAATGAAGCCTATGCCTTTGAAATTCCAAAGAAAAAGAGTGATTTACAACCTTTCTTAGATATTTTAGAGAACCCTAAGATTCTGAAAATGGCACATAACATGAAGTATGAGCATACATGGGCAAGAACCATCTGGGGAATTGAGATAAAAGGTTGGACTTGGGATAGTATGCTCGCCGCCCATGTAATTGATAATCGCAGGGGGACAGTTGGTTTAAAATTCCAAGCGTTTACAATGTTAGGGGCTACTGATTATAGTGGTGAGATTTCCAGATATATCCGTTCTGATGATAAGGATAGTAATTCCTTTAATGCGGTGCAAGAATTACTCACGTCCCCAGCTGAAAGACAGAAACTTCTGAAATATTGTGCATTAGACACTATTTATCAATATAGATTGTCAATGTTGCAGAAGGAAATATTACAAGGAGAAGAAATTGAGGCCTATAGATTATTTCACAATGGAATTCTGGCATTGAGTGATGCTGAGAATGTAGGCATGAGAATTGATTTAAAGGCTGTTTCTAAGGCGGAAAACTATCTAAATGAACAAATATCCATGTGGCAGGAAAAATTGCACAATACGCAGTTCTACAAGGATTTTCAAAAAGTAAATGGAGTGAATGCGAATATTGATTCGAACCTACAACTTTCTAATTATCTGTACAAATATCTGAGATTAAAGTCAACTAAATTAACCACAGGAGGCGGGGGGAGCGTGGATGATGAGGCTTTAAGAAATCTAAACCTACCAGAATTAGATTATGTTCTTCAAATCCGAAGACTTGTAAAGGCTCGAGATACTTATTTAAAATCTTTTAGTCGAGAACAGGTAAATGGTATCATTCACCCTAATTTCAATCTACACAATGTAGTCTCATACAGAAGTAGTAGTGATAGTCCTAATTTCCAGAATTTACCAAAAAGAGATAAGGAAATATTTAATTTAGTACGTGGGTGTATAGTACCACGTTCAGGGCATCAATTTATGGAGGTGGATTTCGATGGAATAGAGGTTTCAATTGCATGTGCATATCATAAGGATAAGAATATGATAGAATACCTATTAAATCCAGCTTCGGATATGCACTCGGACATGGCAAGACAAATCTTTATTCTTGAGGATTTTGATAAGCATCGTCCAGAAGATAAGTTATTGAGGCAAGCGGCAAAGAACGGATTTGTTTTTCCACAATTTTATGGTGATTATTATGGGAATAATGCTTTAGGTTTATGCCAATGGGTGAAATTAGAAGAAAACACATGGAAAGAAAATCAAGGGGTCTTTTTAGCCAATGGGGAAAGTATTTCAACACATTTGCGGAGGCATGGAATTAGAAGTTTTAGAGCATTTACCTCTCATATGCAAGAAGTTGAACGCCATTTCTGGACGGAACGTTTTCCTGATTATGGCAGGTGGCGTGAACGCTGGTATAGACAGTATCTTCGTAATGGATATATTCATAGCTATACAGGGTTTAAATACACTTCTGAAATGAGAAGAAACGAGGTTATCAATTACCCTGTCCAAGGTGCTGCATTCCATTGTCTTCTCTGGTGTTTCATTCGTTTAAGCAAAGAAATCAAGAAAAGAGGTTGGAAATCACGTCTCATTGGTCAAATACATGATTCGATGGTGCTTGATGTTTATCCACCAGAAAGAGAGCGTCTATGTAAATTAATTAAAAGAATTACAACTGTTGAACTTGCTAAGGAATGGACGTGGATTAACGTTCCTTTATCTGTAACTATTGAGATAGGAGAAATTGATGGGGATTGGACAACATTAGAAGAAATTGAAAACTAAAAAAATTGATAGAATTATGATATTAAGAAGACTGGGAAACAAGAAAGTGGTTGCACATAAGATAATACCTTATTTCCCACCCCACGAAATTTACATTGAACCATTTTTCGGAGCGGGCGGAATGTTTTTCAATAAGCCAAAAGCAAAATACAATATTGTTAATGATTTAGATAGCGAAGTTTTTAATCTGTTTCAGGTTGTAAGTTTGCGAAAAAACGAATTAGAGGAGTTGTTTTTACAAATGCCTATTAGCGAGGACTTGTGGCGATATTGGAAAGTAACGAAAGAAGAGGACCCATTGCGAAAGGCCTTGCGATTCTTGTTTTTAAGCAATTACGGATATATGGGTAAGCCAGAAACATTGCATTTTAGAGCAAGCAACACGAGTAAAATCCTTTATGAGAACCTAAATAAAACGCACGAATTTATTTTTGGGTGTCTATTTATGAATGTGGATTTTAGGGATATGTTTAAGAAAATTAGTCTTAGAAACGATGCCGATAAATTAAGAGCATTTGTTTATTGTGACCCACCTTATTTAGATACTGAGAATAATTATGAAAGCGGATTTACACACAAAGACAGCGAGGATTTGTTTAAAGTGTTAATTGAAAGTGGATATAGGTTTGCGATGAGCGAGTTTGACCACCCATTTATATTACAACAAGCAAAAGAACGAGGTTTGAATGTTCATATTATCGGAGAGCATAAAAACTTGAAAAACAGACGGACTGAAATACTTGTAACCAATTACAAGAATCATCTTTCATTATTTGATAATTGAAAACTAATTAAATGAAAACAGAATTATAACTATAATATAGAAAAAGAAAGAAATGAATTTATATTTGAAATATAGACCCTCTACTTTTGAAGATTTAGTAGGAAATGAAGAAACGGTAGAAGCATTACAGACAATGCTTAAAAAGAATAAACTACCACGTACATTTCTATTTCATGGTGAAAGTGGTTGTGGTAAGACTACAATAGCCAGAATATTGGCGAAAGAATTACAATGTTCTGATAGTGATTATAGTGAAATTAATGCCTCAGATTTCAGAGGAATTGATAGTGTGCGAGAAATCATTCAGAATGCCAGATACCTACCTTTACAGGGTGCTGTTAAGGTATATGTAATTGATGAGTGCCATAAGTTGACGAATGATGCTCAAAATGCAATGTTAAAGATCTTAGAGGATACACCTTCTCATGTGTATTTTATTCTTTGCACTACAGACCCGCAGAAATTATTAAAGACAGTAAAATCAAGAGCTGTACAATTCAGAATGTCTCCATTAGATGATAGGGATATGATGCGATTGCTTAGGAATATTTTACAACAGGAGAATGAAACCGTTGCAAGAGAAGTAATTGACCAAATTGTGATGGATAGTCTCGGACACCCAAGAATGGCACTTAATATTCTGGAAAAGGTTATCCATGCAGAGCCTGAAAATAGATTGAGTATAGCCAAAAAACAGGCAGAAGAAACCAATGAAGCAATAGAATTGTGTCGTTGTTTACTTTCAACTTCTTCATGGAAAAAATGTAGTTCCATTCTAAAGGGGTTGAAAAATCAGGACGCTGAAAGTATTAGAAGGGTTGTATTAGGGTATGCCCAAAGTGTATTATTGAATGGAGAGAATGATAAGGCTGCATTGATATTAGAATGTTTTATCGAGCCTTTATATGATGTAGGATTTCCAGGACTTGTATTTCAGTGTTACAGTATTTGCAAAACAGATGTTTAATTTAAAAATAAGAAGAAATGAAGAATGAAATTAATTATTTAGCGGACATTACCATTGACCAGAATGCCTTAGATTTGGAATGGTTAGACCAACCAAGTTTAGCCTTTAAATATGCGGAACATGCGTCAGAAATGAAACGCATAGTAGATGTGGCAAAGGAGGATTTAGACTTGGTGTGTGCAGAATTAGATAGAGAAATAAGAAAAAATCCAAATGATTTTGGAATTGAGAAAGTTACTGAGACCCTTGTATCTAACACAATCAAGATGCAGGAGCAGTATAAGGAGGCAAACAATAAGTATATTGAAGCTAATTATGAGTATCGAGTTGCTATGGCTGCAGTTGAGGCAATTAATCAGAAAAAAGCCTCCTTAGAAAATCTTGTGAAGTTAAATGGGCAGGCTTACTTTGCCTCTCCAAGTGTTCCACGTGATATAGATAAAGAGTGGGAACAGAGGGAAAAAACTAAAAGAAGCAATCAAAGAATTGCAGAAAAAATATTAAAGAAATAAGGAAGTAATTATATGTTGTGGTTAATATTGAAGTGTCTAAGTATTGCAGTGCTTTCGTTAGTGTACGTATTTCTTCTTGCGTATATGTTCATGTGGGGTGTTTTAACCGCATATGATTACTTTATCAGAAACAAGGTTGAAAAAATCAATAATTTAAAAAAAGAATAGAAAATGGCAAAAAAATCATTTAAAATGCCGAACTACAAAAAGGCAGTGGCGGCAAATACAGAGAAACAAAGAAGTGAAGCCTCAACCTATGGTTATTTGAAGTTACCTAAGGGTGTTGAGCTTTTCAAGGAGAGAAAAGGTAGGATACAATTAGATGTAATCCCTTACCCAATTACTAATGAAAAACATGCGGATATATGTTCTGATGCAGGGATAGAAGTTGGTGTTTTATGGTACAAATCCCCATTCAAGGTTCATCGAGATATTGGGGCGGGTGATGGACAGACAGTCGTGTGTCCTACTACTGTGGGACTTCCCTGCCCAATTTGTGAATATCGTAACAAGAGAGCAAAGGAGGGAGCAGATAGGGACGAATTAAAAACATTGAAAACGTCAAGTCGAAATCTGTATGCTGTAATTCCAAGAAAAGACAAAGAAATGGACGAAACTATCCATATATGGAACACCAGCCAATTCTTTGTTCAGGATGCAATTAACAATGAGTTAGAAGAAGATGAAGAATTATATGAATTTCCAGACCTTGAAAATGGTTACCGTCTGAATATCAGATTTGATGAGGAATCTTTCATGGGAAATAAGTACTACCGTCCAAGCAGAATTGATTTTGATGATAGGGACCCATTACCTCCATCTATATTAGATAATGTACCTAAGTTGGATGATTGTCTTGTGATTCTATCCTATGCAGAATTATCCGCAATGTTATTCCAGATAGATACAGATGATGTAGAGATAGAAGATGATTGTGAAGTAGAGGAAACCAGACCACGTAGAAGAAGAAAATCGGTTGTTGTGGAAGAAGATGAAAATGAAGAGATGGAGGAACAAGAAGACTTTGAAGAAGATGAAAATGAGGAAATTGAGGAAAAGACACCTCCAAGACGCAGAAGAAAATCTGTGATTAAAGAAGTTGAGGTAGAAGAAGAACAGGAAGAGGAAGAAGATGTTGAAGAACAGGAAGAAGAAAAACCAAGGAAAGTAGAAAGTGCAAAGGGAGGCTACAGAATCAGAGAAAGAAAAACTGCAAAGGTAACGGAAGAACCAGAAATCGAGGAAGAAAGTAATGAAACCACTACTAAATGTCCATTCGGGCATCATTTTGGTATAGATAACGATAAAGTTCCAAAAGACTGTGATAAATGTGATGTTTGGGACGATTGTTACGATGCCTTCTTTGAGGGCGAAGAATAAACGTGTTTTAAGGCTGTTTTTAGGCTTTATTTCTATTTTGTAGTGTTTTATGCGTTTAGATAGATTTAAAGCCGAAAACGCCCTAAAAATAACAAATAAAGGGTATTTTACATGACTTTAGCAGAACAGATGAAACAAAATACAATTATGACAAAGAAGAAGAAAAAAAATACGGATGTGATGATTAGTACAGGTTCAACCTTATTAGACCTTGCAATCAGTGGAACTACAATCAGGGGAGGGGGTCTTTCAGGTGGGATTTTTGTAGAAATTTTTGGTCCTTCTGGGAGTGGAAAGACTGTCTTACTTTCTGAAATTGCGGGAGGCGTTCAAAGACAAGGGGGACGGGTAATGTTCCACGACCCAGAAGCAAGATTAGATAAAACATTTGCCTCAATCTTTGATGTAGATTTTGACAAAATACATTACACCCAGCCTGATACTGTAACGGAAACCTTTGAAGAAATGAGAGCTTGGGAATTAGAGGATACAAAGGTTATCAATGGCATATTTGCAGATAGTTTGGCTGCACTTTCCACCAATCTTGAAATGGATAATGCAGAGGGGGATAAAATGGGAATGCGGCGAGCTAAGGAATTTTCTGAACAGTTAAGAAAAACATGCCGAATTATTAGGCAGAAAAATATTCTTTTTGTAGCAAGCAACCAAATCAGAGTGAATGCAGATGCGGGTTTCTATGCAGAGAAGACAACAACCCCAGGAGGGCAGGCAATTCCTTTCTATGCTTCGGTTCGTTTGCGTGCAAGAACCCCTGAGAAACTAAAGAAAAGAATAACTGTAAAAGGAAAAGAGGTGGAACGAGTTATTGGAATTAAGACTACAATAGAGGTATATAAGAACTCAATCGATAAACCATATCGTACTGCACCCATTTATATTATATTTGATTATGGGATAGACGACATTCGTGCCAATCTTCAATTTATTAAAGATTTTACAAAACAAACCATATACACCGTAGATGATATTAAATTGGATAAGAGTATGGAAAAGAGTATCCTAATGGTGGAGGAGCAGGAGCTGGAGAAACAATTACAGGAACAAGTCATTGATTTGTGGGAGGAAATAGAGACTAAATTCGAAAGTGATTCAAGAAGTAAGAAAAGAAGATGAATGAAAATTATATATTAGCACTTGACCCAAGTCTAACCGCATTTGGTTGGGTGGTTATGTGTCAGCAGGATATTATAGCGTCAGGGGTAATTAAGACATCCCCATCGTCAAAGAAACAGAATATCCGTAAAGGGGATGACCGTTGTCGAAGGATTACGGAGATAAACAATGTATTGTTAGACTTGATAGATAGATATAATATTAAATTCATTGTGTCAGAACAACCCCACGGAAGCCAATCCGCAGTATCCGCAGTAATGATAGGTATTGTGTTGGGTATTGTGCAGACAATTTCTGATGTGAAACAAATTCCTTTAGAATGGTATTTAGAACGTGAGTGCAAGCAAAATCTTTTAGGCAAGGCTTCTGCCACAAAGGAAGAAGTGATACAGGCGATTAAAAGGTTATTCCGATATAGATTAACAGGCTTTAAATATGTGGATGAGGCTGTATGTGATGCCTTAGCTGTATATTATTATGCCATGTCCTATTCTTCTATCCTGAAAATGTTAAGACATCAGTAAATGAAAATATTTTTATTTGTATAATAGAATATTATGGTACAAAATCTTAAAATACAGAATTTTCAATCCCATGAAAACACGGAGATTTCCTTTGACAAAGGGGTGAATGTGATTGTGGGGAGTTCTGATAGTGGAAAATCCGCTATCATCAGGGCTTTACGTTGGGCAACCACCTGTAATCCACGAGGGGATGCTATACGTAGTTTCTGGGGTGGGGATACTAAAGTCTCTATTACCACGCATGAAGGACATGTGATAGAACGTATTCGCACAAATAGTATTAACCGATATATATTAAGAAAAAACAATGAGGAGGAGTTGATTTTCGATGCCTTTGGAAATAACGTTCCAAAGGAAATTGAAGAAATCTTGAACATCGAAGAGGCTATTAACTTCCAGCACCAAATAGACCCACCTTTTCTAATCTCAGAAACGGCTGGAAGTACTGCCTCTCACTTCAATAGAATGGCTAATCTGGAAAAGATTGATTTAGGGTTAAGAAATACCAAATCAATGCAGAATGCAGTTAATTCACGTATTGATTTAAAGATTGATGAACGTACCAAGTTAAGGGAGGAGCTTAAAGGTTTCAAGTATTTAAACCAAGCGGAAAAGGATTTGATTTCGTTAGAAGAAATTAAGGATATTGTAGGTGTCAAGATAGAAGATAAGGAAACACTTGAAGAACTTACAACTGAACTCAATGAATTGAATATTAGTTTAACGGAAATCCAAACCTTCTTAAAATCAGAGATTGGAGTTGCTTTTCTTATTCAAAAGGCAAAGAAACTTGATGTTCTAAATGCTCAATTTCTGAAACTACAAGATTTGATTGGTGTTATTGTAAACATTAAGGGGCGGGTGCAGGAAAATGTTAAAATTCTTGACGCAGAAGATTTATTGAGGGCTCAGATAGATTTTCAGAAATCATTAGAGCTTAAAAGCATCCAAAGAAATAAACTGTCCTTATTATGGTATGACCTAAATTCAATTGAAAATGAATTATCTCATTTACAAGGTATAGATATAGTCTTATCTGAAATCAGTACCTTAATGGAAAAAAACAACGCTTTTTTTGCAAAGGAAAAGAAAATTAGCCTATTAGGCAGCATTATGAAAGATATTAACTCATGCAAAGAAGGATTGGATCTTGAACAGGATATCTTGAGAAAGAATGAAGCTAAATTAAAGAATTATTTACCTAATATATGTCCTTTGTGCCATTCTAAATTAAGATAATTATGGAAGTAGATTTAATTATAACAAGTGATTGGCACTTACGAGATACAACCCCCATATGTAGGGCAGATGATTTCGAGGTTACACAATGGAAAAAAGTGGATTTTGTATCCCAATTACAACGCAGATATAAATGTCCTGTTATTCATGCAGGGGATTTATTTGATAAATGGAAACCATCCCCTTATCTGTTGGCAAAGACAATTGAACATCTACCAAAAGATTTCTATACAATATATGGAAACCATGATTTACCACAACATAATATTGAGTTAAAGAATAGATGTGGTGTGTATGTCTTGGAAAAGGCGGATGTTTTGACAGTAATTGATGGTAGGCATTGGAATGTGGATTTTAATGAAAATCAATGGTTTGAGATTAAAGGTAGAAAAATCCACATGGCACACATAATGACGTATCAGGGAAAAACACCATATCCAGGGTGTACAGATACTCCCGCCTCAGGGCTATTACGAAAACACAAAGAATTTGACTTAATTATAACAGGTCATAATCATATGCAATTCGTGGAAGAATATCACGGTAGATTATTATTAAACCCAGGTTCACTAACTCGTCAAGGTTCCAATGAAAGGGATTGGAAACCATGTGTCTGGTTATGGTGTGCTGGGGATAATTCACTTGAACAAGTGTTCCTTCCTGTAGAATCAGATGCTGTCCAAGTACCAGAACGCATTGCAGAAAAAGAACAACGAGAGGAAAGAATAGATGCCTTCATATCCAGATTGAATACGGAATGGGGGGAGGAAATGGATTTTGAAGCAAATATCAGAAAAGCAATAGCTGTTAATGATGTACCTAAGAGCATACAAGATATTATTTATAAGGCAGTAGAAATTTAGTGATTAAAAATTAGAATAATGAAAACGGAAGAATTATTAGAATTACAGAAAAAGATTGAAAGCTGTAAAAACAGAGCAAATCAATTGCAAGGCAGGCAGAGCCAACTATTGAAGCAATTACAAACAGAATTCAATTGCAATTCAGTTGAAGAAGGAGAAAAACTATTAGAAAAAATGCAGAAAGAAATCACTACATTAGAAAATCAAATAGATACAGGTATTGAGGAATTAAAAGAAAAATACCCAGCCTTATTTGAATAGGAAGGAGGACTTATGAAGAAGATAGTAAATTTAATTCAGATAGTGATTTATAATGGGAAGGGAAGAAAATTAGACGTTGTCCAATACAATGAGAAGATGACCTTAGAACGTGTGGAACAACAGAAAAAATTATTGGCAGAACAATATGATGTCCCTATTTCCAAGGTGTTTGCATATTATGAGAATGTTAGTGGATAGTGTTTTATGTCTTATAATTTATGAATACAAATTGGAAAGATGGATTACATGAGGATTACCGTAAAAAATTCGGGTGCAAAGACATAGGCAAAGTCTGTTGGTGTGAAATATGTGTGAATATTGAAAAGCTAATAAAAGATACCATAGAAGAAGTAAAGAAACATATACCAGATTAGCCTTCTTGACATCACACCTAACTAAAAATTAAAGAAATGGAAAATCAAACTAAAAAATCAAATAGTTCTGCCACTGACACCAATACTGTGTTACCAGCAGGGAGGTTATCAATGGAAGAAATTTTGAGGGATGCAGTAAGAAGGCAAGCAACTTATCAGGTTCAATTTGCGGACTATGATTTAGATACCTGGACTGCACCTTGCCAGCTTACAGAAAATAGAATGGAAAAATTGCTTGAAGATGGTTCAATTCGGAAAGTTCGTTTGGAACTTGAAATGTAACACTTCCAGCCAACAGGTGAATA
>Ga0116149_1006690_pt1 | contig 10293 bp, 12 predicted proteins | sample AD_UKC057_MetaG_FD_89787 | JGI IMG/M metagenome (GOLD analysis project Ga0116149, IMG submission 89787) | Active sludge microbial communities of municipal wastewater-treating anaerobic digesters from USA - AD_UKC057_MetaG | ecosystem: Engineered > Bioreactor > Anaerobic > Digestate | place: USA...
GAGGAGGACCGTATCGACCGGCTTGTCGGCCGGCGGCGACAGTTTGACATGGGTCGGAAAGGCGGCCCCGCCCATGCCGGCCAGTCCGGCGGCGCGGATGCGGTTGATCATCTCGGCGCGGTCGAGAGCGAGATAATCCTCCTGGAAGGCGATGTCGGGATTCCATTCATCTGCACCGTCGCTCTGGATCACCACCGAGAGCACGGGCATGCCAAGCGGGTGCGGCCGCTCATCGATGGCGGTCACGGTTCCCGAGATGCTGGCATGGGCCGGCACGGAGACAAAACCGGCGGCTTCGCTGACGGGGTCGCCGGCGCGCACTTTGGCGCCGACTTCGACCACCGGCCGGGAGGGGGCGCCGATATGTTGTTGTACGGGGATGATGACCTGCGGGGGGATCGGCAGTTTTTCCACCGGTTTGGCTTCGGTCCAGCGCTTGTTTTCCGCCGGATGAACACCTCCCTTGAAAGATGCTCGTTTGAAGAGACCCAAATTCCGCTCCATAATTGGCAAGAGTACCGGCAAGCAGTAGTCGCGGGCAGATTTTCCAAATGCACCGGAGGAGGTGCAAAGAGGAGTTGGTCTTGACCAAAGCAGCAGCGCTGCGGGCGCCCGGGATCTATTTCAGCAGATTGAGCTGCTGGATGAATTCTTCCTTGACCTGAAAATTCCTGTAGACCGAAGCAAACCGGAGATAGGCGATCTCATCCAGTTCCTTGAGCGCCATCATCACCGCTTCACCGATCTCGGTCGATTCGACCTCTTCGACGCCGCGATCACGCAGGTCATATTCTATTTTGGAGGTGATTTGTTCGATGGTGGCCATGGAGATCGGGCGTTTGATGCAGGCGACCTGGAGGCTGCGGACGAGCTTTTGCCGGTCGAATTCCTCGCGCCGGTTGTCGGTCTTGATCACCCAGAGGGGGATCTCATCGAGCTGTTCGCGGGTGGTGAAACGGCGCTGGCATTTGAGACACTCCCGCCGGCGGCGGATGGTGCGGCCGCCGTCGCGCGTGCGCGAGTCGATCACTTTGCTGTCGTGATAGCTGCAGAATGGGCATCTCATGCCGATATCCCGGTGAGGTCAGAAATCAGGGCTTGCAATGGCAAGAATATAAGCAACTGTTTGCAGGAATTCAAGGACTTTCTCGGCGGCGGGAGGGCCGCCGGGTGGAGTCTATGCCCGCAGCGACTCGTAGAGGGGAAAGCGGCCGGTCAGCTCGCGAACGCCGGCGCGGACCTCATCGAGCACCTTGTCATCGTGCAGGTGGAGGATGACCCGGTCGATGAGGGCGGCGATTTCGCGCATCTCCGCCTCCTTCATGCCGCGCGTGGTCAGCGCCGGGGTGCCGATGCGGATGCCGCTGGTCTGAAAGGGGCTCTGCTGGTCATAGGGGATCATGTTCTTGTTGACCGTGATGCCGGCCTCATCGAGCACGCGTTCGACCTCCTTGCCGGTGAGGCCGCGGTCGCTGAGATCGATCAGCATGAGATGGGTGTCGGTGCCGCCGGAGACGATCTTGTGGCCGAGATCGATGAGAGTGGCTGCCAGGACGCCGGCGTTGCGGACCACCTGCTGCTGATAGGTCTTGAAAGCGGGCTGGAGGGCTTCGCCGAAAGCCACCGCCTTGGCGGCGATGGTATGCATGAGCGGGCCGCCCTGAAAACCGGGAAAGATCTGGCTGTCGACGATCTCGGACCATTTTTTAAGCTGGCCCTTGGGGGTGGCGATGCCGAGGTCGTTCTCGCCGTCGATGCCGACCAGAATCAGGCCGCCGCGCGGACCGCGCAGGGTCTTGTGGGTCGTGCTGGTGATGAGGTGGCAGTGGGGCACTGGAGAGGGGATCAGTCCGGCGGCGATGACGCCGGCGGGATGAGCGATATCGGCCACCAGCTTGGCGCCGACGGCGTCGGCGATGCGGCGGAAGGCGGCATAGTCGATAGCGCGGGCATAAGCGCTCGCGCCGGCGATGATCATCACCGGTTTTTCCTTCCGGGCCAGGGACTCGACCTGGTCCATATCGAGAAAACCGTCGCGGCCGACACCGTAATGGACCATGTTGAAGAAACGGCCGGAAAAATTGACCGGACTGCCATGGGTGAGATGGCCGCCGTGGGCGAGGTCCATGCCCATCACCTTGTCGCCGAATTTGATCAGACTGAAAAAGGCGGCGAGATTGGCCTGCGAGCCGGAGTGGGGCTGCACATTGGCGTGGTCGGCCCCGAAGAGCTGACAGGCGCGGTCGCGCGCGAGATTCTCGGCCTCGTCGACGAATTCGCAGCCGCCGTAGTAGCGCTTGCCGGGATAGCCCTCGGCGTACTTGTTGGTCAGGGGGGAACCCATGGCCTCCAGCACAGCCGGACTGACAAAATTTTCTGAAGCGATCAGCTCGAGCTTGTCGTGCTGGCGGTGGATCTCTTTCTGAATTGCCGCATAGATGGCCGGATCCTGCGTCTTGATAATGGACATGGTCTCTCCTCAGTGGCGGATGGAATCAGCGTCCCGTGAGCTGATGGATTTTATCGACGCGGCCGAGATGGCGGCCGCCTTCAAAAGGGGTATCCAGAAAGATGCGCAGCATCCTGATCGCGTCTTCCGGCTCGGTGGTGCGGCCGCCGAGGGCGATGATATTGGCGTCGTTGTGCCGGCGCGCCATCTCGGCCATATAGTCGCTGCAGCAGAGGGCGGCGCGGATGCCGCTCACCTTGTTGGCGGTGATCATGGCGCCGATACCGGTGCCGCAGATGACCAGGCCGCGGCTGCAGATGCCGCTGCTCACCGCGGAGGCGACCCGATAGCTGAAATCAGCGTAATCCGCGGCGGGGGATTCAGCGAAGCAGCCGAAATCGGTATACTCGATGCTCTTCTCGTCAAGCCACGCGCGCAGCGCCTGTTTCAGGGCGAACCCGGCGTGGTCTGATCCGATGGCAATGGCCATGGCGTAATTCCGTTCGCGAAAGGTTAGTAGCGTCTCTGGAACCAGCGTTCGCCGCCGGTCAAACTGCCGCTCACCCGGAAGATGGTATCCTCATACATAAAGCGGCCGACGTCGCCGCGCCTGCCCACCTCCAGGGCGATGTCAACCTGGCCGGCGGTCACTGAAAAGGGCAGGCCGCAGCCGAGGGAAATAAAACTCTCGTGCACATTCTCGCCGGCCGCATTGGTGAAGGGAAGCTGGCTGTAATAGCCGCCCAGCCGCCAGGAGATGCGGCGTCTGTAGCCCTCCAGCCGGGAACGGGTATCGGTATACTCGGCGCCGACGCTGACCCGCTGGAACGACTCGAGCCCCGGCACTTTTTTGCCGTCATGGGCATAGTCCTGCCAGCCCTGCCGGTAGTAATCGGCGGCGAAAAGCCATTTCTTCAGGGTGAGGGCGACACCGGCCCCGAAGGCGGCAGGATAGTCAAGCTTGATCCGGTTGCTGTCGGCATCGATCGCCTTCGCGCTGGAGAGGTCGATCGAGGTCTCCATGTTGAGGCGGCTGCCGCTGCGATAGAGCCCGCCGATGGAGACCAGTCCATTGAGCTTGTATAAAAAGCTCAGGTCGTAACCGAATCCCCAGAGGTGGGTGTTGAACTCGTCGGTCGCGTCGCGGTAGCCGTCATCGACGAAAGTGTACTCCCACTGTTCGTTAAAGGCGCCGAAGTTAAAGTTGGCGTTGGCGGCGATGAAGAGGCGCTCCTTGAGATTGTACTGCAGACCGAACACGCCGGCATTGATGCCCCCGTCCCCCTTGATGGTGCGGGTGTAGGCGAGGGCGGTGTCCGCGTTGGTGTAGGCCAGCGTATAGCGCGAGTTGGTGAGCGGCCGGAGCATGATATAGAGAGTGACCTTTTTCTGCAGCGGCACGATGAACTGCATGCCCATGGCGTTGCCATAGCGGGTGACAGCGCTGCCAACATTGCTCTGGTTGTCCGAGATCTCGTATTCGAAATTGACGCCGAGGGTGGTCATGCCCTGGATATTGAGGGTGGCCGGATTGAGGCTGTTGAGGGCGATGCGATCCATCACGCCGATGCCGGCGCCTCCCATGCCGCTCGCTTTGGTCGAGACCATGTACTTGGGCAGTCCCAGTCCGATGGAGGAGTAGTAGGAATCGGCATGGACCGGCGCGAAGAGGGCCGTAAGCAGGGCGAGGGCGATAAGAATGGAGCTGATACGGTGTATGGACATGGCCGGGTTGTTCCTGTTAGTATTCACTCCGCCTCCTCCTAAAACCGCACGGCGGCGGGATACGAATAGGTGATGCGCAGGGTGGGCACCCGCCCGCCCGCGCCGGGATCGTTGCAGATGGCGATTTTGCCGAGATTGGAGCCGTAGCCGGTGGACTGGACGACCAGGCCATAGTTGGCGGCGGTGCCGGTCACCCAGCGCTGCACCATATTGCTCATATAGGCGATGTTGGTGCTGGTGGCCAGAACGATCGTCCCATCCGAGCCACTGGCCGTTCCCGTCGGGGCGGAGAAGGTCGAGTCCACAGCCATCGCGGCGGGGCTCTGCCATGACGAGTCGCTGGTAAGGGAGTTGATCCTGAAACCGAGATCCGCGGAGCCGGTCAGGCTGAGCGAGGAATCGGCGGGCAGGGAGAGATAGGCCTGGTGGATGGTGACCACGGGGGCCAGCCAGGAGAGGTCGAAGCGGAGCAGCATCCGGTAGCCGCGCGCGTTGTCGATCCAGAGGCGGTCGCCTCCCCGTTCGACCACTTCGGCCGGTTCGATCGTGTCATAGGTAAAGAGAGTGGCGTCCTCGGCGGGGTTGACCGTGACGGTATCCGCCTCACCCGCTTTGGTGGTGAAAGCCAGCTTCAGGGCCGGGTAGCCGGCGGAGGAGACGTCGACGGAGTTCAGCTCCGCCGCCATGCCGGCATCGCCGAAATCGAGGAGCAGACCGTTCTTGTCCGCGCCCGCAATCCAGTCATTGATGACCGCCGGCGGAATCTGCACTTCATAGGACGCCGAATCTTCAGCGAGCACCTCAAAGGAGGCGAGGGCGACAGGATCGTAGTTGCCATCGATCTCGCTCCAGCGCACTGTATTTTCGGCCCAGCCGGCGGTGACCTTGTGGATGGTGCAGGTGAAGGGGCCGCCGCTTCCCCAGCGCCCCTTCTGGGTGAGCGTCAGAGTGGCAGCGTTGACCGAGGCGGTATCGACGGAGGAGAGTCCGGTGAACTTGATCAGGGCACGGGTTGTGATGCCGTCATGCCGGCCGACGAGCAGGCTGCTGGTCAGGCCGGGGTTCACCTCCAGGCGATACCGGGCCGCTTCCAGCGCCGGGATGGTGACGACGCGGAGCGAATCGGTATTGGCGCGATGGAGGGCGTCGAGGCCGCTCGGCAGCGGCTCTTCGTTGGTGCAGGCCATGACCAGAACAACGAGAAGGAGTGCTGCGGGCAAAAAGAGTCTTTTCATGTGGGTTCCCGATTATGGTACGGAGCCCGCGCCGGTTATGGGGGGTGTAGGCGCGCGGACAGGGATTTAACCGCCGCAGGGGCGCAGGGTTCCGCGGAAATATGGATAATGTACGAACAAGAGGAGTAAAATGAAAGTAAAAATAATCACCCCAACCGGCTGCGCGCGCAATGGCCGTCCCTGCCCCCTGCCGCTGCGGAGCCGCGCGGACGGGGCGGCCTGAGCAGGGGCCCAAAAAAAAGGGCAATCATCGCGATTGCCCTGTGATAAAGCCGTTAAGAGGGAGCGGCTATTTCTTCTCGCCGCCTTCTTCTTCCTTCGGCGGCTGCTGCTGTTCCTGCCTGGCCGCCTCTTCAATCTCTTTCTTCTTCTTGGCCGCCTTGTCCTCGCGTTTCTGCCGCTGTTTCTCGATCTTGGCGGCCTTGGCGCCCTCGTAGCCGACCAGCTCGAATATGGACATGGAGGCGCCGTCGCCCTGGCGGTTGCCGAGCTTGATCACCCGGGTGTAGCCGCCGTTGCGGTCGGAATATTTGGGGCCGATCTCGTCGAACAGCTCCCTGACCAGTTCCTTGTCCTTGATCGTGCGCAGGACCATGCGGCGGGCAGCCAGATCGTTCTTCTTGGCGAAGGTGATCAGCCGCTCGACGACACCGCGCGCTTCCTTGGCCTTGGGCGTGGTGGTGATGATGCTCTTGTGGCTGAGAATGGAGGCCGCCATATTGTTCATCATCGCCTTGCGATGGCTGTGGGTTTTGCCTAATGTTCTTCCGGATTTGCCGTGTCTCATGAATAGAATCCTTCCATAGGGTACAACAAACTCTGCAGGTTCAAAGCCATACGGGGGATGGCTGCAGTCTTAATCGTCGCCTTTTCTCAGATACTTGTCCACATCCATCCCGAAGGTGATCCCCTTTTCCTCGAGGATCTTGGAGAGTTCGGAGAGGGATTTGCGGCCAAAGTTGCGAAACTTGAGCATCTCCTGTTCATCGCGGCGGACCAGGTCGCCGATGGTCTTGATGTTCGCAGCCATGAGGCAGTTATGCGAACGGACCGAAAGTTCGAGTTCATCGACGCTCATCTTCAACAGCTTGCGGATGCGGATCGACTCCTCGTCCACTTCCTGCGACTCTTCTTCCTCGGTGTCGATATCGAAATTGATGAAGAGCTGGATGTGGTCGCGCAGGATCTTGCCGGCAAAGCTGAGGGCGTCGTCGGGGGTGATGCTGCCGTCGGTGGAGATCTCGAGGATCAGGCGTTCATAGTCGATGCGCTGACCGACGCGGGTGTTCTCGACCGTATAGGTGACGCGCACGACCGGCGTAAAGACCGCATCGATGGGGATGGCGCCAAGGGGCAGATCGGGCATCCGGTTCTCTTCGGCCGGAACATAGCCGCGGCCGCGGCCGATGCGCAGCTCGATGGTGAAATCGGCATCGGCGTTGAGCGTGGCGATGTGCCAGTCGGGATTGAGGACCTCGAAATCGGTGCTCTGTTCCTGGATATCGCGGGCGGTGAAAGTTTTCGGGCCCTTGAGACGGATCGAGATCTTGTCCGGCTTTTTGTCGATCAGCTTCAGACGCACCTGCTTGAGGTTGAGCACGATGGTGGAGACATCCTCCTTGACCCCGGGGATGGTGCTGAACTCGTGCAGCACGCCGTCGACGCGAAAGGTGGTGATGGCGGCGCCGGGGATCGAGGAGAGCAGGACCCTGCGGAAAGCGTTGCCGATGGTCGCGCCAAAGCCGCGTTCCAGGGGCTGAACGATGAACTTGCCGTAGGTATTGGTATATGTTGACTCATCCAGTTCGATGCTTTCAGGCATCTGAAAACTTGGTAAAGCCATTTAAAACTCCATTGATCAATGATGAGGTTGACAACAGCTATTCCGGGACGCCAGGGTCCGGCCTACTTGGAATAGAGCTCAACGATTAGTTTCTCATTTACATCCACGGGGATGGCGTCGCGCGCCGGCTGTTCGAGGATGGTTCCCTGCATGCCGGCCTTGTCGAGCGAGAGCCAGGCGACCATCTTGCCGTCGCGTACGCGTTTCATGGCGCTGTGGATGATCTCGAGCTGACGGCTCTTCTCGCGGATGCGGATCTCGTCGCCGGCCTTGAGCTGATAGGAAGGAATATCGACCAGCTCACCGTTGACCAGAACGTGGCGATGGCGCACCAGCTGCCGCGCGGTCGTGCGCGAAGGCGCCAGGCCGAGGCGGTAGACCACGTTGTCGAGACGGGTCTCGAGCAGACGGAGCAGATTCTCGCCGGTGATACCCTTGAGGCGCTCGGCGCGTTCAAAATAGGTATGGAACTGGCTCTCGAGCAGGCCGTAGATCCGTTTCACTTTCTGCTTTTCGCGCAGCTGAACGGAGTATTCGGACTGTTTGAAGCGGCGGGTGCGGCCGTGCTGTCCCGGAGCATATCCTTTCTTGTCAAAAGGGCATTTATCGCTGGTGCATTTAGTGCCTTTGAGAAAGAGCTTCATGCCTTCGCGGCGGCAAAGCTTGCAATCCGCTCCAGTGTCTCTTGCCATAAAATGGAACCTCCTCGTAAAGTCCCTTCAGGGGACGGGCATATCGTTTGCTACGACTCTTACAGTGACTTGCGATCAGACGCGACGGCGCTTGGGGGGACGACAGCCGTTGTGCGCGATCGGAGACGTATCCTTGATCGAGCTGATCTCCAGCCCGGCAGCCTGGAGCGAACGGACGGCAGCTTCACGTCCCGAACCGGGGCCCTTCACCAGCACTTCGACGCGGCGCAGACCGAGGTCCATCGCCTCTTTGGCGGCCGATTCGGCGGCCATCTGGGCGGCATAAGGGGTACTCTTGCGCGAGCCCTTAAAGCCGGAACGGCCGGCCGTGGCCCAGGAGATGACATTCCCGTACATGTCTGTAAGGGTGATGTTGGTATTGTTGAACGTCACCCGGATATGGGCGACGCCGTTCGCCTCCACCTTTTCGCGTTTCTTGGTGGTCTTCTTTTTGGGGTTGGCCAATCTACACCTCTCTAGAATTAAAGCCGTTTACCGAACAGATTACTTTTTCTTGCGAATGCCGGAATTACCGCGGCGAGACCGGCGGGTGCGCGCATTGGTGTGGGTCCGCTGCCCTCTCACCGGCAGATTGCGGCGATGACGCAAGCCCCGGTAACAACCGATATCGATCAGGCGCTTGATGTTCATCTGCGTCTCGCTGCGCAGGGCGCCCTCCACCTTGTAGTCATTCGCGATGAGGTCGCGGATCTTGGCCACTTCATCCGGCTGCATGTCGCGCACGCGCGTGTCCGGACTGATCCGGGTCTTTTCAAGGATCTCACGCGAAGTGGAAAGGCCGATGCCGAAGATGTAGGTGAGGGCCACTTCGATGCGTTTATCGCGCGGTAGATCTATGCCTGAAATACGAGCCAAAGCAATCTCCTTTGTTTAAATATACCTTATCCCTGACGCTGTTTATGCCGGGGATTCTTTTTACAGATAACGCGAATCGTTCCCTTGCGGCGTATAATCTTGCAGCTGTCGCAAATCTTTTTTACCGAGGATCTGACTTTCATCTCTTGCCTCAAAAATTGGGTGTTCTTGTGCAGCTCATTTGAAACGATAGGTAATCCGTCCGCGGGACAGATCGTAGGGCGACAGCTCGACTGTGACCTTGTCGCCCGGCAGTATTTTTATAAAATGCATGCGCATCTTTCCGGAAATGTGGGCCAGAACCTTGTGGCCGTTCTCCAGCTCCACCCGGAAGGAGGCGTTGGGTAAGGTTTCGAGGATGACACCATCGATTTTTATTGAAGCTTCTTTGGGCATAAAGTATCAGTTTACTCCAGTGTTAGTATTTCAGCGGTCCCCTTGCGGATGACCACCGTGTGTTCATAATGGGCGGAAGGCCTGCCGTCTGCGGTGACGACCGTCCACTGGTCGGCGAGGGTCTTGACCTGCCAGCCGCCGGCGTTGACCATCGGCTCGATGGCGAAGACCATGCCCTCTTTGAGGCGGGGGCCGTGATCCGGAGCCCCGTAATTGGGGATCTGCGGCTCCTCATGCAGGGCCTGGCCGATGCCGTGCCCCACCAGCTCGCGGACGACCGAAAAACCGGCGGCCTCGACGTGGCTCTGAACGGCATGGCTGATATCCGAGAGACGGTTGCCGTCCACCGCGGCGGCGATGCCCCTGGCCAGGGATGCGAGGGTGACCTCCATCAGACGCTCTTTTTCGGCGCTGACCGCGCCCACCTTGAAGGTGCGCGCCGCATCGCTGTAATACCCATTCAAAAGAACACCCACATCCACACTGACAATCTCCCCCTCGCGAAAGGCCCGCTCCCCCGGGATGCCGTGCACCACCTGCTCTTCGATGGAGATGCAGGTATTGGCCGGGTAGCCGTTATAACCTTTAAAGGCGGGCTTGCCGCCCCGGGAGCGTATATATTCACCTATCTCCCGGTCGAGTTCGCCGCTGACCTGACCGGCTGCAATGCGCGTTTCCGCCAGGCGCAGGGCGCCGGCCAGAATCCGTCCGCTCTGCCGGATCAACTCGATCTCTTTCTCGCTGCGGATATTGATCATACAACCCTAAAATCCCGAGAGCAGGGTCACCAGCTCTTCGCGGACGCGCTCCACCGGTTGTTCAGCGCGTAAAATATACAACTTTTTTTGCTCATTGTAAAACTCTTTTAGCGGCGCGGTCTTTTCTTCATAGACCTGCAGCCGTTTGCGCACCGTCTCTTCGCTGTCGTCGGGGCGCTGGATGATCCGTCCGCCGCAGGATTCGCAGAGCCCGGAGGCCGGCGGCGGGTCGGAGCTCATGTTATAGTTGCGGGCGCAGCCGCTGCAGGTGCGGCGGCTGGTCAGGCGCGTGACGATCTCGGCTTCCGAGACCTCGAAA
>Ga0116149_1006692_pt1 | contig 10288 bp, 6 predicted proteins | sample AD_UKC057_MetaG_FD_89787 | JGI IMG/M metagenome (GOLD analysis project Ga0116149, IMG submission 89787) | Active sludge microbial communities of municipal wastewater-treating anaerobic digesters from USA - AD_UKC057_MetaG | ecosystem: Engineered > Bioreactor > Anaerobic > Digestate | place: USA...
CGATACGCGAGCCCGGGGCGTTCGGCGCCTGGCTCGGGCAAATCGCGCGAACACAGTGCCTGGAATGGCTCCGTAAACGCAGCCGGGAGAAGAACGCGGTCGCCAACCTCGAAGAAGCCGCAAACGAAGCCTCCGCGGAAGACCTGGCATCGGAGGCCGCGCAACGCGATGAGATGCGCGCCTTTCTCCGCCAGAATCTCAACGCTCTACCAGACAAGTATCGTGAGGCCCTATACCTTTTCTACCTCGGAGGGCATTCCGTAGCGGAAGCGGCCCGTTTCCTCGATATCTCGGAAAGCGCGTTTAAGAAACGCCTTCAACTGGGCCGCGATAAGCTGCGCGACCAGCTAGCCGGGGCCATCGAAGAAGCCCTCGGCGGCGAGAGGCCGCACCCCGGCCTCGAGAAGACGGTGTTGGCGGTCATTCCCTTCGGCAAGGCGGCATGGTTGGCGAAGGGCGGGTTGGCCAGCGGGGGAACCGCCGCTCATATCGGGTTGCCGGCGTCGTTGGCGGGTCTCGGCTGGCTGGGCGTAGTGGCCGCGCTCTCTGCGCTAACCGTGGGAGGCTATGCCTACTACACGCAACATGGAGAGCCCGTGGCGCGGGCCGAGACTCCAACATCGTCTGCGCTGGCGGATATGTCTGACCCGCCTGACTCCTCAGCCGGGAGCGCGAACGGCGGTCCTGCTCGGCTTGCAGAGCGTCCCGGAGCCGCTCACGCGCAAGCGCCCGCGAGCGGGCATCTCGGGGAATCGGAGGAGGTACCGGGGAGGGATTCTACCGCCAAGCCCTTTGTCCATTGGAAATGGGCTCGGAATGCGGCTCCTGCGGCGGGCAGCAAGGTCTCCAAGGCTTTGCAGAACCGCATAGACATCGAGTTCGACGGCGAGCATATCCGCAACATTCTTGAGTTTCTCTCGGAATATGTCGTAAACATCGTTGTAGACGTGCGGGCCGTTCCAGCACCTCCTGTACGCGGAGTAAGCGCGCAAGACTATCGCGCCCTGGTCTGGGAGCATTGTCCGAAAGCTGCTCCGTCCTATTTGACGGAAGGCTTGGTCGAAAGCGTGGATTTGAGGGAGGTACCGCTGCTAACAGCCCTCGAACACCTTTTGTACCCGCTTGGGCTGGTCTACGAAGTGAAGCCCTATGGATTCTTCGTTACCGCTCCGGGAAGGCAACAAGCTTTGGCAGGCCTGAAGGACGAGGAAACTGCCGACGACCTGGCAAAGATGCAGGAAAAGCTTTCAGAGCCTGTCTCGATAGTGTTCAAATACGAACACCTGAGCCGAATTCTCGAGTTCATCGGAGAGTATCTCAGAGTCAACTTTGTAGTCGACCAGAGCGTCGTGGCCCCCCCAGTCGTTGCGGGAACGCCGCTCCCGCTTAGGGTCTTGCAGATTACGGAAATGCCTGACGGGAGCAAACGGGCCCTCATCCAGTTGCAGTCCCAGACACCTTACTGGTATGAGCCGGGAGAGCGGTTCGAAGACTATCAGCTCGTTTCAATTTCTCGGGATTGCGGAGCAGTGGAACTCTTTTCTGAGCGAGAGCGCTGCAAGTATGCTGTAAAGGTGAAAGAAGATGACCCCGGATCCCCTGGAACAGCGCCTTTTCCATCGCCCCCCCCGGTCACGCTGCCACCGGATACCAACGACATCCAACAATGGCTGCGGGATATGGAAGGCAAACAGTATGTTACCGACGGGCTGGTCGACCACATCAATCTTCGCAATGTGAAGTTGCGACACGCTTTAGAAGCGCTCCTGGTCCCCTTGCATCTGGGCTACGAAAACGAAGGGGACTATGTTTTCGTTAGTAGCCCGGAGTTGCTGGCAAGTGACAGCGACCGGCCGGATGTGGAGGCGGAAATCACGGCGGAACTGCGGAATGCCCTCTTAGGTAAAGTGAGCCTGGAATTCGAGAATATCGAGGCTGTGAAGATTCTGGAGTATCTCTCAGACTCCTCCGGGGCCAATATTGCCCTGGGCTCGAAATATGTCGAGATTCGCCGGCCTGAGGGGGAGCCGCCAGAACTCGTGATCCTCCCCGCAGCGGATTGGCACGTTTCGAGCTATCGTATGGGCGATGTCCCCTTGTATGCGGCTCTAGACGGCCTCCTCCGGCAGTACGGACTCGATTTCCTTCTCGTCAACGGAAAGGTACTTGTGGGCACTCCCAATGAGTTGGCGGGGGCCGACCGGTTTAAGGAAGACTCCTGGGTCGTCATCAAGGGTCAGATCAAGCCTGAACCGGCGAACTGAAAAATCCTTCCAAGCCCGCATTCCTGCTGGACATACGCGTGTTTTCGCGCTACCATCCTGTTCCCGAGGTTAGGAGGGCAGTAGAATGTGGATCGGCGCCGTCGCTATTGCGTTACTCGTGGTTTTGCCAACTCTCGCCGTTCCCGTGATGCTGTATTTGTCCATCAAGGGGATGGCAAAGGCGAAACATTCACTTGAACCTGCTTTACTCGAGGAATTTCCCCTCGATTATCGCGTCGCGACGCAAACCGACCAATGGGCCCGCACCAAAGGGCTTCGCTTTCTGGGCGGCAGCTCGATGAAATTGCCAAACACGGTCTTCATTGCCGCGTGGCAACTGAGCGAGTCCCCGACCTTTTTCTGCATGTACGGTGTGCGAGACAAGTATGCTTACGATTTTGTCACCTATCTGACGCCAAACCGTACCCTCACCACAACCAATTCCAGGGACGGATTGATGCTGCCCCGCCGCCCCGGACGATACTGCCAGGCCTTCGAGAACACCGACTTCGACACCCTGTGGCGGTGGCACCAGGTATCTCTGGCCTACCTCCAGACAGCCGGACGTATCGCGCCGCAGGCCATGAACAAAAGCTTCGGGGATGCCTTTACCGAGGCAATCGTTGACCAGCTTCGCTACGTGCAGAGCATCCCGCTGTGGCCGGTCCGCGGCCTGAAATGGTATTTTGTGAACCGCTCAAAACTCAGCAATAAACCTATCGAGGAACAGCACCGGGCCGGGCTGATCAAGCTTCCAACCGACTTGACGTGGCGCGAGGATGAGGCGTCCTGAGTGCGCCGTTTGCCAGGCGCCGCGTGGGCAGGGGCTGCCCATCACGAGCGATGTCTGCAATCCTATCCTGAAGAATTCGGCCTGTCTCGGGGGCTACCACCCGGACCTTCAACCTTCTTATCTCTTCTGAATCCCCATCGTCCGGCAAATAGGCAAGGTATCGGGCCCGGGTATTCCTGAGGGGGGCAAAAAGACGGATCTTTCGGCCAGTGGGCTGCGCATCCTAGAACGAATGCGACAATAAGTCGGGTATTAGGGTATAATTAGTTCGATCCGCAGGCTCGGAATGGTCTTTCCCCATGAAATCCGCCGTTGCCCGCTGTCTATTATGGTAACCCCTGACAACCAGGCTGTGTGGCAGTTAAATAGCACTTATGAACGCAACAATTGCAGACGGAACGTCGTTCTGGCACCGCCTTCCCATCGTGCAGACGCTCCATGAGCTGGAGAAGGGTCCCCGCTCGTTTCTCTGGTACGTGTCATTCAATGTTGTCGGGTGGCAATGTGTGCTCGGCCCGGCATTGGTGCTGTTGGCCCGCCGCATCGATATGCCGCCGTCCTGGGTAGGAAGACTTCTGTCGTTTACGCCGTTGTCAATGATTCTGGTTCTTTTCGGGGTGCGCATCATCAGCCGTGTAGGCTCGAAACGGCTTATGCTCGTAGCATGGCTTTCCCGGAACATCATCGTCTGCGGCGTATTCTTCATTCCCTGGGTATACGAGAATTGGGGTCCCCGGGCGGCATGGTATGTGCTGATGGGAAGCACGCTGGGGTTCTGCATCGCCCGTGCCATTGGGGCGGGCGGATGGTGGCCGTGGCTTCACGAATTGGTCCCTGCGAATCAGCGCGGCCTCTATTTCAGTGCGGAGACCATGGTCACCAATCTCATTTCTGTGCTCGTGTTCGGCGTGCAGGCTCTTATTTTGATGAATTCCCAGACCTTGGGGCGTTACCTGCTGATTTTCATGATTGGCGTAATGGCGGGATTGACCAGCCTTATCTACATCGCGCGTATCCCCGGCGGCAGGGGTTCCGCCGAGAAGGAAGGCGATATAGAGACCTTCGGCTCATATTTCCGCGTTCTGTCGGATCTCCCGTACCTTCGTTTCCTGGCGGTTTCATCACTGAGCTTTTCGTGCGTTGCCTGGTACACGTCCTGTTCGATTCTGTACATGCGCGACGCGCTTGGAATGTCGTCCGGATACATTACAGCGATTACATCGGCGGGAAGTCTTGGCATTCTGCTGACCATCCGGGCCTGGGGCCGTTTCGCCGACCACAGCGGCAGCGCCCGGGCGATGTCCAAGACGCTTTTCGCCTTTTCGCTTGCGACCTTGTTCTTCCTGCTGCTTCTGCCGGATGAGGGATGGACCCGTTGGGCAGTATTGCCCGCCGCGGTGATGGCCGCCGTGTTCAATGCGGCATTCAACGTCTCGGCCAACCGCGCGAACCTCAATTTCATCAAGGCAACGGGTCTCGTCGCATATACCAACACGTGGAGCATCGTCACATCCATTGCGCTAGGGATAACGCCGATCATCGCCGGAAAAATCATCGACGCGTGGGGACTCGATGGTTTTCGCCTGTGCTTTGCCGCGGCGGGTATCGGCGGGGTACTCTGCGCAATGTTGTGCCGGGTGACAGTTCCGGACGGGGAGCCGGTCGAAATGTCTGTTACCGAGTTGCTCAATCCCGGCCTGCCTATCCGCACGCTGGCCCGCATCTTCTACATCACGGCGGGGTTTCACCAGAGCAACCGGAACCCAAACCACCGCGCCCCACAGAGCCCCGACCTGTAGAACACGACCCCCCGGCGTTCATTCTGTTTGGGTTGCCGCCTGCGGCCGGGCTCACTTGAGTGCGCCCGCCATAAGCCCTTTTATGAAGCGCCTTTGCATGAGCAGGTAGAGGACGGTCACGGGAAGGGACAAGACGACGGTTCCCGCGAAAATGTTGCTCCAATTCTTGACGTACTTGTCCGTCAGGAACGTGTACAACTGGACGAACACCAGCTGAGCGCGCGGTCCCACAATGATGAATGCCTGCATGAAATCGTTCCAGATCCACAACCCCCAGAAGATGATGACCGTGATCGTGCATGGCACGAGCAGCGGAAAGATGATGCGCCAGAATGTCGAGACGGAACCGCAACCGTCCAATGCCGCGGACTCCTCCATCTCCTTGGGAATGGTCGACATGAAACCGCTGTAGATGAAAATGCATAGGGGCAGTCCCCACGAGACGTAATGCACCCAGAGGGCAAAGTAGGAGAAGTCGGCGCCCGACTGCGCAAGCAGCGTTTCACCGGCGGTCCCGTATGTCGTGGCGTGAACCCCCGCCGCGGGTGCGACGCGGTCCAGGACGCTTATCGAGGCCGCGCCAATGGTTTTGAACTCCTTCAGGAGGGGCACCATGATGATCTGAAAGGGTATCGTGAGTCCCGCGAGAAAGAAGAGGCGGAGGAACTTTCCGGAAGCCATGCGGCGGCGCGTCATCGAGTAGGCTGCCATCGGCGCTGTAGTGATGAGGGCCAGAATCACGACAATACACATGATCAGGCTGTTGACCATGGGGCCGGCGAGGCGCGCCTTGGTGAAGAGGAACCGGTAGCTGTCGAGGTAAAGGCCGCTGGGAGGCGCAAAGGGATTCTCGCGAATTGCGGGTAACGGTTTCAGTGAATTGATCACCGCCAGCAGACAGGGCGAGACGAACAGGATTCCAAGGAGGAGCATTGCGATTTCAAAGAGGGGCCAACGGCGCTTTGAATCGTTCCGCGTGATCATAGGGCCACCTGCCTTCGCCTCAGGAGGGATGCCTGAACCGCCGCCACGGCCACCAGCGCCGTGAAGGTCACGAAAGACACGGCCGCGGCGTAGCCTTGACGGTTGTTGAGCACCCCCAGATGGTAAATGTAGTAGCCGATGGTGAAGGTATCGTATCCAGGCGCGCCTTGGGTCGTTACCACGATTTGTGGAAAGAGATTGATGCCGGTAATCAGGGCCAGAACTGAATTTGTGGTGATTGTGGGCAATAGCATGGGGAACTGAACGTGGGTGAATACCTGGAGCGGCCCGGCGCCGTCTATTCGGGCAGCCTCGTAGAGGTCGGTTGGGATGGTCTGGAGGTTCGCCAGGTACAGAGTGGTGAAGAAGCCCAGCCCGCTCCATGCCACCAGAGCAAAGACGAAATAGGGCGCCCACTCGCGCGCCAACATCCAGTTCTGGGCGAGCGCATCAAGGTGTATCGCTTCAAGAAGGATGTTGATAGCCCCTTCCCGGTAGTTGGCAAGGTAACGGAACAACAGTGCGCTAACCAGGATGCTCAAGATATAGGGGTAGAAGAACATCCCGCGGACCAGCCCTTTCATAACGCGAAGCTTGTCGAGAAGCACTGCCAGGAACATCGTCGCGAAGGTGAAGAAGAGCGTCAGCAGGACTGTCTCGAAGAGGGTGAACCGCACGGACGAGCGAAACATGGTGTCGGCCGCGAGCTCTCGAAAATTGGCCAGCCCGACAAAACCGGGATTGTCGGTCCATCCCGTCCAGTTGGTGAAACTGTAGCCAAAACCCATGAGTGCAGGCAGCACGATAAACCCCGCATACAGGGCGACGGCGGGACCGCACAGCACCAGCGACGCGAGAAACTCGCGCCACATTCTCTCGCGGGCATGGGTCCGAGCAGGATGGTTCATGGGTAGTTGTCCCCGGCTGCATTACGGCACGCTACGGAGAATAGCAGAGGGTTCGGGCGTTGGGCAAAGCAGAGGCCAGCACAGCGTGCGGTGGAACGAACCTGGAATCTCGTCTAAACTACGCGTCATGATGGGAAGATAATCAAGGGGGGGCGGCACGTGAGAGGTTCTATAACTGTTTCCAGTTGCTTGGCGGTGATTGCCGGGGCGGCGCTACTCGCGGGTTGTGGCGCGCCTATGGAAGAGGGCGAAGTCATTCGGGTCACGCGCAATATTGGCGGCCGGGAGGGCTTCCGAAGACATTTCGAAACGTGGAGCCGGGTCTTCGCGGAACAAAACCCCGGCTGGCGTATGGAACTCATCGACCTGGGCAATGCCGAGGGGTCGTCGTTCTACAAGTCCCGTATTGCTACGGGCGACCTTCCCGAAGTCATCATGGTCTGGGAGATGACGAATTTCCTTGCGGATGGAGGCCATCTCATCCCGCTTCCCGACAGCTTCTACGAGGAATTCGGGATTGCTCTGCCACCTCCGTACAAGGGCAAACGCTACACTTCCCAGCCGGGCCTTCAGCTTCAGGGGGTCGCGATCAACAAGAAGATGTGGGCTGACACCGGCGTAACGGAACCGCCCGAGACTTGGGACGCTTATTTCGCTGCTTTCGAGAAACTCAAAGAAAAAGGCTATCAACCCGTCGTGCTCGGGGGGTTCGAGTGGTCCGCGTCCCAGCCGCTGTCCTATATTTTCGGCGCCGACATGTACCAGCGCGACCGTAAACCCGGCGAGCCTTCGTGGACTATCAAACGCGACAGGGACGAGGTCACTTTCTTGAAAGACCCGGTCGCGCGTAAGGCCATCGAGACCATGATTCAGCTGGTCGAGAGGTTTGTGCCCGAGGGCGCTTCCAGCGACGGGTACGACGAGGAAAAGCGCGATTTCTACGGGGGCAAGGGCGCAACGTGGTTCATGGGATGCTGGCTGGCGGGGGACCTTGAGCCGGAGAAAGTCGATGTCGATATCGACTACTGGCCCGTACCCTCTCTGCTCGGAAATCCTCCTGCGTTCATCAGGACCTCCGGGATGCCCTCGGGTTGGGCCATAACCACCTCCGCTGTGGGCGAAAAACACGAGAAGGCGGTCGCGGTCCTCGAGGCATTTTATGATCCCGTTGTTTACCAGGCGTTTCTTAACGGCGAGGGAATGATGGGCGCCGCCGGGAAGGTCCCGGCGACCCGTCCCCAATATGAGTGGCCACCCGCCCGGCAGTTTATCGAGAACATGGCGGCCAACCATGCCAAGTATGGCGATACCTTGGGTTTCCATATCGCGTTGGATGACATGGTGCCTGCGGTCTTCTATACCTCCATGATGCGGGTGATGCAGGAGATCATGGCTGGAAACCGCGACATCGATGCCCTGCTCGGAATGCTGGATCAGGAATGGGTGATGGGCCGGAAGGGTACATGAGCGGGCTTGACAGGTTTTCGTATTGACAGCTGGGTCCGTGGGCACTACCATAAAGAACAATATCGCTCAAGAACGAACATCGCCGCCCTGACGGTGAAAGGCGGCAGGTGGGGAGTGGTACGTGTCTCGCATATCCGACGTACAGTTTGCATCGCCGCGCATCAGTCTGCAAGACCTTGCGGGGAAAGACTATATAGATGCGGTGTGCCGTGCAGCGGCGTTTCTCCGCGAGAGTTCGGTGGCGGCGCTGCGCGAGATAGCGAGGCGCAAGGTTGACTTTTTGCCTCTTGAGTTCCAGCGGCGGTTGTCGGCACGGCTGGAGCAGGTCGGGACGGTGTGCACCTCCCCCGCTCCGAAGACCTCCGGCGGCGCCACGAGTCTCGAGTTCGAGAGCCACTCCCATAGTGAGCAGGCGCCTCTCAGCGCGTGGGGGTATTTCCGGATAGGCGAGAACGGCCGCTTGTACCTGACATCCAAGAGCGAACACTACCATGCGCCGCTTGGTCATGGTTTCCCCGGCTATGCCCTGATTCGCCATGCGCAGGCGCTTGGTATCCCGAACGCCACCCACAACAATACGCGCGGGCATATCACCCGCCTCCTCGAGCAGGAGATGGTCCGGGCGGCCTCGGGCATTTCCCGCGGGGACGGGACGACACTGGCAAGGACGTTGCGCTCGAGAGCGACGACCGTTCTCAACCGGGTGCTGAACCTCGAGACAGGCAGCCTCGCCGCCGAGGCGGCTCTGAAGATGATACTGGCGCGCTTCTATCGCAGCGAAGCCGGAGGACTCGCCCCGAAGTACGCGGGGCGCAAACCGGTGGTCGTGGTCCTGGGCGATGACGAGGGCGGACTCGAGGCCAACTATCACGGCACGACGTTGCTGACGCAGGTCATGCGCGGGATGTGGCCCGAAATGGCGGGCATTCTGGAGAAGAGCGGCCTGTTCACCGTGCGCGCGGTACGGCCGAACAACTTAAATGATCTCGAGGAGGTATTTGCGCGCTGGGAGAGGCCTCCCTACAAAATTGCGGGCTTCTTCCACGAGCTGGTCCTGATGAACTACGGGGCGGTGCGCCTGTCCAAAGGGTTTATTCGGCGTGCGTACGCGTTGTGCCGCAAGCACGACGTGCCCACGGTTTGCGATGAGATTCAATCCTGCGTGTGGAGTCCCGAGCTCTATCTTTACCGTGAATACGGAGTGAAGCCAACGTTCGTGGTTGTCGGGAAAGGGTTTCCGGGGGGCGAGTATCCCGCTTCGAGGGTCCTGTTCAGCGCCGCCATGGACAGCCTGCCGCAGTTCGGGGCGCTGGTGACCAACGGGCAGGAAGAATTGGCATCCCTGGCCTATTTGATTACCATGCGCTGGGTCGAGGCGAACCGCGAGAGAATCAAGAAGGTTGGAGCATACTATGAGGAGCGTCTGCAGGACCTTGCCAGCGGACATAGCAGCGTGCTCACGGCCATCGAAGGACGACGCCACCTTGCAGGCGTGTTCTTTTACGACGTCGAGGCGGCGAAGCGGTTTGCCAAGATCCTGAACGGCGGGGGACTGGATATCAGCGTGCAGACCTACAAGAAGGGCTGCCCTCCGTGTGCGCTTACCAAGCTTCCGCTGATCGCCGGTCCGGATGTGGTGGATTTCGTTGTTGGCCGCATGGAACAGGCCCTCGAGACGCTGAAGACAGGGAGAACATAGGGTCACGTGAAGAGCCGGCATGCGAGAATACTCGATAGAATCGCGGTCGATGGCGAAGCGACCGTACAGGGGCTTGCCGAGCGTTTCGGCGTCAGCGTTATGACGATTCGCCGCGACCTGGCCGAACTGGAGGCGCGCGGCGAACTGACCCGGACTCATGGGGGCGCCGTTCTCTCCCGGGCGGGCATTGTTGAGTTTTCATTCAGGGAGAAGAGCAGCCTCCACGCAGAAGAAAAGCGGGCTATCGCACATGAAGCGGCGCAACTCGTGCAACGCGGCATGACCCTGACCCTTGACACAGGCACTACCGCTCTCGAGGTCGCGAGAGCTATCGCGGGGATTCCCGATCTGACGGTGCTGACGTCGTCGCTCGC
>Ga0116149_1006700_pt1 | contig 10279 bp, 11 predicted proteins | sample AD_UKC057_MetaG_FD_89787 | JGI IMG/M metagenome (GOLD analysis project Ga0116149, IMG submission 89787) | Active sludge microbial communities of municipal wastewater-treating anaerobic digesters from USA - AD_UKC057_MetaG | ecosystem: Engineered > Bioreactor > Anaerobic > Digestate | place: USA...
CATGCTGCACAGTCGAGTGTGGGAAACACCTTGCTGAGCAAAATCATTTTACCGCCAATCGACAATTCCTTTTCGACCAGGGCAACCTTGTAGCCATTGTTGGCCAGATTGAGCGCGGTTTCGCCGCCGGCAATGCCACCGCCAACCACCAGGGCATCGAAATTCAGGATTTCAGGCTCTTTTTGCATAACTTATTCCTGCGATTTTAATAAATACTCGTTAAAACTTTTTACCTGTTTCACGAACGATTCGCTGCAAACCGAGCATATTGCTGCCATGCGCAGACGTGCCGGGTCGATGTTTTGTTCTTTCATCAGGTTATGGGTTTGTTCTACCAGATGGCCGGTTTTTTCGGTGCAACTTTCGCCATAGGCACAGTCGCTGCCATCGGCTGCAATAAACACACCATCGAAACCTTTATCGAAAGCCCGCAGTATCCACTTGGGTTTTATGCTGCTCGAGCAACGCATTGCTATGGTATAAACCTGTGGCGGATAATGCAGTTTAAGCAGACCCGCCATGTCGATGGCAGGGTCTGATATTTTTTCGGTAGAAAAAACCAGGATTTTCGCGCTTTTTTTAGCCATGTTCCGTGGTGTTAGATTTCGTTTTTCCGCATGTAAATTTTGTAGTACCCGTTTTCTTCTAAGGTGCCAAGATAATCGTGGCCCTGTTTGTTGCACCATTTGGGAATGTCGACACGGGTTCCTTCATCAGCCGAAAGAATTTCCATGATTTCGCCTTCTTCGATTGTTCCTAGGGCTTTTTTTGCTTCGAGTAGTGGCCCGGGGCAGGCAGTTCCGCGTGCATCAACCGATTTTGCTACCACTAAGTTTTTCAGTTCTTCTTGTGTCATTGTTTTAGAGTTTTATGGTTAAAAATTTTGTGTGTTAATATTTCAATTATTGAAACCGGCACCTCGACTCCATCTCGCCTTCGCTCGATGACCGGCTCGGTGACCGGCCAGGTGTTCGGTAAATTAAATAAACAACTGCGCTGCACTTTCGCCGGCATCGGTTACAAATGTTGCTGCACCGGCGTAACTCAGATGCGGATAATCGATGAATTCTTCTTTCTTGAACCCCATCAAACCCATCGACATTTCGCAAACGATGATTTCAACGCCCAATTCGCCGGCTTGCTTGAACATATCGTCGAGCGAAAGCACATTGTGTTTTTTCATCAGATATTTTATCATCATGGGACCCATCCCGGCCATATTCATGTTCGACAGCTTAAGCTTGTTCTTGCCTTTAGGCAGCATAATGCCAAACATTTTCGAGATAAAATCTTTTCCCTTGGCCGATTTATTCTTATCGCGCAAGGCTGATAATGCCCAAAACGAGAAGAAAATTTTCACTTTGGTGTCCATGGCTGCAGCAGCTAACGAAATAATCATACCGGCCATAATTTTATCGAGGTCACCCGAAACAATGGCAATCGAAAGCTGGTCTTTACGGTTGTTTTCGAGCTTTGCAATTTTTTTGCCCAATTTATCGAGCTGAGCCTGCATCTGGCTGAGTTGTTGCTGAAGTTCTTCGTTCATATTTTTTGTTGTTATTGGTTTCACAATATTTATCAGAACAAAGAAAAGCCATTATCCAATAGAAAATCTGTTTTCAGGTATGATGTGTGTTTTAAGGGAGTGTGATATAGGTCACACTTGAGTAATGAAATTATTTTCAAGATAATTCTTGTGGAAATTGTATTTACAAAATCCCCATCCAAGTCAATCTTTAAAGACTTGGATGAGGAAAATTAGTGACAACAAATGAAATTTCAAAAATGTAATTTTCCTAACTCTTAATTTCTAATTTAATCCTTAATACCACGAACACTAAGGAAATCGTCTTTACTGGTGAAATAACGTGTGGCAGAACTAGGCTCAGGCATTACATAAAAGTGCCAGGCTTTATCGGCATCGTTTTCAGAAGATAACCACTAATAGCCACAGCGCTCCATATATTTGTACTCAAAAAATTGAGTGCAATAACCGCCCAAAAGAGCAGCAAAACCACTGCTACCGCCATCTTTAAGGGCATTATAGCCTTTAGCACCATAATTGCCAACATGGCTTATCAAAGTATCAAATTCATTATTTGTTGGCAAATGCCATCCATTCGGGCATACTTTTTTTGCAGCACTCCAATTGTATAATCTTCCGTATTTATTGCAATTTTGAAAATTATCGTCGTAGCACCACGCAACAACTTCAGCGCCGTATTTAAGGTTCTCTGCCATCCAGGTTTGTGACCCTATGGTAATGGTTTAATAGGTTTTACCATCGCGAGAATCGGTGAATGTGCCCGAAGCTTGCGATTGTGCTTTAATTGTAATTGCAACTAAGGCAATTGTTATTAATAATAGTTTACTTTTCATTGTTTTGTTTTTTAAGTTAATAATTATGGATTATCGTTGGTTTAATAAAATTGCTTTTTTCATTCTCAATTAATCTCTCACACATCGTATGTATTCACCATTTGCATAGGCAGAATTTGTTGAATACAATGAAACCACCTCATTGAATATTGCAAAACTGTAGCAATCGGATGTTCTCCACCACGTCATCATTCCCATTCCATCAAACACCCCACCAAGGTCAGCATTACGCATTCCTCCGGGGTACGCAGTAAAACCGCTTTTGTTTCTGAATGAACTGTAATCGGTATTCCCGGGTGTACCGGGTACGGATGAATTATCCCACAATGTGGTTGATGCCATGGCTTTTGCGATTTTATTATCGAAATTTGTATTGTCGTAATTGTAATAATGGCTAATCAGATAGTTCTGCATGGTTGTCCATTCATCGTAGCTTGCAACATGCCAGCCTTCGGGTGCTATGCCCCTTGAGTCGCTAACTGCGTACCAGTTATACATTACCCCGTAAGTATCTGCGTTAGCAGCATAGTTGTTGTAATAGCAAAATGCACCTGTGTTTAGCCCGTACCAGGTTGAATTATCAGTAACATTGGGAATTGGATCGCCATTGTTATATTTGGTTGTCCTGAGGTTTTCGACCAGCCAATACTGGTCACCAATTTTTACACTATGGTAAATATTTCCATCGGCATCCATTGCCCAGTTGGGGTTGAGGCTGACGTGCATATAGTCGGTTTTGGTGATGGTGGAGTCTCCGTAAATATTTGTTGCGGTAAGGGTTACAGTATAGTTGCCGGGAGTTTCGTACACATGAACCGGATGCTTTGCGGTGGACGTGGTGTTGTCGCCAAAATCCCAAAGAAAAGAGCTGCCGTTAATACTCCAATTCGAGAACTGAACTTCGTTACCTGTATATACTTCAGTGGTTTGAACCAAAAAATTTGCTATTGGTTTTCCGGGGCGGTATCCCGACAATGAATAAAAAACATTTACCCGTCTTGTGGTTGTAAGACCTTCAAGGTCAATTACAGTTATCTCAATTATGGCTGAATCAAGGTCATTTTCGAAATTAAGATCCACAAATTCTCCCATTTCGTATTTTACGACTTTCTGATTCACAGGGTCTATAATTTGGACTGTATCGTTTTTTTTGATTACAATGTCTTTTATCCCGTTGGCAGCAATAATTTTAATTTGCAATTCACCCTCCCAGAACTGGGCTGAGTTGCTAAAAGGCATTACAACTGTGTCATCCGAAACGATATAGTGTCCATAGCTGGTTCCTTTTTCGAGCAGAATCCAGGGAGCAGGTTTATTGCCGAGGTCAACTTTTTCGCATGAGTGAAACAGTGCCATTGCCAAAATGCCAGCCAGAAGTAGCGAATAGATATTATTCAATTTCATAATATTAGCTATTAAAGTTAACAATTATTCATAATGCCGGTTAAAAAGTGGCCACCCTGTTTCGAGACCTGCCTTAAGCGAGAAATACAGTAAAAATGCACTTCCCATACCGTCGTAATAAGGTCTTATACCCGGAAGCATACCGACTTCGAACATCCAATATCCGGAGAAAGGATTCAGACGATTCATTTCGATGCCTATGCTAAAACCGGGCCGTTGAAGAACCTGAACAGGTACGAAACCTGTAAAGACTTCATTCCCGTTTTCGGTGAGGAAGTGATAGCTTATCACAGGAGCGTACAACAGGTCAATATACATTTTACGCATTCCAATTCTGTCGCTTCCCTCGCGGGTTCCGGGAGAGCCCACATGAAAAACCTTTGTGGTTCCTATACCGAGATGAATCATATTGTACCGGCTGGAACTTACTATGTTTGGATAGCCATAACTATAGTAAAAGGTTCGGCTATTATTGTTGTAATTATATTCCGGAACGGTATCTAGGCCATTCGTGGAGAATGCCAGTTGCATATTGGTTACCCCGAAGCGGATCTGGTTATAAGTAGCCGCGTTTCCTTCGCCATACGAATACACATCGTATGCATTTCCTCCTTCGTACTCTCTGCCCCGGTAAAAGAACGAGCCTTTTCTGCTTACTTTCGAAGAGAATGTCAACGCTCCGTCAAATTCCAGGCGACTGAAAAAGTTGTCGAGCAGCTGGTATTCGTTTTCATCGCTGAGGACACCGCGGAACCAATCCTGTATGGCGCGCTCATAAAAGACATCCAGCGCAATACGGGGTTTGAAATAATGCATCGAAAACTCAAGGGTTTCTCCATAACTGCCTGCCATGGTAAACCACGAAGCTGCCACCACAAACGAGAAGTTCCTGTCGGTTGGGGGAGGAACAAGACCGACATGCTGCCGTTGGTCCTGTGCATTCAGTGTAATTGCCCAAACGATGACTGAAATTATAACGAGATTGATCTTTTTCATGGTTCGCATTATTGTTTATTCAGAATTAGTAGTTTTTAATGCATCGAACACTATAAGCATTTGTTTTCCATGAAGTGTATTGTTTAATTTCATTTGTTGAAAATGTAAAGTTGTATGCGTATGCCATTTCCTTGTTTTCAAGTATAGTGATTGAAGACCATACAATTGATGAATATTTTAAATTGCTAAACTCATCTTTTTCGCTATTATAAAAACCTGCAGGTAAAATTCCCAAGCCAGATTCATTATAGGAGTATTCAACATTTTCGTCATAATAAAATGCTCCGGAAGCTTTCAGTTTTACACCGGCATTAGCGCCGCCATTATTCATAATAAGTAAGTTCCATTCGATGGCATCAGGCAGGTGCCAGCCTTCAGGGCAAGACTTCATTGCAGTTTCCCAATCGTATAAGTATCCGAACTTTTTTACATTTTTTTCTTTATTATCGTAGGCCCAGTAATTGCCGCTATCGGGAGCAAAAGCCAGATTTTCGGCAAGCCAGGTGACCTGATTAATGATAACAGTTTTGTACACTTTGCCGTCGCGGGTGTCGGTGAAGCTTCCAAACTCCTGGCAGAACCCGAACGATACGGACATAGCAAGGGCTAAGAAAAGAATTGCTTTTTTCATTTTTTTCTGGTGTTATTGCTTACTTTGTTAAGGCGTCAGCACTCCTTTAATTACATTCAAATGGTTTTCTGCAACATCAATTGCAGCGGAAAGAATATTTTATCTCACTTTTTAGTGAAATGATCGAGCATTTCGGGTAAACAAGTGCTAAAAACAATACCGTCGAAATGACCGCCTTCAATTTCGGTGTAGTGATATTTGATTTTTTTCTTGTCGAGCTCTTTCTTAAGCTTTTGGTGCTGCGGTACAATGAAGTCGAATTCGTCTTTTGTTGCCATCGCCATATATACATACTGATTGCCCCCTTTTTTTATGTTGCGGACTATTTCGAAAACATCGGTTCCCCGCGACTGGTAACTTTTTTCATCGCCAAAAGCTTCGCGCACACTGCTCATGATAAAATTCAGGGGCGATTCAGGGTTTAGCGGAATATCGTAGAATGGTGCATTAATGGCACCGCACATATCTGCAATAAAAGTAAACCGTTCCGGGTGCTTCAACCCTACAAGGAGTGCTCCGTAGCCACCCATCGAAAAGCCACCGATACCTTGCCACGACGGATCGGTTTTGTATTGCTTGTCGATGTACGTAAATAATTCTTTGGTCATAAAGCTTTCGTATTGTGCTGCAGGATCCGAAAATGAGTTTACATACCAGCAGGTGCCGGCATCTGGAGTTACCACAATAATTTGCCTGTTTTTTAGTTCAGCCGGCAAATTGGTTTCCAGAAAACTTTCGTTATTTCCTCCCCACCAGTGAAGCAGATACAACACAGGATACACACGTGTGGTATCGTAACCAGCCGGAAGAATCACCGTGGTGGCCACTTTCCGGTTCATCAATTGTGATTCAATAGAATCGGTTAAAACCGTCTGTGCCCAGCTAAGACTGGCAGCAAAGCAACTAATGAATAATATGATGTAAATCTTTTTCATGGTTTTAGTGTTTATAGATTTTATTTATGGCTTCAGTTCTCGACTGAACCTGGAGTTTTTCGTAAATATTCCGGATATGTGTCCGGACCGTTTCGGTACTTATAAAAACTTTTGCAGCTATTTCCTTATAGCGGAAACCCTGTGAAAGCAAATCCAGAATTTCGCGTTCGCGCTGGCTTAAAACATTTATATCGTTTGAAATCCTGTTTTTAATGCTGAACTGTTCAATTACCCTACGGGCTATTTGCGGTGACATGGGTGAACCCCCTGAATGAATTTCAGCAATAGCCGAAATTATTTGTTCAGGTCGTGAGTTTTTCAGAAGATACCCGGTGGCGCCTGAACACAGCGACTGAAATACCGATTCATCGTCATCGAAAATGGTAAACATCACAAACTGTATTTCGGGAAATTTCGATTTTGCAGCTTCAACACATGATATTCCGTTCATACCCGGAAGTTCTATATCCATGATAACCACTTCAGGTGTATTGACATTCAAATCATTCAAAAAAGCCTCAGCATTAGAATAACCTTTTATCAGCAGGCAGCCCATTGCTTGTCCGATAATGTTTTCGACCGATTTTCTCAGATCGTGGTCGTCTTCAACTATGCTAACTGAAATCATCGCTTTTTTTATTACAAATGTACGCTCCCCAAAAACCGAATGCAATACTACTTTAGTGGTAATTTTTATTGGGCTTATAGCGGAACTATTAATGTTATTGTTGTTCCTTTATCTTTTACAGAATCGAATGTAATGTCACCCCCGCAGGCTGCAGCCCGCTTATTCATGTTCCCGATGCCGGTGCTGAAAACTCCGGTTTGTTCCATATCAAACCCAATCCCGTTATCCGTTATTTGCATGCTAATTTGTTTTTCAGTCAGGCTGATTTCAACAAAACACGACGATGCCGATGCGTGCTTTACAATATTGTGCAATGCTTCTTTAAGGATGAGAAAAAAGTTCTGCCTCAACAAAGGCGAAATATTTATTTCTTTATTTACCGGAGGGAAATTCATTTCACATTCTATTCCCGAATCATCGAAAAAATTGTTACAGTAATTGCGAATATACGCCAGCAGTGAGCTGATGTTATCGTATTTCGGATTGGTCGACCAGATGATTTCCCTGAAATCATCAATAACCCGCCGCGAAAGCACCGAAATCTGAGTCAGCTTGTTCTGAGAACTCTGATTGTCTTTAATTTCGGCTTTCAACGATTCGCTGAGCAGCGATATTTTCGATAACGATGCTCCGGCACCATCGTGAATGTCTTTCGACAACGCCGAACGTATTTTCTCAATTTCTTTCAGCTTGTTTAGCTCCTCAATTTTCTTCCGGTATTTCAGGTACAGAATAAATCTGATAATTACAGCCAGAATTGTAACGGCTACAACGATTACCAGTGCGATAAACCACCATGTTTGCCAGAATGGAGGCTTAATGGTAAAACGATAGGCGAGGGGTTGATTGTTCCAAACACCATCGTTGTTACATGCCTTGACTAAAAATGTGTAGTCTCCGGGTTCAAGATTTGCATATTCCGCTTTGGTTTGCTCCGATACAGGCGACCAATCTTTTTCTAATCCTTCCAGCATCCATTGATACTTCACAGCATCTGGATCAGTAAAACTTATTGCTTCAAATTCGAAAGTAACATGGTTTTTGTCGTATGGCAGAAAAAGGTTTACAGGTAAACCAACCCATGGACTTACTGAATCACAGAATTTTCGGAATTCCGAACTTTCCCAGTTTACATCTTTATAAAAGAGTTTTATTTTTCGGATATTTACAGTGGGCGGTTTTGTATTGGGTGTTAATTGCGATGGATCCAGCCTGATTAGCCCCTGGGTGGTCGCGAAAAATAAATTTCCCTTTTTGTCGGTATTAATATTTTGTCCACCAAGCGAAGAACCTATAAATCCGTCACCTTTCCCGTAATATTTAATTGATGAAACCGAGCCATCATGTGTAAACGAAATCAAATCAAATCCCTGATTGTAGCCGGCATACATATTTCCCTTGCTATCGAACCCAAGAGAAACATAATATCCCGAAGAAAGCCCGTCTTCGGTTGTCAGCAAGCTTTGTCCGTCTTTATCAATACGCAGAATACCGCCATACAAAGCAATCCAGACACGGTTCCATTTGTCAACAGCGATATCATCAGGGCTTATACTGTTCTTAGGATAAGTTGTAAAGGAGTATTTTTTTCCATCCCATGTAATATATCCGGCATTTGCAGCAAACCATACATTCCCGTTATTGTCGCTTGTAATACTCAGTATAGACCCTGCTTCGGCACCTATTTCTTTATCACTTACAACAGCAGAGGTTTTTCCGTCGAATCGTATCAGTGAACTGCCATTGGCTGCAAACCAAATGCATTTCCCGTCATTATACGCGATATACGGAATTACATCGTCTGGCAAATCAAACATGCTGTTCAATTGATTACCATTAGTGCGGTTAGCATCAAACAGACCCTGATATGAAAGCACTATTACCTGATGCTCGTTGGTCTCGAAAAATCCCAATGTTTCACGACTGTCGGGTACATCAATATATTGAATTTCGGAGCCGTTGAATTTGCATACCTGATCTGTTTGAGTAGAAAACCAGATATTGTCGTGGGAGTCTTTAAAATTAAAGTAAACTTTCGATGATGTCAAACCATCTTTTTCGTTGAAGCTAACGAATTTTTCCCCCATATATTTTATTAGACCAAGACCCCTTGTAGCCAACCAAATGTTATGTTCGTCATCCTCTGTTACCCAGAAAACATTCTCGATGGGCAAACCGTTTTGCTCATCAAAATGCTTGACCTCACCGCTGTTTCTTATTCTCCATAACCCAAGCTGGGAAGGAATCCATAGATTGTGTTCATGATCCTCGCAAACCCCCGATAAAAACCAATATCCCACTTCAGCGGGCATATCGAGATAGGTAATAACTCCATTTCGAACGGTGAAAACAGAAAGCTTCTGGATACTCGCGTTATACGACAGAAAATACTTGGTATGATCGGCAGTTTCATAAAACAGATTTAACCAATTCTCCGCTACTTCAGCCGGGACACCGGGATTATATTCATTCAGCACGGTGTCGTTTACTATGTACATGTTCCTAAGAGTATTCACAATGATATCCCCGTCGGCATTATTTACAACCGAAAGCAATAACGATTCAGCTGCATTGAGAAACGGGTTCGAGGGAGTGATGTCATGAAACCGGTTGTTTTCGAAATACAATAACTGTCGGGTTTCATCAGCATTCCATAAAGCAATCCAGAGTCGCCCATTTTTATCGAAGGCAGTGGAAGCCCATTGCCCGGGTAATGAAAGACCATCTTTTGATGTGTAGTTGGTAAATTTTTTTCCATCGTATATACTGATGCATTTCAGGCATAGAATCATTAACCTGCCGTCGGGTAACTCGACTATACTTCCTGTATTGTTATCACCAAGGCCATCTTTTTCGGTATAGTTGTCAAATGTTTTCCCATTGAACCTGTAAATTCCATTGCCCATAGTGGCAGCCCAAAGATATCCCCGGCTGTCCTGAATTATTTTTACAACATCGTTCGATTTCAGCCCCTGTTCGGTGCCATACTCCCGAAACTGATACTGCTGTGATTGCAGATTCAGGTTGATTAAACCAAGCAATGCCAGAAGTAAAATTTTTACAGTTTTCATATCTGCGGCCGGTATATTGCGCTTTCGAAATTAATATATTTTTTATATTTGTTGCAATGTTAGAAGCAAGAATCGAAATAATATTATTAAAGGCTTAATGTAGCTTCAATTTACGATAGAAACGAAATTATTATTCTGTTTAGGCCACCGCTTGATTTCAGCGTACTATTCATACTATTTTTTCATGTTAATTATTTTCGTATATTGTGCTTTTATTTTGCACGATGAACCATAA
>Ga0116149_1006704_pt1 | contig 10265 bp, 9 predicted proteins | sample AD_UKC057_MetaG_FD_89787 | JGI IMG/M metagenome (GOLD analysis project Ga0116149, IMG submission 89787) | Active sludge microbial communities of municipal wastewater-treating anaerobic digesters from USA - AD_UKC057_MetaG | ecosystem: Engineered > Bioreactor > Anaerobic > Digestate | place: USA...
GGTCGCCCACACGCACCCAGTTCCCCTGGGTACCGACGAGCAGGCGCAACATTTTTTCCTGCAAGTTAGAAGAATCCTGTGCTTCATCTTCCAGAATGTATGGCCAGCGTTGACGCAGGCGCTGTAGATATCCATCGTCATTGAGTAGGGCAGTGTACGCCAGGCGGATGAGGTCTGAGAAATCGAGAGCGCTGCGGTAACGCAACCCGCGTTGATATTGCTGGTACACCTCGATTCCCATCTGAATCAGCGGGTCAGAACAATCGTAGCGTTGCACGCGGTTGAGAATGATCTCAGGTTCAGCCTGCAGATCTTTCGCCTGACTGATGAAATCCTGGTTCAGTTTTGAAACCAAGGAGGAAAAATCGTTCCGCGTACGACCGGCTGAAGAAAGGTCGATCTCTGGATTTTGCAGGTGAGAAACGATTTCAGGATGTAAACCGATGTACGCAGCTGATATCTGTTCAATCATACGCTCAGATTCAATCTCATCGATGATTGAAAACTGGTTGGCTACACCAGCGAGGTCAGGTCTTTCCTGGATGATATCGTGAGCCAAACCGTGCAGTGTCCTCACACGGTAACCGATGTTTTCCAATAACTGCGCTTCTCGAATAAAACCACCAATGCGGTTGAGGAAATTATCAACTGCGGAATTGACCAGCGTCACGATGAGGATTTCCTGATCGTTTTGCAGCTCCCCCTTGAGAATCAGCAGGGAAGCCAGGCAGGAAAGGGTGTGCGTCTTGCCGCTGCCGGGAACAGCAGAAATCCCCATTTTTCCGCGTTGGTACTGCAAAATACGAACCTGGTTCTCGCGTGGTTTAAACATCTGCACTACCTTTTATACTCGCGTTTGCACGCAGAACAGTTTGTAGTGCTAACAGCAATTGACCGCGTTCTTCGAAGCCATGCTCATTATAGGTGACGCTGCACATATAGATGTGAGCACTACAGCGCCTGACCAAACCGGTGACAACCCGAGCAAGCGTCAATTGATTATTGAGATACTCGTGCTCATCAGTCCATTTTTGATTGATAGACCAGTTACGATTGAGCACATAGGGTTGGGTCAAGGGCTGGTCTAACCTGGACCACCAACCGCTTGAACCAATATCGACCCAGAACTGATACTTAATTGGCTGGTTGCGCATTAAAAAAGAGTAGGCGGGAGAAAGGAAAACCACGTCCGTATTGGTTTCAAAAAGAGAACGCGGGTTGGACTGAGAGGAGAGCAAGCCATTCTGCAACACACGGGTGAATTCTTCACCAGCGCCAGAAACCGCAGTCTTCGCGCTCGGCTGATAAATTTTGCGAAATTCCCGGCAGGATTCAATCAGACGGTTAATCGACGACGCGGCATCATAATCTTGATGAAAGTCAAAGCCGGGCTGGGAAAGGCATTCGCCAAAAAGCCGGCTGATCCAATGGTCGAGCTCATGTGCGCCCTGTTCCAGATTCTCGTTCAGCCAAGCGCGCAGGCGTTCGTAATACTCGCCCACCTGGAAGGAAATTCGAGATTGCATCTCGAGGTTGAGCCCCTGGAAAGAAAGAAGAGGAAAGAGGTTGTCCCTGTTTTTAAAAAGCGTACGGGAAATGAGATCTGCCCGTACAAAATCACACGCGGCAATGACCATGGCAAACGCTGATCTGGCCTGCTGTGGGGAGGGTTTGCTCTGCCATGAAGGATGCGCCATTTGGGCGAGGGTAAGGACCGCCTGCACCGCGGGCTCTGCATATAAACTGCGCGAAGGACGGTAGGTCGTGAAAGGGATGTTCGCGCTCGACAAACGATTGGCGAATGAAAAACGCAAGGCATCACTGAGGTACGGAGTGAGGATCGCGATGTCGCCAGGCTGTGTGGTACTGTCTTTTAGCAGTTTAACAATTTCACCTGTGACCCAATCGAGCGCCTCGGGGTAAAAACGAAAGGAATGGATGGTATAGCTGCTACGCGCGTCCGAGGAGTCGTACTTCAACAATCGATGTTCAAGGATGCTTTCACGTAACGCCGTTTCAAGGTTTGCCAACGCATTGGTTTGCACCAGCGATGAGGTCAGGCGGATCTGACTGGAACATTTGCCCGATAGGCGCTGGGCGCTGGTGGCATCCGCGCCAAGAAATGAGCGATAACCCCCGCCTTCATCTTGTATCAACAGCGCGGAATCAAGGTTGGGAAGGATCTCCTCTACAAAATCGTGGGCAACAGGGAAATCTTCTTCTATGTTATCGTAGATAAGGTGACGGAAGGTCTGGTTCAGGTGTTGCCTGCAGAGCAGCGAGGGCCACAGTTTTTCGCGGAAAACGGATAATTGCAGTGAAAAGTCGAGGAAGTTGTTCTCCAGGCAAAACTGCCGGAACTTTAAGGCACATTCCTGAGCCTGTTGATAGATATTGGATTTGGAGGTTTTACCAGACCAGGCAGATGTAAGCCGCTCAGCGATTTCACCAGGAGGGAATCCTACTACGGCAGATTTGTTCAGGTTGTCAAGTATCTGGCTGTAAAGTCGGTTCGGGTCAATTGTCAGGCTTTCAAAGTATCCCTGCAGCAACAACGGCTCAACAATACCTGCCAGGTAATACTGGGCATTTTCCATGTTGAGAAACCGTGGAGGTTCTGCCGCGCGAAAACCAGCATCTGTGGCGATAAGCGGCCAGAATAAGGAAAGCATGCGTTGAGCCAGCCCATTGAAAGTAAGTAACTGTGGCTGACTGCCGGCTGGGAAATCTGGTGAATGGATTGCCTTGTAATACTCAAATGCCAGACGGCGCTGCGGCACAAGGACAAGGATGCTGTCGCCATCGATACCGTTTTCCACCATCTGGCGCATGCGCAGCACTGCCGCGGTAGATTTGCCTGTACCGGCTTTCCCCGTCACAAGGAGGCTGCCACGTGCTGGGGCAGTAATCACCGCGGATTGTTTTTCTGTGAGTGAAGCATTTACAACAAGTACGAGATGTGTTGGATTCAATACGGCAACCCGGCAATCGAGTGAAGTACAGCCCTGGTGAGCAGGGCGTCAGCGGAAGAGCGGTGGGCGTTGAGTAAGTCAATCTGAAAAAATGCGCCTGCTTCGGCAAGTTTAAAGTAACGGTAGGTTTTTCGGAAAGGGTCCCACACAGCGCGGAAATCAGAGAACAATTGCATCACATCCAGGAAATTCAGCCTCTCGCGCCAGGGCAGGCGGTAACGCGAGTGAGTTTGTTCCATTAGCCTGGCATCAAAAGACGAATTGTAAGCCGCGATGGTTCTTCCATATAGAATCGACCTGAGCTCCGGCCAAAGGATAGGCCAGGGTTGGGCGTCAGCCACTTGACGATTGGAAATCCCATGTATTCTTTCCGCTCCTGGCGGAATGGGCCTGGTAGGTTTCACCAGTTTTGAGAAAAGTTGAGCGCCGTCATGGTCGATCACGGATATCTCCACAATTTCATCCACGCTGCCTATGCCGGTTGTTTCAGTATCCAGGTAGACGGGTTTGAGCGCCAGAATTTGGCGCGCAGATTCACGTATTTGTTGTTGATTGTCTGTCAACGATGTCAATACGCAGGTCCTTATTTGAGCTTTTTAGATTATTGTAGAGGCCAAAGAGAGATCTCATCTAACAACACGGTGAAGTTGGGGTCCTCAAACGCGGATGCGAAAGCGCCAATATAGCCTTTTTCAGTGATTCCCTGATCAGAAATTTCTTTCACCAGCGAACCATTGATGTAAAAGCGGAATGTATCATCATTCGCCATCACTCCTAAACGGTTCGTTTGGTTGCTGCCCGCGTTGATCTTGGATTCCGGTGTCCAGTTCACAAGAGTAGTGGGGCCTGAATTATCCCAGCGCAAGAAATAATACTGCCCGTTGCAAGACACGCCAAAATAATAACCGATACCATCACCGTAAGTGGGCGCACGAAACACCAGCCCGTATTGGTCGGTTCCACTACAGGAGGAAGTGCGGAAGGTGCCTTCCAGGTACAGGTTTTTGGGATTTCTGGACGTCAACCGCCACCTTTTTCCCGCTTTGAGGGCAAGGCTTTTAAAGACCATGGAGCCGCTTTCTACTTTTATTATCATGCCCTCGTCCTCGTAGGGGGTCGCCAGGCCAAAAGAAACTCCGTTATTAAAGGTGTCAAAAAAGCCAGGAGTGCCAAGGGTAAGGGCTGGATCATTTGCGGGGGCGGTGATAGTGACTGTGGGCGTTAACGTATCGGTGGGCGATGGGGTCAGGGTAGGCCCTTCTGTCGGTAGCACGATTGCGATGGTCTCGAGCGAGGAAGGGGTGGGAATAGCGGCGGTTTGCGCCGCGGACAATGTCGCTGCGACTCTCGTGGCGATCTGACTTTGGTCGTTGGGAAGTTTACCCAGAGGGAAATTACAGGCGGTAAGCACGATACCCATGAAACCAAGTACGATGGCAAGTTTTTTCATCTTTACCTCACTTTTCTTTTTCTATTATAAACTCTGTCAATGTGAATAGAACAGTGAGGGGCGGATTAATTTCAACCAGCCCTACAGTATAATTCTGTAAACCCTATGAAAACGGTGATTTTGCAAATTGAAGCCTACGATACTGTCGCTTCGATCCGCGATAAAATCAAAGGCTGCCGGTCAAAAAGAATCTTACTGGTTCATCCTCGTCAAAAACGGGCATTCCCAGGCAGGCTCGAACTGGACCTGATTGCTCGCTATGCGCGAGAAAACGGCGCCGCCTTTGCGCTTGTCAGCCGTAACGATATTACGCGTGAACACGCCGAGAGTTTAGGCATTTCTGTTTTTGGTTCTATCCCAGAGGCGCAGAAGGGAGAATGGCACGAAGCCGACAACCCGCTGGGTCAGATAACTCCATTCCGTGGGCATGATGAACTAATTAGAATGAGGAATAATCTGCCAAAAACCGCTGCAACACGCGAAATTCGCCCTCTTGTTCGCTACCTGCTGGTTGGGATTTCTTTCCTTGCTTTGGCGGCATTGATGGTCTTTTCGCTTCCGTCTGCTACTTTGGTAGTATCCCCTGTGCCAGAAGTGCAAACAATGACAATTGATATTCGTGCATCTACAGAAATCGCCCAAGCAAACCTTACCGGTCTTTTACCTGCAAAAGAAGAGAGTTTGTCTGTATCGGGGCAGAAAACGATTCCTGCTACAGGCAGCATCACGGTGGGCGTTGAAAAAGCCCACGGAGAAGTTTTGGTGCGCAATTTGTTCACAGAAGCGCAAGAAATACCTGAAGGCGCGATCTTTGAAACTGGCGGAGAACCGAATATACGATTTCGCGCACTTGATGAAGTTAACCTGCCCGCAGATGGTAAGGGGGTTCTCGTGAAAGTAGAAGCGGTATTGCCTGGGGCAGAGGGAAACGTAGAACCCGGTATGGTCAGATATCTGGCAGGTGGTAATGGCTTGCAGGTGGCTGTAATGAACAATGAACCGATAACAGGAGGGAAATCAATCAACGTTAATTCGCCAACCGAAGCGGACTATCAAAACGCGCGACTTCAATTGCTGCGTGAACTGGAAGAAAAGGCATTGAAGGAGATCAAGGCCACCGTTTCTCAAGACATCACCGCAATACCAAACAGCCTGAAATTCACCCGCGTGGAAACTGAAGAGCGAGAAAACCCGATTGGTGAACCTTCAGACATGCTCACGATAAACATGACGGCGACTTTTAAAATGCTTGTTTACGACACTGTTGCACTCTTTTCACTGGGTGAAGAAGTAATGGATCTTTCACTGCCTGAGGGTTACCATGCTGCGAAAGACCCACTTAAAATGATTCAGCAAGGCGAAGCTGTTCTCGACCAGTCGGGAGAAGCTTCCTGGCAAGTCACTTTTTCACGACAGATCTATAGAAACCTTCAATGGCAACAACTTATTCCCTCTTTTAGAGGGCGAGAGAAGAGAGACGTCGTAAAGGTACTCGATGAAGAAATACCTCATGTAAAAGGAGCGGAAGTTCTGACTTTCCCTGAATGGTGGCCCTGGCTGCCTTTGATTTCAGATCGAATATACCTGGTTGAAAGGGCAAGCGGCAATGGGTAGGGTTTTGGCAGTAGACCCTGGTGAAAAGCGCTTGGGAATTGCCATCAGCGACCCTTATGGCGTTCTGGCAACGCCCCTGACCGTGATCAGACATGAAAGCATGACCGTTGATTGCCTTAAGATCATCGAGCTATGCGCGCAAAATGATGTCAGCCTGATCGTAATCGGGCAGGCGCTTTCAGCAAGCGGTGAAGAGAGCCCGCAAGTCAGGCACACACACAAATTAGCGCAAACGATCCGCTCTTTGTCTCCTTTACCGGTTCTCTTTTGGGATGAAAGCGAAAGCACCAACCTGGCTAAAAAAGCAGCTATCGAAATGGGAGTGAAGAAGAAAAAGCGCGCCGGTCACCTGGATGAGCACGCCGCCGCGGTAATTTTACAATCGTACCTCGAGGCGCAGAAAGGCAGGCAGGCGAATGAAGCCTAAGCGACATCCGGTTTTTCCAGGTTGCGTATTACTGGTATTGCTCTTCGGTATATTTTTGTCCATTTTATGGGTGGGTATCCCGATAATAGCCAGGTGGCAATTCGGGGCGCCGGCAGAACAACTGACCGGTTTTTCGCTCAGGAACTTCGGGCTGCAAACCCTGCTTCATCGAAGTGATCTGACTCAAGCCTCCTCAAAGGCAGGCGGAGAGATCGACTTTACGATTGAAAGCTCAGAATCCATTAATAGCATCAGCCACCGGTTGGCCGCAGCGGGGCTGATTAAAGACGCAGGCGGGTTTAGAGCTTACCTGGTTTACAAAGGGTTGGATTCACGCCTTAAAGCCGGCGCTTATAAATTGGATCCAGCGATGACCAGTATCGAAATTGCCGAGAGGTTACAGGCTATTTATTCGCCAATCGTCCCCTTCTTTATTTACCCTGGCTGGCGGGCTGAAGAAATCGCAGCAGCGTTGCCATCTTCGGGTATTGAAGTGTCGCCGGAGGAATTTCTTGCCATTGTTCACAACCCATCTTCTCTTGCAGAATTAACCCCGCTGAGCGAACAGAGTTCTTTGAATGGCTTTCTCTTTCCTGGAGCGTATCAGATTGAGCGAAAGATCAGCCCGGATGCGCTTGTACTAACATTTGTCAATCGGTTTTTTGAAAGCGTGAACCCTGGTATTGTGAGCGCTATTCACCAACAGGGAATAAGTCTTTATGAAGGAATCACACTGGCGTCCATCATCCAACGGGAGACCTTTGAAGATGAGGAACGCGCACTGATGGCATCCGTTTTTTATAATCGGTTGCGCGACGGGATTAAGCTCGAGACTGATCCTACCGTGCAGTACGCGTTGGGATATTCAGCCAAATGGGGCGGGTGGTGGAAAACACCTTTGCAAACGAAAGACCTGGAGGTTGATTCGCCTTATAACACCTATGTCATACAGGGGTTGCCGCCGACGCCGATTTCAAACCCTGGACTGTCCTCTATCATGGCTGTCGCTTACCCTGAAGACAGCCCATTCTATTTCTTCAGGGCAAAGTGCGACAATTCAGGGTATCATGATTTTTCTATTACTTTCGCAGAGCATCTCTCAAAAGAGTGCCAATAAAAAGGAGACCCGCGGGTCTCCTTTTTATTGGCAGTTGATACAAAACGTCAGGCGTTGTAACCAGGGCCAGATTTGAAAAACTCGGCATTGGTTTCGATGCAGAAGGTCAGGTCAACTGTTTCACCAGCGGCGAGTGTGCGGGTTCCTTCAAGATGAACTGGCTCGCCGTTATGGTTCTTGCCATCGTAAACTTCAGCGAATCCTGCGGTTCCCACGGGCATAGAAAGTTTTTCACCGCCCTTCGCCTTATAGGCTGCGGGAACTTCGCTTTCGGGGAAGATCGCCTCAAAAGGACACTCTGCAACACAGGCGCCGCAGTCGATGCAGGTATCTGCATCAATGTAGAACCACGGCCATTTATCTTCTGGCTTTCCAGGAATGATACATTCCACAGGGCAAACTGTTGCACAACCACCATCACGCAAACATAAACTGGTAATTACATGAGTCATCTGATTCCTCCGTTTGAAAATGGGTTATGGTTATTTTATCGCAGAAAAGCGATTGTCTACCTCATTCCAGTTAATGATATCCCAAAAACCAGCCAAATAATCCGCGCGGCGATTTTGATACTTAAGGTAATAAGCATGTTCCCAAACATCCACAACCAAAATAGGTTCGAGCCCTTCTTGAAGAGGGGAATCCTGGTTGGCTGTAGAATGGATGACAAGTTCACCACCTGGTTTGGCGCTCAACCAGGCATACCCGCTGCCAAAACGGGTTAGCCCGGCTTTTTCAAACTCAGACTTGAAAGTGGCAAAATCACCGAACTTTTTTTCCAATGCTTCCTTTAATTTGCCAGCAGGCGCGCTGGAGCCGCCAGGTGATAGGCAGAACCAGTAGACATTATGATTATATACTCCACCACCGTTGTTTCTGACGGCGGTACGAATCTCTTCAGGAATCTGGTCAAGGCTGCCAAGAATCTTTTTAAGCGGCCATTCATAAAATTGAGGATATTTCTCCAGCGCGGCGTTGAGGTTTTTCAAGTAGGTCGCATGGTGTTTACCATAATGGATTTCTACGGTTCTGGCATCAATTACGGGTTCAAGCGCGTCGTACGCATACGGAAGTGCGGGCAGTTCGAACGGCATTTTTCCCTCCCATCGGTTGGTTTCGTATGTATTTTGCGAGCATTTCAGTTAAAATTCTAGCCATCAGATGAAGGATTGTCAAGCAGAAGTGAAGAAAACACACTGTAACTGGAAAACGTATTTCTTGACAGGGTATGAGAGAAGTGATTCCTGATAAACAGGTTGACAACCGCGCCAAATACCTGGCGGGTTTATTCGCTGGCATTTTGGCAGTTTCAACTGCTTCTATCTTTATTCGTTTCGCACAGCAGGAAGTACCCTCTCTTGTCATCGCGGCAGGAAGGATGACCTTCGCTACGCTGTTGATGCTGCCCTTCGGACTGGCAGAATTAAAACGAAACCCGACAGCCTTCAATAAAAAGCAAATTTTCCACCTTGGTTTTGCCGGAGCCGCGCTGGGAATGCACTTTGCCGCCTGGATCACGTCGCTTGAATATACGTCAATCGCCAGTTCAGTTGTGTTGGTCACAACTGCGCCGTTATGGGTAGCGCTGGTTTCACCAGCGCTCCTAAAAGAGAGATTAACCAAACCAGTGGTTATTGGGTTATTGATCGCTCTTGTCGGTGGGATCATTGTGGGCGGCAGTGGCAGCTGTTCAACGGTTCAAGGAAAATTCACCTGCAGCGGCATCGGTGACCTTTTTGCTGGTTCGCATTCACTTGGCAATCTATTGGCTTTTGCCGGAGCGCTGCTTTCAGGCGCTTACCTGATTGCGGGTAGAAAGGTTAGAAATACAATTTCGCTACCTCTTTATACTTTGATTGTCTATGGTATCGCCGCGTTCCTTTTAAGCATGATGGTGGTGCTCAAAGGAGACAAGGTGACAGGTTATGCGACTATTAGTTATGTATGGGTTCTGGCATTGGCGCTTATTCCACAGGCGGTTGGGCACACGGCCTTCAACTGGGCGCTCAAGTATCTGCCTGCCGCATTTGTTTCTATTGCGCTGCTTGGAGAACCGGTGGGAACGATAATCCTGGCAGCCCTGCTGCTGCACGAAGCGCCGACCTTTTTGGAAATGATGGGTGGGCTAATGGTGCTAACTGGAATTGCCGTGGCAACCCGGAAAGCAGCCCCCAAGAAAATTGAATATGAGAAAAGCCAGTAGATTGAGCTGTTAACGGCTGTAAAGGAAGTTTAATTCTTTTACCCAGCGTTGCAACTCGGGGCTCAGTTGGTAAGGCAGGTAACGCCAGCTCCAGTTACCTGCGGGGCGACCAGGATAGTTCATGCGGGATTCGCTGCCCAACCCTAGAAAATCCTGAAGCGGACTGATAGCGAACGCCGCTGGCGATTTCCACAGCTCGCGGATCATGTCTATATGAATATGTTCTCCAGAGCTGGCCAGGTATCTGCGGCACAGGTCTTTTTCAATTTCTGGGGCACTTTCGTACCACCCTCTTGTGGTATCGTTGTCATGGGTTCCGGTGTAAGCCACGCAGTTGAACGGGTAGTTGTGCGGCAAAAAGGGATCTTCAGGCGTGCTAGCGAAAGCAAACTGGAGAATCTTCATCCCGGGAAGATGGAAGGAGTCGCGCAGGTCGATCACGTCAGGCGTGATCAGCCCCAGGTCTTCGGCGATGATAGGTA
>Ga0116149_1006707_pt1 | contig 10263 bp, 5 predicted proteins | sample AD_UKC057_MetaG_FD_89787 | JGI IMG/M metagenome (GOLD analysis project Ga0116149, IMG submission 89787) | Active sludge microbial communities of municipal wastewater-treating anaerobic digesters from USA - AD_UKC057_MetaG | ecosystem: Engineered > Bioreactor > Anaerobic > Digestate | place: USA...
ATTTTTGAACGGCGCGGCCGCGGCAGGAGCGCCGGTGTAAAGAGCTTCGTCGTCGAGCGCGAGGGCGGGCCCGTCGTATTTAGCTCCGCCCAGAAGGTGTTTCTGCGTGACGAGCGCCTTCGATTTGCTGTCGGCGAGCATAAATTCTATCCTGTCGGCCGGATATTTAGTGTCGATCGGCATGAATGCCGCTCCCGACTTTAAAACGCCGACGGCTCCAACGAACATCTCAAGCGACCTGTCGACCATTATTCCGACTATGTCGTCGCGGGAAACGCCCAGTTCGCGCAATTTCGAGGCGACGATCTCGCTTTTTGTTTTCAGTTCGCGGTAGGTCATCGATTTTCCAAGATAGACCACGGCTTTTTTGTCGGGCGTCCTTTCGGCCTGCTCGTCGAAAATATCGACAAAGGTTTTATCTTTCGGATAATCCATCGCCGTGGCGTTGAAATCGTACAGGACGGTCTTTCGCTCGGCCGGCGACATGAGCTCTATGTCCTTGAGCGCCAGGCCCGCATCGCGGCTGACCTCGTCGAGAATGTTAATAAGGTGCGCCGCCATGCGCCGTGCCGTGTCCTCGCGGAACAGGCACTTACGGTATTCCAGGTCGAAGCGCAGGCTCTCCTCGCCCTCGAACGCCTGCAGCGTGAGGTCGAATTTGGCGGCGCCCGAGTGCACTTCGGCGGGACGCACCATGAGCTCGCCGTAAGCCATATCCTTCATGCCCTGCGAGGTTTGATAAACGAACACCACGTCGAAGAGCGGGTTGTGGCCGCCCGCTCGCTTGACGCCGAGTTTTTCGATGAGCGCGTCGAGCTGGTAGTCCTGATTGTCGATGACCGTCAGGAAGCTCGAACGAACCTCGTTCAGAAAATCGGCGAATTTCTTGTCGGGCGCCGGGCGGCTGCGAACAGGCATGGTGTTGACGAACATGCCGATCATCTTCTGCGAGTCGAGCGTAGGCCTTCCAAGCAGCGGGGTTCCGACTATGATGTCCTCCTGCGAGCTATAACGGGCGAGCAGGGCGTTGAGGGCGGCAAGCACGACCGTATAGATGGTGTTTCCGGTCGATGCGGCGAGGCTTTTGATGCGCGCAGCCAGTTCGGGCTCCGCCATGAACTCGAAATGGCCCGCGGCCGATTCGGGTTTGGGCGGCCTTTTGAAATCGGCGGGCATGTTCAGCGTGGGCAGATCGCCCGCGAACATCTCGAGCCAGGCGTTTTCCTGCTCGGCGACGGCGGGCGAGGCCAGGAATCGCTTCTGCCACTCGCAGAATTCTCCGTACTGCGGCGCCGGCTCGAGCGGCCCGCGGCCTTCGTATATCTCGAAAAGCTCGCGCATGAATATCTCCAGCGACATGCCGTCGAATATTATGTGATGGAAGTTGACGAAAAAAATATGCTCGTCGGGGCCTGTTTTGAAAAGCTTCACGCGAAGCAGCGGAGCGCGGCCGAGGTCGAACGGCTTGATCAGTTCGGCGATCATCTCGTCGGTCAGGCCGCCCGGAGCCTCCTGGAATATCTTTTTGAGCCTTACGGAGCCGTGGACGACCTGCACCGGCTCGCCGCCGGCGGCTTCGAACGAAGTACGCAGCGAGTCGTGGCGCTCTATCATGGCGTCGACGGCCTCGCTGAAGCGGAGCCTGTCGAGATTTCCGGTTATGCGGATCGCGTAAGGTATGTTATAGGCATTAGAGGGGCCTTCCATGCCCTCGACTATGTAAAGCCTTTTCTGCACGGACGATACAGGGCGGCGGACCGCCTCGGCCGATACCGCGGCTTCGGCGGCCGAATCAGCGGGGCCGGCAGGAGCGGCGCCCGCCGCCGCCGCCGCGGCCCTGACGGCGCCGGCCATAAGACGGACTGTGGTGGATTCGAACAGTTTCTTCATCGGCAGGCGCAGCCCGAACTCGCGTTCGATCCTGTACTGCATCGACATCATCTTGAGCGAGTGACCGCCGGCCTCGTTGAAATCGTCCTCGACGCCGATCCCGACGGCGCCGAGCACCTCTTTCCATATCGCCAGGAGCTTCTCTTCGACCGCGTCGGAAGGCTTCGCCGCAGGCCTTCCGGCGGGCGCGCCTTCCTTTTTGGCCGGCCGGGCCTGACTCGCGGCTGCGTCCTGCGGCCGGTCCGCGCCGGCAGCAGGGACGGATGCGAGGGCGCTTTGCAGGCAGGCCGCCATATCGCGCAGCACGGGGTTGTCGAATATCTTTCTAATAGGCATCCTGTGGCCGAATTCCTTTTCCATCCTGGCCTGAAGCACTACCGCCTTGAGCGAGTGACCGCCGATCTTGAAAAAATTATCGCCGGCGCCCGCCGCGTCGAGCGACAGGATCTCCTTCCATAACTCAGCCAGACGGGTCTCGAACTCGCCGGACGGCGCGACGAAATCCGAAGCGGCCGCCGGAACCGCCGCAACGCGAGGCGCGGGCAGCGACTTGCGGTCTATCTTTCCGCTGGCGTTAAGAGGCATTTCGGCCAGCAGCACGAAATGCGCCGGTATCATGAATTCGGGAAGGTTCTTCGATATTTCCGCCTTTACCGCATCGGCGCAGACCGAGGCGTCTCCGGTGAGATAGGCGCAAAGGAATTTTCCGCCGCCTTCGGTGACGACGGTGACTGCGGCGTTGTTCACTCCCGCGCACTTCATTATCTCCGTTTCGATCTCGCCGAGCTCGATGCGGAACCCGCGAATCTTCACCTGGCTGTCGATACGGCCGAAATATTCCATGTTGCCGTCAGGCAGCCACCGCACGAGGTCACCCGTTTTATAAACGCGGCCGCCGCCTTCCAGCGGGCTGGCAATGAATTTTTCCGCGGTTATCTCGGGCCGGTTAAGATAGCCGCGCGCGAGGCAGACCCCGCCCACCAGAAGCTCGCCGGCGCAACCTTCGGGCATGAGGTTTCCGAAGCGGTCCACCACGTACAGCCTGGTGTTGGCGAGCGGCCGGCCTATGGGGATATTGGCGTAATTTTTATCGACCGGGAAAAAAGTCGTATAAACGGTGCATTCGGTCGGGCCGTAACCGTTATAAAGCCTGTAATTGCGCGGCGTGAAGGTGCGCAGTTTTTCGCCGGCCGCGTAAAGCAGCCGCAGCGAGCGGTTATCGATGTTCTCGTTGAACTGCTCGGCGAGCTGGGTAGTGAAAAATCCTATCGTGATGCCGTTCTTCTCGAAATAGTCGTTGAGCTCGCCGAGTGACATCTTGATCTCCTCGCTGATTATGTGCACCTCGGCGCCGGCCAGAAGCGGCGGAAAGGTCTCCGAGATCGACACGTCGAAGCCGAACGACGCGTGCTTGGAAAGCCTGTCGGCGGAGGTTATGTTATGCTCGTTCTTGTACCAGCAGGAGAAATTGAGAAGCGCGCGATGCTCGATGAGCGTGCCTTTTGGCCTGCCCGTGGAGCCGGAAGTGTATATAACGTAAGCCAGGTCTTCCGGCTTATTTATATTGACGAGTTTTTCGCCGGCCTCGGCGTCCTCGTAAACCGCCGGATCGTCAAGGTCGATGACGGCACCGTCAAATTTGACCCGGCCGATAAGATGTTTCTGGGTGAGCAGGACCTTCGAGCGGCTGTCGGCAAGCATGAACTCGATGCGATCGGGCGGGTACTTGGTGTCGATAGGCATATATGCCGCGCCGGAGCGCACTATGCCGATAACGCCGGCGAACATTTCAAGCGAGCGGTCGGCGAAAATGCCTATTATGTCGTCGCGGCCGACGCCCATCGAACGCAGCCGGCGCGCCAGCGCTGCGCTTTTTGCGCCCAGCTCGGCGTAGGTCATCGATTTGTTCAGATACACGACGGCGCGGTTATCGGGAACAAGCGCGAGCTGCTCGTCGAACAGATCACAGAACGTTTGATCCGGTGGGAAATAAGCCGCCGTGTCGTTAAGCTCGTGTATCAGGCGGCGTTTTTCGTTGTCCGACAGGAAGTCGTACCGATAGATCTTTTTATCCGGATCAGATATGACCTGCTCGAGCATCGAATATATGTGGCCGGCCATCAGCTCTATCTCGCTCCGGCTGAAAGCGGAAACGCGGTAATCGAGGAAAAATTCTATCTCGTCGCGGCGAGCGGCCTCGTAGCTGAGGTAATAAGACAGCAGGCTTACCGATTCGCCATTGCCGTAGACGCGCGTTTCAAGGCCGGGGTCCTGGCATTTGACAAACTGGGAAAGCATTACATTAAAAAGGCCGCCCGGATCGCGCCCGAGGCGACGCAGCTCCGAACCGAGAAGGTCCACCGGAAAACGATGCCTGGAAAGCATCTGCTTGAACTCGGGCGAGAACTTTTCATAAAGCTGGCGGAACGACGAATCGGCGGCGAAGTTAAGACGCACCGGAACGGTGCTCACGAACATGCCCGTCGTTTTCAGGAAATCGTCCGGGCGGCCGTGATGGGCTGCCTGAATCACGATGTCCTCCTTCATGGTAAGTCTGAAAAGATAAGCGTACAGGGTGCACATGAAAAGACGGTAAACGCTGATGCGGTTCTTTTCGCAATAATCGTAGATGCGGGCCGACAGCCCTTCGGGTGCACGGCAGTAGGCCCGATCGATGCGGAAGTCGTCCGCGGCGGAAGCGGGTCGCAGCTCGAGGTTTTCGATATCGGTCGCGTACCTGGCGAACCAGAAATCACGGTCGGCCTCGAACTCCTTCGACGCAAGATACGCGGACTCCTCGCCCAGGTAGTCGAAATAAAGCTTGAAGTTCTCTTCTATGGAGGTTTCACCGGCGGAAAGCCTGCGGTAGTATTCGCAGATCTTGTCCGTAGCGAACGCGAGCGAATACCCGTCGACCACCATGTGGTGGCCGTTTAAGTAAAATCCCCCGCGCGAATCGCCAAGGTCGATTATATAAAGCCTGTACATGGCGCATGCCGGAAAATCGGCGAACGGCCGGCGCGACTCGGCGTCAGCCCATTCGTGCATCTTTTCGACTGCGTCCGGGCCGCCAAACTCGACGACGGGTATGTCGGCGTCAGCCTGCTCGAACGGCGCTATGAACTGACGGGGGCCGGCGTCGGTTTCTACGAAGCGGATGCGCATGTTCTGATTATTCCTGATGAAAAGCCCGGCCGCTTTTTTCAGCGTCGCGACGTTAATTCGCTCTTTGAAAAGGACTGACTGCGGAACGTTCCACATGGAAGTCCCCGGGTAATACTTCTGAAGGTAGAACAATCTTTTTTCCGGATGTGAAAGCTCATAAAACTTGATGCTCTGGGTGACCATTTAAAACCTCCTGATTAATTAGGACATCGCTCGTTTTTATAGTTGTTATATTCGTAACATTAAAGAACTATATTAATCTTCCTCATTCATGTTTTTTGATAATATGATAGCACATTCAAGGCCGTTTTTACAAAATATAAATTTGCCGATTTTTAACGCGCCAAAACATCCTAAGTAAACAAAAATATTTTTTTTATAATTTAAAATTTTAAATTTTTATTGAACTTTTTTCATTTTTTAAGGATAATGTATGGCATGAGAGAAGAAGCGAACGGTTTATACCTTAACTTCATAAACGGCCGCCATGAAGCTTTCGCGACGCTCGTCGCGCTTATAACGCCTCGTTTTTACAGGCTGTTTCGCCACCTGGGTGCCGATTCCGCCGACGCCGAAGATTTTTGCCAGGAATTTTTTATGGCGATCTACCGCGCGGGCGGCACTTTTTCAAAAGAGCGCGATTTCATGCCCTGGGCCTACGCCATAGCGCGTAATATATTTTTGAAAGAATCACAGCGGGCCGCCAGAGTTAAAATAATCCCGCTCTTCGAGTGGATAGCGGCTAAAAACGGCCATGACAGCGACCTCATAGACATCACCAGGCTTCTTGCAAAGCTGTCAAAGGAAAAGCGCGAAGTCTTTGAATTGAAGCATTTCGGCGGGCTTAAATTTTCCGAAATAGCTGAAATTTTAAAAATACCCGAGGGCACGGTTAAATCAAGAATGTTCGCCGCAGTGTGCGAACTGAAGGAAATTATTTCAAGGAGCGGCATATGAAACATCCAACCGATGAAATTATAATATCGTATCTTTATAAAGAGGCTTCGGCCGGAGAAGTCAGGGAGGTCGAAAAACATATCGCCTCATGCCGCGAGTGCGCCGAAAAGATCGAAGGCATTAAAAAAACCATTTTCGACATAGATCAAATGGATGACTCCGCCGCTCCTGAATATTTAGAAAACAAACTGGCCGATTTTTTTGATAAAATCGCAAATATCGATGATCACGCAACAAATTCTACGGAAGGAACCGATGGAAAAACAACCGGCGATATAATGACGCCCGAAGAACTCGCCGGATACCTTAAAATTCCAGCCGGTTCCATATATGAAATGCTCGGCGAAATACCGCATTTAATTCTTGCCGGCCGCGTCAGGTTCCGCAAAACCTCCATAGATAAATGGCTGGATTCGCGCGAAAAGAATTCGCCTGCAAAAACGCCAGCAGTACAAAATTTCGACGATTCCGTCAAATTGTGGAGAAACGTCATTTAAAGTGGAGAGTTTAGAGTGGAGAACTATGCACTATCCGTTATGCACTGATTAAAGGAGGCGTCTTATGGATAAAATAATATTGTCTAATTTTTTCGCGCACTTCGCGCAGATGCTCGCATCAGGAAAACCTTTACTGGACGCAGTTATCGCAAGCGGCAAAAAAAGCTACATGAACGGCCATCGAGGCTTCGTGAATTATCTCGCCGCAAGCATTAAGTCGGGAAAAAGCCTTGGACAGGCGCTTTTAAACATAGATTTCCCGAAGGAATATATAGGCTACTTCAACGCCGGCGAATGGGAAGGCAGGCTCGATCAGACCATGAACGAACTCGCGCTGGCGCTTAAATCCGACGCAAAAACCGGCGGAGAAATCAATTTAAACTTATCCGGAAAAAGCACGGGTGAAAAATCGAACGGCGGAGAAATTCTTCCAACCGGCGCTGACAAAACAGAAAGCGAAAACGATAGCGATAGCGAAACTTATACCGACGCCGAATATAAACAAACCGTAAAACTCGTCAACGGCTGGCTTAAAAAATGCTCCGACGCCGGCGCGAGCGATATGCACATAATACCCGTTAGAGGCGGCGACGGCGTGCTTAAATTCAGAGCGGGCGGCGCCCTCAGGGAGATTGAAAAAATAGGGCGGGACGAGCTTATAAAGGCAGTAGCGCGCATTAAATTCATGTCGTGCCTGGACGTGGCCGAAAAACGCCTGCCGCAGGACGGACGCATGATCATAAAAATCGGCGAAAAAGAATTGGATTTAAGGGTTTCCATAGTTCCATCGCTTACCGGCGAAAAAGTAACTATAAGATTTATATCGAAAAACGAAATTATGATAGGCATCGACGAAATAAAATTAAGCGCGGACGAACTCGAAGAGCTAAAAAAAATGACGGACAGGCCTTACGGACTTATACTCGTCACCGGCATGAGCGGCTCCGGAAAAACTACCACATGCTACTCCATACTCAACGAATATATTAAAAAAGACTGCAACGTCGTCACCATAGAACAACCGGCCGAATACCTTCTCAGCGGCGCAACCCAGATCGCGCTCGACCCGTCCATAGGCCTTAACTGCCTTGCCGCGCTTAAAACCGCCATGCGGACCGATCCCGATGTCATATTCATCAGCGGCCCTTTTGCGGGCGATCCGTCCGACCGCGATATACTGAATTACGCCATAAAGGCCGCACAGACCGGTCATATCGTAATATGCCAGTTCGGATGCAAAAACATATTCGAACTGATCGACTCTCTTTTAAAAACAAAAGATATAGATCCCGCCGCGCTCGCTAATATCTTAAACGGCGCCGTCGCGCAGGTCCTCCTGAGAAAACTCTGCGGCTGCAAAAAAGCCGCGGACACCACGCCGCCCGCTTTTATCAAGAAAAGCAAAAACGCGGCGATATACATGTCGGCCGGCTGCGAAAAATGCTTGAATTCAGGTTATATGGGCCGCGTCCCGGTTTACGACGTAATCACTTTCGGCCGCGATATAAAAGAAGCCATCGCCTCCGGCGATATCGAAAAAATAAAAAAAATGACGACCGGTCACCTCGAAAAAAAAGCGGCCGAACTCGTGAAGGCTGGAATAACCTCACTAGAAGAGCTGTACAGAGTTTTCGGACAGTTTTTTCAGGCATGATTTAATATTTGCTTGACAAAATTATTATAATTTCGATATTATATAATATTCATTTGAAGAAAATGAATATCAGTATAAAAGCATTCAGTATAAAATCAATCTAATCTTTCTATAGTTTTACCGGAGGAAAAAATGCTCTCGAGAAATTCTTTACTGACCGTTCTGGTTTTCGTAATGGTTTTATCTTTCACATCGTCCGCCATGGCTTTTGACGCTTGCGTCAGCACGGCCAACGGCTTTTTTAAGTTTAAAAATTACAAAATGGCCTTCACCCACTACGACGCTTACGCTAAAAGATGCGAAAAGAACCTTTTAGCCGCCGATCCCGACGATCATTATATCTGCATCAAATCGGCCGAGAAAAAACAGCTCGAAAAAGGCCGCGAACTGCTCGAAAAAACTTTCTACTGCTATTACATGGCCGGCGTCGCGCTCGAAAAATTGAATAAGCCCGCCGACGCGGTTAACTATTACGTTAAAGCGCTCTATATGACGATAGCTTATAAAAACGTTACATTTATCCACACGCTTACCAGAAAAAGAACCGTCAAAAGCCTGGTATTTGAAATCGCGCCCAAAGACTTAAACGCAAATTACGACAGAATATACGCGCTCGGAATCGACACCGCCGTTCTCATGGAAAAAATCCGCGCCGTCGCCGAAATACGCCGCGACCTCGCTAAACTTATCGCGGGCGGCATCGACCCCGAAAAACAGGACGAATACAAAGCCCGTTTCGCCGTATGCCAGAAAAGGGAATATAACCTCGGCGTGCTGCTCGAAAACCTCGTAGTATATGAAATGAACCGCGGCATCTACACCCGCTTCGACGCGTTCGTAAAACATATCAACGAATTCAAGCCCATCACCCCCGCCGTATCGTCGCTGCTTAAAATAGCCGAAGTTATGAAGCAAAACCTTATCACGATCATCGCTCACAGCGAAAATCCTTATTCCGTACCCACGCTCGACGAACTCAACGCGAAACTTTCCGGGCTTTCGGAAATAATAGACTACATAAACGCTAATATCCAGTAATAAAGTAAATAAAAATTCGAGTATAATAAAAAAAGGCCGCCGGTTGCATTCCGACAGCCTTTTTTTATTTTAACGTTTCGTATTTAATTTATTTTTTTTCGAGATTAGCCAGAGCGGAGTATGCGGTTTTATCCATATCGAGAAGCCTGTTCTTTGCGTCGTCCATAAATTTCATTACCAGATCATATGTTTTTTCGCCGGTTTCGCCGTACAGATCGCCAAGTATGTTTTTGGCCTGATCGAAACCTTTAGCAATGGCGTCTTTAGCTAAATTAAAGAAACCGTCGAGAGAATCGCTTTTTTCCTGACCTGCATGATTTGTTTGAAATGCGCCTAAAAATCCCATGGCGAAGTTTCCGATGCGCTTCGCCGTATTTTCAGGGCTGAATTCATCGCCTGAATCGCTTTGCGTCGTTTTGCCCTTTGAATAAGCAGCCGTAGCCTGCTCGAACCTGAAATCCACCTTAACGTTAAGTTCCATATTTATTTTCTGGCCGCTATCAGTCTGAAAAGCTGCCTTAAGATTGTATTCGACGCGGCCTTCAATTACGCTCGAAGCGAACTCCTGCGATTTTGAAGCGTCCTTCAGCGAGTTTATTATCGATTGGAAATCCGAGACGCCGTTAGATTGCCCGGCGTTGAAAAGGCCCGGCATGCCATTCGGATTGTTCGAAATTCCTGATTTTTTATCCGGATTCAGCGACTGCCAGTTAGAAATATTTTGAAAAATCGAGCTCGGATTGATTATATTCATAAAAACCCCCTTAAAGTAACAGCCGTTCATTTTTATATATTTATAACAACTTATCTAAACTTAAATTATTACCGAACGCCGTCCTTAATGTTATCGAGTTAAAAGTTCCTTTCCGATAAGGCCTGTAATGATAAATATGCCCGAATTAAGCGCGATAAATTCAATTTTAAGCGCCGATTGCCATATCTTAACTAGTTCGCTTCTGATATCTTCAAAAATTGCCTGTATATTAATTTTTATCATAAAAATTAAAGAAAAAAGAAACTTATATAATAAAAATCGAGTAATTTATGTTAATATATAAATAA
>Ga0116149_1006709_pt1 | contig 10262 bp, 5 predicted proteins | sample AD_UKC057_MetaG_FD_89787 | JGI IMG/M metagenome (GOLD analysis project Ga0116149, IMG submission 89787) | Active sludge microbial communities of municipal wastewater-treating anaerobic digesters from USA - AD_UKC057_MetaG | ecosystem: Engineered > Bioreactor > Anaerobic > Digestate | place: USA...
ACCACCGAGTTCGTCGCCTGGCCGATCCTCAAGAAGGCCTTCGCCGCCCGTGGTCTCAAGGGCACCCCGCTGCTCGCGCACAGCTTCGAGCGGGTCATGCCCGGCCGGGAGTACGTCTCCAGCATTCGCGACTTCTGGCGGGTGTGCAGCGGCTGCGACCAGCCGGCCCGTACGCGGGTGGAGCAGTTCCTGCGGAAGGTGATCAACACCGAGCAGTTCGAACTCACCGTGATGGACCGTCCGATCGAATCGGAAACCACCAAGATCGTCGAGAACTCCTATCGGGCGACCATCCTGGCCTTCCTCAACGAGTGGAGCCTGTTCGCGGAACGCAACGGGGTCGATCTCCTGAAGGTCATCGCCGCGATCAAGAAGCGTCCCACCCACAGCAACATGATCTTCCCCGGCCCCGGCATCGGCGGCTATTGCCTTCCCAAGGACGGAGGGTTGGGTTACTGGGCCTACAAGCACATCCTCGGGTTCGAGGATGGAGATCAGGTGTTCCGGCTGAGCACCGCCGCGATCGACATCAACGACACCCGCGGCCTGCACGTCGCCACCCTGACCAGGGACGCGCTGCGCAACATGGGGCGCTATATCGCGGGGGCCGAGGTCCTGATCTGCGGAGCCAGCTACCGGCAGGACGTGGGGGACACCCGCTACAGCGGCTCGGAAATCGTCGTCCGCAAGCTCACCGAAATGGGAGCCGACATGCGCGTGCACGACCCCTACGTCGACCACTGGTACGAGTTCGAGAAACAGGAGACCTACCCGGCGCCCGGGCACTCCTGGTCACGGTTCTTCCGCAATCAGGAGCACTTGACCAACCTGCGCGTCCTGAAGGACCTGCCCGACGCCGTGCGCGGGGCGGAGGCGATGATCCTCGCGGTCCCGCACGAACCCTACCTCGCGCTGCGGCCGGACGACGTGGTGGCCTGGGCCGGCAAACCGATCGCCATCGTCGACTGCTTCGGGATCCTGGAAGACGAGAAGATCCGCCGATACTTCGAACTGGGCTGCGAGGTGAAGGGTCTGGGGCGGGGTCACATCCAGAGGATCAAGGAAGAGACCCGTTCCCGGCGGCGCTGAGCCGAAGAGCTTCATCGTGATTCGACCGTAGACTCCGGGCGGCGAGGAAAGGGTCGAGGCGGCGGGGCGCCCGCACTCGCCCCCGGCGCCCCGGCACCTGCCGCCTGGAGCAAAAAGTGGGGGGAGTCGCTCCGGAGCGACCCCCCTTGCCGGGTTCCCGCGACACTCGCCGCCGGCCCGGTTGTCCCAGATTGCGACCCGGCGCGTCCGGCCAGCCGCCGACCACGCCGAATCAGCCCACCGTCACCGGGGCCTGCGAGAGCACCTTTCGGACGCGCAGTTTGAGGTTGCCGCTCACGCCCTGCCACAGGATGACGTCTCCCTCCCGCCGGCCGACCACGGCGGCGCCGATGGGAGCGATCACGGAGACGAGGCCGGTCCGGAAGTCGGCCTCTTCGGGGTAGACCAAGGTGAAGGTCGACTCCTGGTCCGAGCTCTCAACCCGAACCACGACGCGGCTCTGCATCGCGACCCTGTCTGGCTCGAGCAGATGCGCCGGCACGATCTCGGCCTCTTCCAGGTTGTCACGCAGTTGCCTGACGGTCGCCCGGTCGACTCCCCGATACTCGCTGAGGTCCGCCGTCAGGGCGCGCAGCCTGGAGGCATCGCTTTCGGTCAGTACGATTCGCTGGCTCATGGTGATCTCTCCTGTCCAGGCCATAAACGCGAGTCCGCCGCCCTGGACGGCGTCTCGAAACCGTGCGTGATCCAGGCATGCCCCTGGGGCCTTCTTCCAGGTGATGCAGCCTTGGCTACGCCGTGCGGTGGTCGCGCCGGAACCGGTATGCGGGTCGTCGATCGAGCTGATTCCAGGGTTGCTTCCGCCGGGACTGCTTTCCGGCGCGACAGTCATATTGTCGGATGGCCGGAAACTTCGGACAATTAGGTAATTAGGGACGTATCGATCGGTTTTTTGGATGGAACTCCGGGCGACCCTGTCTGGACGCGTTCGCGGAACTGGAACCATGCGCTTCAACACGCTAGACTGCCGACCGTGGACCGGTTGAACTACGACCACCTCCTCTACTTCTGGGTAGTGGCGCGGGAAGGAAGTGTCGCCAAGGCGGCCGAGCGGCTGCGATTGGCGCAACCTACCCTGAGTGGCCAGATCCGCAAGCTGGAGACCTCCCTGGGCGGGCCCCTGTTCGAGAGGCTTGGCCGGCGGCTGCAGCTGACCGAACTGGGCACGGTGGTCCTGCCCTTCGCCGATGAGATCTTCACGCTGGGGCAGGAGTTGCTGGACACCGTCCGCAGCCGCCCCGGAGACCGCCCGCAGCGCCTCACGATCGGCCTGGCCGACGTCGTCACCAAGTCGGTCGCGCACCGCTTGATCCTTCCCCTGATGACGCCGCCGGGGAGGATCCACGTGTTCGTCCGCGAGGACAGCCCGGAGAACCTGCTCCTGGCCCTGGTGGCGCATGATCTCGACATCCTGATCCTGGACTCGCCCCCCGGTCCCCATGAAGGGATGCGGCTCTTCAGCCGCCTGCTGGGCGAGTCGGACGTGATACTGATGGCCGCCCCCGACCTGGCCCGGCGTTACCGGCGGCGTTTTCCGCAGAGCCTGGATGGAGCCCCGTTCATCATGCCGGGGCGCTCGACCGGACTGCGGCGCGCGCTGGAGCAGTGGTTCGACCGCCACGGCATCCAGCCCCGCGTGGTCGGCACCTTCGACGACAGCGCGCTCGTCATGGTGTTCGGCCGCAGTGGAAGCGGCATCTTCGCGGTTCCCTCCGTGGTGGAGCACGACGTCCGGCTCCAGCACGGGGTGGCGCGCGTGGGGAAACCCGAGGGCGTGCAGGAGCAGCTCTACATCGTCTCCGTGCAGCGCCGCTTCCGCAACCCGGCGGCCATCGCCCTGATGACCCATGCGCGGGATGATCTCTTCGGCTGAGCCACGCCAAGGCAGGCTCGCTCGCTCTCTCGCGGACCGACTGGCAGCCCACGCGCCGACGCCATCACCATCTCCTCATCGAGCTGGATCCGACCAGCCTCGAACAGCCCGGCTCGACCTCGAGTAACCGCACTCGCTGGCTTCACGGCGTCAGCGCGCCAGCGGCACGATCTTGGAGCGTCGCATGACCCTGTCACGAGTGAGGAGTGGGACAGCGTGGACTACGCTTGTCGCCGCGATGAGTTCGTCGGCCGCACTCCCACGAACCCGGGCCACGGCCAGGTCTGGAGGCCAGACGTGGCCCCCCGATAGGATGGCCTCCGCCACAAAGAAGCGATGTCGGAGACCGGCTGCTGATTTTCCTTAAGGTCCGGACGAGGTCGTCGACCTCGCCGGGCGCCACGGAAAGCCGCTGCCGCCGAACTGGCGCAGCCGGGTGCAGTTACGCCCGAAACGTGGTCATGACGAGCAAGATCTCGAGCTGACCGGCGATGGCGGAAGCGTGTTCCGGGTAATCCTCCGGCAGAACAAGATCAACCAGCTCGACTTCTCGATTATTCTCGTCACCGGAAACCGGACCTGCCCATGCAACGGAAGGAGTAGTCCATGTCCATCAGCAATCAGGACCGCGTCGGCAAGGCTCTGGACCTCCTCCGCGCCGGCCTCGCTCCCTACGTCGAGCGCGAGGTGTTGCAGGCTGTCCAGGCAGGCACCGTGCGGATGGACTCTGTCCGGCGCTTCTCCGACGACCCGATCCTCGGGCAGAAGCCGATCGCGCAGTGGGACGCGGCCGGTCTGCTCAAGCTGATGTGGGAAACCTGGAACACCGTCTTCGGGCGTACCCTGGGCCGGGCGGAGCGGACGCTGGTGCAGGAGTTGCGCGACTGGCGTAACGCGTGGGCGCATCAGCGGCCCATCTCCAGCGACGATGCCGACCGGGCGCTCGATTCGATCGCGCGGCTGCTCACGGCGGTGTCGGCGACCGAGGCCGATGAGGTCAGCCGGTCGAAGATGGAGCTGCGCCGGCAGATCTTCGACGAGCAGGTCCGGGGCGAGAAGCGCAAGGCGGGCGGCTCGTTGATCGAGGCGGCGGCCTCCGGCGCGCTCAAGCCCTGGCGCGAGGTCGTCACCCCGCACGCGGACGTGGCGAGCGGCCGCTACCAGCAGGCGGAGTTCGCCGCCGACCTCTGGCAGGTGCACCTGGGCGAGGGGACGGATGAGTACCGCCATCCCCGGGAGTTCTTCCGCCGCACCTTCCTGACGGAGAGCCTGCAGCGGCTGCTCGTCGGCGGCGTCGAGCGCCTCTCGGGCAAAGGCGGCGATCCGGTGGTGCAGCTCCAGACCAACTTCGGCGGCGGCAAGACGCACTCCATGCTGGCGCTCTACCACCTCTTCTCTGGCGTGGCGCCCGGAGACCTCGCGGGGGCGGACGCGGTGTTGGCTGAAGCGGGAGTGAAGGAACTCCCCAAGACCCGCCGCGTCGTGTTGGTCGGCAACAAGATCTCGCCGGGAAATCCCGTCACCAAGCCCGACGGGACCGTGGTGCGCACCCTCTGGGGCGAGCTGGCCTGGCAACTGGGCGGGAAGAAAGCATTCGCCCGCATCCAGGCCGATGACGAGAGGGCGACCAACCCGGGCGACGTGCTGCGCGAGCTGTTCCGGGAGCATGGCCCCTGCCTGATCCTGGTGGACGAGTGGGTCGCCTATGCGCGCCAGCTCCACGACCACAGCGATCTGCCCGGCGGCAGCTTCGAGACGCAGTTCACCTTTGCCCAGGCGCTGACCGAGTCGGCCAAGCTCGCCGGCGACTGTCTGCTCGTGATCTCGCTGCCGGCCTCGGACACCCAGGGTTCGCCGCACACGCAGGCCGACGACGCGGAGGTGGGCGGGATCCGCGGCCGCGAGGCGTTGGACCGGCTGCGCAACGTCGTCGGGCGCATCGAGTCTTCCTGGCGTCCGGCCACCGCGGAAGAGGGCTTCGAGATCGTGCGGCGGCGGCTCTTCGAGCCCATCCCCGGCAACCTGTACAAGCAACGGGACGTGACCGCGCGCGCCTTCGCCGATCTGTACCGGGCCCAGAGCGCGGAGTTTCCCACCGAGTGCAAGGGCGGCGATTACGAGAGGCGGATCCAGGCGGCCTATCCGATCCACCCGGAGATCTTCGACCGGCTCTACGCCGACTGGTCGACCCTGGTGAAGTTCCAGCGTACCCGCGGAGTTCTGCGCCTGATGGCGGCCGTGATCCATAGCCTCTGGGAAAAGGGAGACCGCAATCCCTTGATCCTGCCTTCCACCTTGCCCATTGACGATGCCCGCGTCCAATCGGAGCTGACGCGCTATCTCTCCGACCACTGGGCGCCCATCATCGAGAAGGACGTGGACGGTTCGGGTTCCCTCCCGCTGCGGATCGACGCCGAGCAGCCGAACCTGGGCAAGTTGCACGCGACGCGACGGGTGGCCCGCACGATCTACCTGGGTTCGGCGCCCACCGCGGCGGCGGCCCACCGGGGGATCGAGGACCGGCGGGTGAAGCTCGGCTGCGTCATGCCGGGAGAATCGCCCGCGGTGTTCGGCGATGCGTTGCGCCGGCTGGCGGCCGCGGCCACGTATCTCTACCAGGACGGGCCGCGGTTCTGGTACTCCACCCAGGCGACGGTGACGAAGCTGGCCGAGGATCGGGCCGAGCAGCTCAAGCGCGATCCGGACAAGGTCATGCAGGAGCTGGACGAGCGGCTGCGCGCGGACCTGAAGAAGAAGGGCGAGTTCTCGCGCGTTCACCCCATGCCGCGTTCGGGCGCGGACGTTCCCGACGATCTGGACGCGCGGCTCGTGGTGTTGCCGGCCGAGCATCCGTACTCGAAGGAGCCCGGGAACCCGGCGGAGACCGCCGCCCGGGCGATCCTCGAGTCCCGCGGCAGCGCCCCGCGTCTCTACCGCAACACGCTCGTCTTCCTGGCCGCGGACAAGGCGCGCCTGCAGGATCTGGACGAGGCGGTCCGGAAGTACCTGGCCTGGAAGTCCATCGTGGCCGAGCGGGAGACCCTGAACCTCGACCCGCACCAGGCGCGGCAGGCCGAGGCCCAGAAGCAGGGGGCCGAAAGCACGGTGGTGGCGCGGCTGCCGGAGACGTACATGTGGCTGCTGGTTCCTGAGCAGCCCAACCCCGAGCTGTCGAAGGGACGGGATCGGCTCGACCCGAGCCGCTTCGAGCCCAGCGCGCCGGTCCGGTGGGAAGCCATCAAGCTCAGCGGCGGCGACGGTCTCGCGGTGCGCGCCGCCAAGAAACTGCGAAGCGCGGAACTGCTGGTCGCCAGCCTTGGCTCGACGATCCTGCGAAAGCATCTGGATGAGGTGCCGCTCTGGCGAGGGGACCACGTTGCGGTGCGAGAGCTCGTTGAGTACTTCGCCCGGTATCTCTATCTACCGCGGGTCGCGGGGCCCGAGGTGCTGGCCCAGGCCATCCGCGAAGGTGCCGCCCTGCTGACCTGGGGGAGGGACACCTTCGCGTATGCCGAGAGCTACGATGAGGCGGCCGGCCGCTACGCCGGACTCAGGGGCGGGCAGGTCATATCCGTCGAGGCGGAGGGCCCCGGCCTGTTGGTGAAGCCGGAGGCGGCGTTGCCGCAGCTCGAGGCCGAGGGGGTCGGCGGCGGCGGTGGGATCGGCGGCGCGGGCAGTGGCGGTGGTGCCGACGGCGCACTCGGCGGCGGTGACGGGGTCGGTGTCGGTGGAGGGACAGGCGGGACCGGAGTCAAAAAGCCGGTCATTCGGCGATTCCACGGCGCCGCCCGCCTCGATACGGCACGCGTGGGACGCGACGCCAGCCGCATCGCCGATGAGGTCATCGCGCACCTGGCCGGACAGGTCGGCGCCGACGTCACGGTCACCCTCGAGATCGAGGCGAGGCTCCCGGGCGGCGCCTCGGATCAGGTCGTCCGGACGGTGATGGAAAACAGCAGGACCCTGAAGTTCACGAGCCATGCCTTTGAAGAGGAGTGAGCTCGAGGATCGTGATCCCGGGCTCGAAGGCTCAAGATTCGGGGCTCACCGGGGCGTGACAGTCGCCTTCACCGGACGTAGGTCTTCCAGGCGCCGGTTCAGGAAGTCGTCGATCACGTAGACCTCTCTCTGCTCGTTGGCGATGACGAGGCGGTCGCCCTGGAAACAGATCGCCTCGCACTGCAGCAGCGAGATCCGTGTCGCGCCCTCCGGTTCGCCGTCGAGGCGCGACACCGGATAGCGCAGAATGCGCCGGTAGGTCAAAAGGACGACCGTCTGGCGGTCGGGACTCAAGTCGGCCCCGGTGACCTGCTCTCCCGGCTCAAGCTGCAGCGTGCCGATCCGGCGGGCGACATTGACGCGGCCCGGCTCGAGCGCGGTTGAATCGATGAGGGCGTCGAAGGTGTAGACGCCGGTCCCCTCGCCGCGGTCCTTGGAGATGATGACCGGCTTGCCGTCAAGGGCGAAGAGCGCCTCGGCGTCGTGCTTGCCGTCCGGGTAGGCAACCGGATAGGTGCCGGTTCGCTCGAGGCGGCCGCCCGCCGCGGTCTCGAGGTAGCGCGCGCGATAGAGAGTGACAGGGGAGCGGACACGCAGGTTGTCGCCCGTGTCGGCGATCAGGAGTTCGCCGTCGATGACGGCGATGTCTTCCCAGTCATAGGCGCCGGCCCCATCGAGCCGCAGCTTGACCATGGTGGAGAAGTCGAGCGAGAACCCGACGAACACGTTGGGACCGTCCCCGCTGTCGTTGTGCGCGAAGAAGAGGCCATCCATCAAGACCATGCCGCTGCACTCGCCGAGCGCCGGTTCCACCAGCCGGGTCGCCGGCTCCAGGCGCCCCACCCCATCGCGCAGATCGCGAATCGACTCGCTTGTGGTCTTGCTCGCGCCGGCGGCCCTGAGCGGCACGATCGACCCCGCGTGCGCCGCCGAACCTTGTGCCGGAGGAGCCGGATCTCCGTTGGATCCGGCGCCATCCGGCGCGGACGGCGGAACCTGGACTGCCGGCGTGGACGGCGGGACCGGGACCTGCGGCGTGGACGGTGGAACCTGGACCGCCGGTGTGGACGGCGGGACCTGGACTGCCGGCGTTGCCGGTGGCGCGTTCTGGGGAGATGGGGTCACCGAGGGCCGGGGGCTGCATCCAAACGCCAGAACAACCAGGAGGCCAGCGCCCAGGAACCGGGTGAAGAGTGCAAGAACTGCGTGGCGTGAATGCCAGAAACGACTCTGACGGTGATTCCTCATTGCTGCTCCGATCAGTCGAGTGCTAGTGCCGGTGCTGATGCCAATACTGGTACTGGTGCTGGTGCTAGTGCTAGGGCTAGTGCTCGTGTTCGTGCTCGTACTGGTGCTGGTGTGCTAGCGCTAGCGCTGATGCTGATGCTGATGCGCGCCGCGCGCCACGCCTGGCAGGGTTGTCACTCAAGCCCCGCCTGACCGGTGCCTCCCCTGGAGGATCGCTTACGCCGATGCTGGTGCCGGCGCTAGTGGAGCAGCGTCACCCGCTGGACACTGCGGAGGTCTCCCGCCTCGATCGTGCAGAAGTACTGCCCCGGGACAGCTCGCAGCCCGCTGCCATCCAGTCCATCCCAGGAGATCTCGTGCGCGCCCGCGGGCAGGGACCCCAGGTCGGCCCGCCGGACTCTCCGGCCGCCGGCCGTCATGACCGTCAGGACAACCGGGGCCGGGCCGGGGAGATCCAGACGGAAACGAGCGGCGCCCGTGGTCGGGTTGGCGCCGAGCGGGACCACGCTCGCTCCCCCGTCGCGGCCCTGCCCGATCCCCTGCGCCGGCGGTTCGTCCGATCGGCCGGGCGCGCCCGGTGCGGCGGAGATGCCGGTGATGGGAGTGAAGCGAGGATCCTCTCCGGGGACAAAGACCGCGAAGGTGCGCTCGGGGATCGAGGCCCAGCCGAAGGACGACGAGCCCACGATCTCGGACGAGACGACGTACCAGCTCGAGGCCCGGCCACCGGGCAGATTGGCGGCACGGCAGTACATGAGCGGGTCATCGGCATCGTCCCTGCCGTAGCGCAGCGCGTAGAGGGTGTCGCCCGCAGTCAGCGCGAAGTTCATCCGCTTCTTCTGTTGCGTGATCGCGGCGAGGTTGTTGATCGCGCGAACCAGCGACTCCTCCAAGGTCCCTTGACCCTGATGGACGATCTTGAGCAGGTACATCAGGTAGAGCTCGGAGTCGATGTACCCGTTGACGTACTCCGTCGGGTGATACTGCAGGTAGTGCAGCTCGTCTTCGGTCAGCAGCGAAACCAGGGTGTCGGCCGGCAGCTCCCCGTTGTGCACGAAGATGAAGCGCTCGTGCAGGAAGGGATGGGGGTCGGGAAGGCCCCAGTGCCCGGTTCCCCCTGACCTGACGTGTGCCATGGCTGCGCGCGGGCGCAGGCAGTCCAGCTCGGCGACCGAGAGATCATACTCGGTCTCCCAGGCCCAGTTTGCCTGGGGCCGTCCCCGGCGGATCAGGGGGCCTTGCAGGCAGTCCAGGCCGACCTCCCCGGGAAAGCTGGCGATGCCCCAGCCGTCCCGGTAGCTCCCTCCCAGGCTCTTGAGGCTGCCCAGGGTTCCTTCCTGGAGGTGGTCCACGAGAAGATCCTCCGGGTAGTCGTTTCCAATCAACGCCCAGAAGCGGCAGGAACTTGCGGGGGACGCGGCGAGGCTGGAAAGGAAGAGGGCGAACGCAAGCGCGCAGAGTCCCCGTTGCCACAAGACACGGATCGGATGGATCCTCCGCGGGAGGAGCGAGCGGGCCGCGAGGCCGGGGGATCGTGAAGATCGGAGCATGGAACCTCCTTGCGGCCGGAATGCGCAGTTCGATTGCCAGTACTCCATTATAGCGGTTGGATTGCCTGGAAACGGAGGCTGTTTTACCGGCGCCGGCCCCCGGCCGCCCGAGGAAGACCTTGATCGCGAACGGTGGCCAGCGGCTGGAAACAAGGGCGAAGACCTGGGGCAATGCAGAGGAACAGGACCCGCGCGAGCTTCACGGGGGATTCGAAGGGCTCTGCCGGGCAATGGTCCCAGCCGGCTGGAGCTAGAGCTGGAGCTAGAGCTGGACTCTGACCGTGGCCGGTCGCGGCCACGGAGTCATGGCAAGCGCCACGGCGCCTCAGGCCAGGTTGGTGAAGGAGTCCTTGATCCTCTGGATCTGGCGCCGGTGCACCAGATCATGCCCGGCCATCATGCGGATGATCATGCGGACGCTTTCCGGGCCGCGCTCGCTGTGCAAGCCCTCCCGGTCCAACTCCTCATCGGAGAGCCTATCG
>Ga0116149_1006711_pt1 | contig 10256 bp, 20 predicted proteins | sample AD_UKC057_MetaG_FD_89787 | JGI IMG/M metagenome (GOLD analysis project Ga0116149, IMG submission 89787) | Active sludge microbial communities of municipal wastewater-treating anaerobic digesters from USA - AD_UKC057_MetaG | ecosystem: Engineered > Bioreactor > Anaerobic > Digestate | place: USA...
CCTCTAAATGCCGAAAGTACGCAGGGTAGTCCCGCATGTACCGAGCCCCAGGCTGCGGTCGAAACGGCACCCCGTTTATTTTTAACTCCCCCTCTTTTACTAAACACTCCATTACGCCGTTTTAGGGTATCTTTCGCTCTGACGAAGCATTCGCCCCACCCCCACCATCCTCCCCCTCTTCCCCAGCAGACCCCTTTACCACAATCGCTATCTCGGTAAGGGGCTTATCACATTCAGCCGGCTGGTCATCAGAATGCCCGGCGGCAGACCCCCCCGCCCCCTGGTCCGCCTCGCAAGCTATTGTATTATCTATAGCCGCCTCTGCCGCGTCGGAAGCGGGTAATGATAACGATAGGTTACTGCTTAGATCACTAGAATTAGATAACTCGTGAACTAAAGAGGTGACCTCCACAAAAGAGCGGGTCGAGACATTTGAAGTACTTAGACCACGTTCAAGCCTGCCCATATCGAAGGTTTGCCGGGCTGCGTACGCGAGGTTATTAACTGACGCTTTTTCTAATTTATCCGGGCTCATAGACGATTTAAGAAAGGTAAGTGTTGCTGCGTCGAGTATGTCTGCTTTGACTCCCCGGAAATCCTTAACCTTGTCGAGGTCCTGGAACATTGGAGCGAACATCTTGAGACGCTCTTGAACGGTACGCTCCGGGCAGCGGGTGGCTGTCGCAATGTCTTTGATACTAACGCCCTGCGCCCTGAGTGAGAGCTGCCGGCGGAGCTGCTTGACTGCCAGGGCCTTGAGGCCTGTCCTTGCTCCCTTAGGCCTGCCGGGTGAGCGGCCTCTGGGACGTTTGGAGCCCTGCGGCTGGTTTGTTTTTTTATCGTCGGGGGTTGCCGGCTGATCAGTCATATCTCTCTAATCTCAGTTTAGCGGCTGCCTCGGCTGCAAGTCGGATGGAGCGGGCATCAAACCCGCAGGAATCGCAAATCCAGCAAAACTGTCCGGGGGTGTCGTAGTCCAGGCGGCGGAACCACCGGAGATCCTGGAGTGCGGCGATCTCGGGGCCGCGGGCAATAGTCCAGAGCGCCCAGGATACGCACCGAGACCAGAGGCGGCGACAGGCGTCCGTTTCCCGGACTTGGGGGTCGGGCTCGTAGAGGTTCAGAATTGCATCAATACGGGTGGGGGCGGGTTCGGGGCCTTGGTACAGGTCGGGAAGGTCAGGATCGGAACTGCTCAGAACTGCCTAGTCACATCGGGGGCAGTGTATCACTGCTTAAGCTCGTCATCAATAAGTTTTCCAAGTTGTTCCCAGGTGAACCCGAAGGTACTGCGGATTGCAAGGAGCGTTTCGAGGCGGCAGGAGTGTCCGCGGGTTTCAAGGTGAATGTATCCCTGCTGAGTCATGCCCAGGCGTTTAGCCATGCTGTAGTGAGTAAGCCCGAGTTTTTTCCTCAACTTTTCTAAGAATTTCATAGGCGGAATATACCGGGGCTCTAATTGCGAATCCATAGTGATCTGGCCTTCATCTTTTTCTCTTGACTACCGATAGTGAGCCCTGTATGATTAGGCTCAGATGGTCAAAACCATCATATCACAATGGAGGCATGAAGCAAATGAAACAACAAGAACAAAGAAAGAAGGAGAAACTAATCATGGAACAAATAACTCTTTCCCCAGCGGAAGCGGACAATTTAATCGCACACTACTGCCTAGATATTCCGCCAGCTGGCGCTATAACTAGACTGGCCAAGCACCAATTCAGCTGCACGGTAGGAATGGGCCCTAATGAGACCCCCGTAGAAATTCGGCCTGGATTCTGGGCGAATCAAGATGAGGTGGATTCTGTTATTTACGGCTAAGCCATTACGGGGACCGGCTCCAGGGTCAGTTTGAGGAGTGAAACCCGGTTGGCTCGGACGCGAGTCTTTGGGCTGACCTCATGAACGCGGCATTGTCCGAGGTGAATTGGTATGAAATCGCCCAGGCTTTACTTGACGACTACCCGGAGGAGGTTCAAGCGGATGAAGCAGAGGCAGCAGAGTAACGAGGTCCGCATAGTCCTGGCGCCGATTCTCTCGGAATTTCGGCGCCGGGTTGAGTTGTTGGAGCCGTTTGAGGTACCGGACTGGTGCCGACGTGTGGCGGAGGCGGAGGGTTATAATTTTGAGAGGGTGGAAAAACCAGATGCTTATGAAACGGATGATTAAACTGTTGTTCTGGCTGGGGCTATTTGTGTTTGTGGCTGGGGTAGTGGTGACGCTGGGTGTGTCGCTTTACCTGGGACTAACGCAGCTTCGTTTTAATGTCGCTGAGAAGGCAGACGAAGTGTTTGCCCGAGTAATGGAGCGGGTGACGGTGTATCAGCCTATATTTGTGGAGGAACCACCGGCAGAGATTGAAGCGACGATCAGTAAATATGCGCGTCAATACAACGTGCCGGAGAATTTGGTCCTGGCGATTGCTAGGCATGAGAACCTGAAAGACCGGGGAAACGATGCACGCTCCAGTGCCGGGGCTCTTGGGATTATGCAGGTTATGCCGGGGTATCATGTCGGGGCTGGTAAAACCTGCCCGTTCCTGCGGTCCTGGGCTGACTTGGTAGGGCCTAAAAACATCGACGAGAACATACACTGCGGCGTTCGGGTGATTGCTGCCTGTATGCGGGACGCCTCGGGGATAAGACGGCCACAGGACTACGCTAGGAAGATTGTCTGGTGCTACAACCACGACCAGAAATATGTGGATTCAGTGGTTTATAGTTTTTTAGCTGCGGAGCTGGGGAAGGTATGAACGAAGATGAAAAACCAGATGCGTCTAAGATACTGGCGGAGATTATGCCCGAGGAGGTGCTAACCTCACGCGAGTATTATCATAATTGGGATGATGTGGAGCTGTGGCGGATTGTCCGGCTAAAGGGGCTCTACGAAATCCGGTCTGAGGGGGTGCTGCTTTGGTCTGGGTGGGAACGACCGAGCGGGCAGTTTGCAGATGCAGTTTTTAAAAAAAGTACGGGCGTTCGAGATATTGATACTCTCACATAAAAGTATCTTGCCATGCTGACGTATTTAGTTTATCGTGACCCACGCGTGGTAACGAAAAAGCCCGCACAAGGCGAGCTAATTCGGCCAGAATCTCTGAAGGTTACGCTTCTATGAGACTCCAGCAGATCAAATCTTACCGAAAAATCCCCCGATATTCAAGTGAACAGGACTACATTTACAGCCGGCGAATTGATCGCGGTTTAGACGCTGCGTGCACCTGGATTACAGCCGGAGCAATCCTCTATTTCCTGATAATGCTGGTACTCTGGGGGGTTAAGTAATGGCAAGACCCCGGAAGGAAGGTCTAGACTACTTCCCGCATGACGTGTACGCCAGCATAGACGAGAAGCTAGAAGCCTTCGAGGCCTTGTATGGGTTCGAGGCGTACGCTTTTTACTTCAAGGTACTGGAGCGTGTCTATTCGGCCGGGGGTTACTGGGACGTTTCTGCGTCAGAAACCCTCCAGATATTCGGCAGAAACCGGATGCATTACCCGGCTGAAACTGCCCTGTCCCGGTGCGAGGAACTACTGGGTGCTGCGGTACGTTTTTCACTGTTCGATAAAAAGTTGCATATTGCACGTAAAATTATCACTTCTGAGGGGGTTTTAAAACGTGTTTATGAGGTGGAGAAAAGGCGGCTAAAATCAAGGACTCCCGAGTTTCATCCTCATAACGGACGAGTTTCTGACCCCGTTTCTGCTGCTGAAACCCCCCAGGAATGCCTGAAAGGAAAGGAAAGGAAAGGAAAGGAAAGGAAAGAAAAGGAAAGAAAAGAAAAGGAAAGGAAAGATCACTCACTACCGAGCGAGATCGGGACTCCTGACCCTGAACCTAAACCTCCCCCTGAACCACTGACCAAGTACGGCACCATCCTGGCTATGACCGAAACTGAGATGGCCAAGTGCGTCGAGAAGTACGGGCGGGCCCTCGTTGACCAAGAGAAACCCGAGGCTGACCTGTGGCTCCAGAAGGCCGAGACCCCCAGGGCACGAAAGTACCGCGAGCCCGGTTATAACCACTACCTATTTTTTAGAACAACATGGCTTGCTGACAAGCGACTCAAGCCGCCCTCAACCTCCGGCGGTTACGACCAGCGAACGTTTGAGGAAACCAGCCGGCGATGGCTCGAGAAGGATGCGACCAATGGATAAGAAAGATTTCCTGCTTGCGTTGAATGACCTGCGTGAGTGCTGGCCGAGAATGAACCTATCAGACCGGGCTCTCGATATCTGGTACGAGAAGTTGGGCGTGCAGTACCGGGCAGCGGACCTCAAAGCTGTCATCTCTGAGTACATCGAGACGGAGGAGAAACAGCCGACGATAGCAATCCTCCTCTCGAAATTACATCAGAGATACCCCGAGCGGACAAGGCTACACGAGCGACCGTTTACCCTACCAGCGGCATTCCCTGCCCTGGAGTGGGTTATGGATGTCCTGACTCCCCAGGTTGTGACACGGGAGGTTCAAGCGATTGTCGGCGGGAAGTCTTGGGCCGCGTTAGTTAGTCAGCGGAACTGGGTTCCCGCATATCGGGAGAAGATGGATGAGCTATTCGTTCGGGCCAAGCGGTTAGCCGGCATGAGCGATGAGGCGTTTGATCAACTGATGCACGAGCACCGGTATGGTCAAGCGCCTCCGATGGTCTGGCAGGATAGAGTTAAGAAAACAGAGTTGTATCAACGTTGGAGCACTATGGAGGTGATTGAGTAATGGCAAATTGTCGAGATTGTGATGCGCCCCTGAAGTTTATCAAGAGCAAAAAGGGAAAGTGGTTACCCTGCAATCCAGAAGAGGTTGAGCTTGATGAAGTTGCGGAGGGGACAATGGTTGTGCTGGAGGACGGGGACTTCTTCGACGTGAAGCCGGGAGCGTACCAGCCTGGGGATACCGGGTTTGTTCCGCACTGGAAAACCTGCCCGAAGGCGGAGCGGAGAGATTGATTTATCTACCGGCGATTCTGCTGGCTTTTTAAGTGGAGGTGTTATGGGTGAGTTGGTTAAACGAGCGCAGGCTTGTCGGATAATCGGATGTGATTATGGCGCGTTCACGAACGTGGCTGCACGTCCTGATTTCCCGAAGCCGGAGGCGGTGCTCAAGATTGGTGTTCACGGGCAGCGTGTCTGGTCGCGTGCTGACATCGAAGCCTGGGCGAAGGAGCACGGGCTGATGAATGGCAACGGCTACAAGATGAAGCAGGCTAGCCGGGGTGATGCAGCGTTCTAGGACGAACTTGAGCGGTTGAGAGAGAAGAGTTACCGGGACATCGGCGAGGCGTTTGTTAAGTATTTTATGACGGAGGACAAATGAAAATAAAAAAGCCGACAAAGAAACCCTGCGATAAGGGGAAGAAGAAACCCAAGAAGGGAAAGAAGAAGGCCCGCAAGTACACGTACGAGTGGGAGAAGTATTGACGTGAGGTGGAGAGCCCGCACCGATGCGAACCAGAAGCCGATTGTGGAGTATCTTCGGAAGAAGGGATATGCAGTTAAGTGTTGTCATCAGATCGGTGCGGGATTTCCCGATTTACTCGTGTCGGAGACGTGGGAGCCCTATGAGATGTGGCTCGTTGAGGTGAAGGACGGACGGAATGCCAAGTTCACCGAGTCTCAGATGGAGTTCTATAAAGCCTGGACTGGAAAACCAGTCCTGGTGTTCCGGGAAATTTCGGATGTAGTTGAATGGTGTGACAGGAGGATCAATGGAAGTTAAGCACGGGATGCCGTTTGAGGAATATCACAGGGTCGAGGCTCTATCCCAGAGTGACCTACAGTTAATGAAGCGATCCCCGCGGCATTACAAATACTCGAGGGTGCGGGGCGAGGAGGAGCCGACAGACGCGATGCTATTCGGGTCTGCGTTTCACTGTCTGGTGCTGACACCCGATGATTTTAATAACCTTTATGTGTTTGAGCCGAAGGATATAGACCGGAGGACGAAGGTCGGGAAGGAAGCGTACGCGGATTTCGTAATTGCAAACCAGGGAAAGACCGTTTTGCCGGCACGATTTCAGAGTCAGATATTCGAGATGGCAGAGACGTTCATAACCCATCCGGTTGTTGTTGCCCTGCATAACATTCAGCCAGAGGTGAGTTTATTCTGGAAAGATCCCGAGTACGGCATCGACTGTAAGGGCCGGCTGGATATTTATCAGGCCGATAACCGCACGATTGCCGATGTTAAGACGACGACGGACGCTAGGGCGGAGGCGTTTGCGAGGACAGTCTGTGTGATGGGGTATCACCGGCAGGCCGCGTGGTACATCGACGGAGCCAGGGAGTGCGGACTGCCCGTGCATTGTTATCTACTTTTGGCCGTGGAGAAGGAACCCCCGTATGGGATTGGCTGCTACATGCTGATTGATGAAGTGATAGAGCTTGGCCGGCGAGAGAACAGAGCCCTCGTGCAGAAGTTCGCGGAGTGCGTGAAGTCTGAGCAGTGGCCTGGATATCCCGAGACGATTCAGCCTATCGGCGTACCAGTTTGGTATTCACAACAAAATGCGGAGGCGAATATATGAGCGGGGCAGGGATGCAAATCATAACAGTTGAACAACTGGAGGAGTTGGGCGCTTGCAGGGATGGAATCGACTGGTTTAAGGCGGCGGGGGAAACGGACGTAGCGAAAGTTTGTTACGCGCTTGTAGCTGATAATCGTGCGTCGTGGGCGAACCGGCTTCTAGTCAGACTTTTCGACAAAGAGAAGCGGGTAAAGTTTGCGGTTTTCTCAGCGCGGGAGGTGTTGGATATTTTTGAGCAGAAATATCCCGATGATAAACGCCCGCGACAAGCGATTGAAGCGGCAGAGGCGTGGTTAAAAAATCCAAGCGATACCACCGCTGCTGCTGCTGCTGCTGCCGCTTGTGCTGCTTATGCTGCTGCTGCGGCTGCTGATGCTGCTTATGCCGCTTATGCTGCTGATGCTGCTTGTGCTGCTGCTGCTGCTGCGGCTGCTGATGCTGCTGATCGCCGAGCAATGCAACTCAAGATTGTCGAGTATGGGCTTGGGTTATTGGGATATGAGAAGGAGGGCGGGAAATGATTGAGATAATATTGCCCTACATCGCGTTAATTATTGCATGTGTGGCGCTAGGAATGTCATTGGGGGGAAGACGATGAGCAAAAAACGGAAACCTATCGCAGCAAAACGTTTTGCCCTTCTATCACTTCAGTTTTGGAAAGACAAGGACGGAACGCCGTCGCTTCTGGTGACAAGCAATCCAGAGGAGAATGGGAAAAATATTTTCTCATCTGAATGGGGCGTGAATTCGGGCGTGTTGGCGCGGCAACTCGTAAAAGACAACACGCTTTTGGGCGACCAAGAAAAGCGTTGGCTTGTGGATTTTTTTGAGCAAGTTCGGGCGTATTTAAAAGAGGAGGCGAATATATGAGCGATGAGAACAATAACTTTGCTAGTAACCTACCTGTACTGGCTGCTGATGCGCCGACTCCGGCGGCTGCGGCGTTGGCTGAGACGGCAAAACGAAATGTCGAGATTGCAATCCTCACGGCGAAGAGATTTCCTCGCGAGGAGGCGACTTGCTATGCGCGTGCGATCCGTTGTTTTGAGAGACCGGGAATTGCAGAGGAGGCGGTCTATAATTTCCCAAGAGGCGGCTCGAGCGTTGAGGGGCCGTCTGTTGCATGTGCGAGGGAGGTTGCCCGATGTTGGGGGAACTTAGATTACGGGGCGACAATAACCTCGGAGGACGATACCTGGGTACACATGACGGGGTATGCTGTGGACCTCGAGACGAATTATCGCGTATCCTACCCGGATGCGTTTCCGAAGAAGGTCCAGCGAAAGAACAGGGCGACTGGAACAACGGAGTGGATTGACTGCAAGGACGAACGGGAACTACGCGAGCTGAAGAATAGACGCGGAGCAATCCTGATTCGTAATGCCCTACTCTCTGTGCTGCCCAAAGATGTCGTGAATGATTGTGTTGCAAAAGCAAAAGAGACCATCAAGGCGAAGGCCGGCGGAGACCTCAAACGGTCCCGAGATGAAGTTATCCGGGCACTGTCGGTCGCGTTTGATGAAATCGGGGTCGCTCCCGAGCTGGTTGAGAAATACCTGGGGCACAAATTGTCGGCCATAACCGAGGACGAAGTAGTGACGCTGAAGGGCATCTTCAAATCCCTGCGCGATGGGCATTCCAAGCGCGAGGAATACTTCGACATCAAGGCCGAGAGTCGCGAGAAAGCTGCCGAGCTTAACGCGAAACTGGGAGTTAAGAAAGCTGGTGGCGATCAGGGGAAATTATCGTAACGCACATCTCACCCTGGTGGCTCGCAGTTTGGCCGTTCTGCGAAAAAACGGCCCTTTTTCGGGGGCTGATATGAGCAAGAAGAATTTTTTCGACGAGGATGAGGACGTGGGATTTAACGGTTTCGTTGTAGCCGCGGTTGCAATCGCCGCTGTACTGGCGGTTGTGTACTGCATTGCCGTAACAGTGTTGTAGTTGTACCGGGGCTGGCTGGCGGTCCTCGCAGACCTCCATTGTCACCTCTCCTTTTGGCGAGGGATTGCTGGCCGGCCCCCTTTTTTCGGAGTAGTTGTGATCGAAGTTCTGCTGTACGTGCTGCTAGTTCGGGGTGGAAACATGGTTGATAAGGCGCAGGTCCAAGCCTGGGTCGAGAGTGCGAATCGGGAATATCAGCCGGCTGGAATACGGCTAGTGGTAAAGCGCATTCGTACCGTGCCGAACCCCTACCCTCTCTTTGATGTCCTGGGCAATCAATTCGAGAAGTACCACGGGCTCAGAGTCCTCTCTACGCGGCGAGGCTGGGTGCGTCCGAGACGATGGATAACGTCCTGGGTGGTGCATGGGCTCCAGGGTCCAGAGGGTGCCTACTCCTGGGGGATGGCGACGGGGACCTGTTACCGCAGGTATCCGATGATCGTCTCGAGCGGGATACGGAAGAACTCTCGAGGCGAGGATCGTGTGTATCATGGGGAGGTGGCGCTGACGCATGAGGCTGGGCACATAGTTGGAGCTGGGCACACAGAGATATTGCCGGCCACAATTATGCACCCGGACGCACTACGGTATGCCGGCGAGCGGCTGTACTTCGCGGATGAATCAATATCCCAAATGGTGAATTGTAGGTGGGGGAAATGAAAGCAGTTGTCCGAAAGAGGAAAGAAGTGAAGCGTATTCTGGCTATCCCGCCAGAGAAGCGAACCCTGAGCGACTGGAATAAACTGACTAGATGGAAGAAGAGATAGCAATGAAAAGGAAAACAACGACAAAGAAGCGCAATCCTACTGATTTAACGCTCCGCAACCTCCGGGCGCTTAAGAAGCGGGTGCATTTATTAGAGCTTGCGATTATGGCTCAGGGCATTGTGATTAAGCGTTTTCTGAGCAGAAAGGGATTAATGAAGAGGGAGAAGGAGAAATGAGCACTAAACAAATCCCGAAAGGGAAAACGATTAAACTCTATAAATTTCTGAGCGATGATTTTACCGGAACCTGCTCTGGCAAGCCGTGGCCGGTTAAAAACGGGCGCACTCGCTGGCTAAAATGCGAGGGGAAATTAGAGCTTTGCGAAAATGGTTATCACGGTTGTGAAGAAAAGGATCTGCTCAAATGGGCTCTGCCGCAACTTTACGAAATGGAGGCGCGGGGCGAAATACTGCGCAGGGATGACAAGATTTGTTGCCGCGAGGTGCGGCTAGTTAAGCGCGTTAAAACGTGGAACGAGAAAACGCAACGACTTTTTGCAGCAGATTGCGCGGAGCACGTGTTGCATGTTTTTGAGAAGAAATATCCCGACGACAAACGCCCCAGAACTGCAATTGGGGTGGTGCGGAAGTTTACGCGGGGTCAAGCAACGGGGGAAGAACTGGACGCTGCTAGGGTCGCTGCTTGGGACGCTGTTGGGGGCGCTGCTTGGGTCGCTGCTAGGGCCGCTGCTAGGGCCGCTGCTAGGGCCGCTGCTTGGGACGCTGCTTGGGCCGCTGCTTGGGACGCTACTTGGGCCGTTGCTAGGGACGTTGAACGAAAATGGCAGCGGAAACGGTTAATGGAGTATTTGAAGGGAAAACGGAAATGACAACTGAACTTGAGAAGGCGGCGAAAATGACCACTGAACAAATCCCGAAAGGGAAAATCCTGAAGTTCTATAAGTTCCTGAATAACGATCATACCGGCATCTGTTCCGGTAAGTCGTGGTCGGTTAAAAACGGCAAAACTCGTTGGCTAAAATGCGAGGGGGATTTAGGGCTTTGTCAAAACGGTTATCACGGC
>Ga0116149_1006712_pt1 | contig 10256 bp, 15 predicted proteins | sample AD_UKC057_MetaG_FD_89787 | JGI IMG/M metagenome (GOLD analysis project Ga0116149, IMG submission 89787) | Active sludge microbial communities of municipal wastewater-treating anaerobic digesters from USA - AD_UKC057_MetaG | ecosystem: Engineered > Bioreactor > Anaerobic > Digestate | place: USA...
TCATTTTCTAATCCTTTCAATTAACTTTTTACTTGGTACTCTCTCGCTTTCTTGCCCGTTATTGCTCGGATAACGGACAACGCTTCTAAAAACTTTTAAAGTTTCAATTCTTCTTTTATATCTTTCAGTGCTTCGTATAATACTTCCTCATTTTCTAAATATTGTCCTTGTCTTATTGCCATTAAAATATCAGGTTTGCCATCAGTTTCAGGAAACCCGTATTCCTCAATAGCATCTTCAACTTTGTAATAATTATCTTTGAACCAATCAAGTAAATCAGCGTTGTAGACATCTATATTATTGTCTGCTATCTCGGAGATTGCATCGTGTATTTTGTCGCTTTTGATTGCTTCTTTTAATTCTTCGGTCGTGGAATAATAATTTTGTAATTCTTCTTTTGCTTCTTCTTTTGTTATCATTTTCTAATCCTTTTCTGTAAAGTAATAAATACTATTTTTAACTTTACGATAAAAATATAACACAATTTATAACTCTTGTCAATAGTTTATAGTATTTTATAGAATATCAAAATAATCTTGTAATAACAACATATAAGACAGGTACAAGAATAAGATAACAATTATTAAGATTGATTTTTTCATTTTTTTTAACTATAATTTGTCCATAATGAAAAACATCAACAAGTCTAAAGCAATAACGCCCGTTGCAGTAAATAAAATAAAAAGAATGTCAAAAATCGCTACTCAAACAATGGTAGCAATTCAAACAAGTAAAACAATAACCGAAGCAAGTTTAAAACTTGGTATCACACGATCCGCTTTATATGAACGGATTAAGAGATATGATTTAATGAGTATGATTGATGACATAAGAAAAGAAGCAGAGACTGATTTGATAGTATCTACTCCAGCAGTAGCACAGGATCTCATTGATGTAGCACTTGGTAATAAGAAAGCCAATTCGGTTGAACTTCAAGCTAAGCAAGATGTTTTAGATAGAGCAGGTATCACAAAGAAAGATAACTCAGGGAATATAAACATTGCTTCAAAAGATATGGTTATAACTTTTGAACAGGTATAATTATAGAATATTTCATATCGTAGAATATTTCAATCTCATCTTTTCACACACTCTCAAACTATCTTTTTTAAGGAGAGAGTACTATCTGATTTAATATCCCATAGTATCATAGCACACACTACCTCTAAAAAAAACAATGTCGTAATATATCCATTATCCTATAGTCAAGTAGAGACACACCCCCTATATGAGAACTCATCACCCTTGCACACACTCACCCCTTTAAGTGGAGTGAGAGGGTATATAGTACCTATACAGTGAACAATGATTTTAATAGTACCTATACAGTTAATGACCATATACCTATACATTGAATACAATGTTCATAACCTCGTGTTTCCAGATATGACTTTCTGGTGAGTTCAATCTTTCTGATTTGTATTATGTTTTTTAAATTGAAATAAGTATTTATACCTTGTAATGTAAGGTTAGAGGTTTTTTATGTTCGTTTGTCCTTGAAAATAGATTAGTAGTATTGATTCTACGGTTGGGGTGTTCAACTATGAATACCACCTTATCTGAATCGTAACCCAATGTTGGATACTACATCCCCTCATAGTAAGGTTAGTGATGCCTCTCCATTTCATGCGGAGTTACCTAAACTAATCTATTCAGGTGTCAAATTGCCTGGTTAGAAATGACCATCCGTTTCGGTTCAGCTTAATTCTTAGTTTTTATAGTGCCTAAGACAGGGTTCTGAACTATCCTCTTTCTACACTTAGAGTAAATTTAACACACGGAAAAAAAGATGTCAATGATTTATTAAAAATAACCTGCTATTATCGTAAGATTCCTTTGTGTATATAGCAACTTCCCATCTTTTTGTATTACCATTCCATTGTCTAACAAGTATCCACTTATCTTTAACTTCTTTTGTTTGATATTTATTTTCGGCGTCTGGAAAAAAAACATCATTTAGAAATTCGTGCCTTCTTTGACTTAGTATTTTTTTACGATCTGATTTATCACTCATGATGTTATTATATAACTAAATTTAGTACTTGACAAGATTTAAAAATATGATATATTAAAAATTGATAAGTTACCTAAACAAATCTTATCGGTTTCAAATGCAAAACAGTAGGACCTCTCAAGGTCCTATTGTTTTTTCTGAATAATAAATATACAATCAATTAGTATGTCCAAGACAGTAAAACTTCACGCAGGTCAAATGGAAATTGCAACTGATACTCACAGATATAGAGTTATCTGTGCTGGAAGAAGATGGGGAAAGAGTTTACTTGCAAGGATGATAGTTTTAAAATGGGCATTAGAGAAAGTTGGAGTTTATTACATAGTATCCCCCACCTATAAACAAGCTAAATCAATACATTGGTCAGAGTTGAAAAAAGAAGTTCCTAAACTATGGGTAACTAAAACTAATGAAGTTGAGATGTCCATTACTCTTGCTAATGGTTCTGTTATTGAACTTAAAGGTGCAGAAAATCCAGATTCATTAAGAGGTGTTAAATTAAGAGGTTTAGTTATTGATGAAATAGCATCTATTAGAAACTGGGAATGGTTGTGGAATGAAGTACTTAGACCTACACTTACAGATTATCAAGCACCAGCAATATTTATATCTACACCTAATGGATACAATCACTTTCACACATTATTTAGAATGGGGCAAATTGATAGTGATGTTTATGATGAGAATTATAAAAGTTGGCACTTCACATCTTATGATAATCCTTTTATTCCACATGAAGATATTGATAAAGCTAAAAACGAACTTCCTGAGGATATATTTGCACAAGAATATATGGCAGACTTTAGGAGACATGAAGGACTTATTTATAAAGAGTTTGATAGGGATGTTCATGTTATTAAACCATTTGATGTTCCTACAAATTGGAGAATATTTAGAGGATTAGACTTTGGTTCTAATAATCCTACAGTATGTTTATGGGTAGCAGAAGATGAAGATGGTAATTTATTTATAGTTGATGAGTATTATCAAACTTATGAAACTATTGAATATCATGTTGGTGTTATTAAATCTAATGAATTAAATCCACAAGTTATAGCAACTTATGGCGATCCATCTGGTACGCAATGGTTATTAGAGTTTCAATCAAGAGGATTATTTGTTACACCTGCAAGTAGAGAAACTGGACAGAAAGAACAAACATGGGTAACACTTGGTATAGAAAAGGTTCAAGATTTAATTAAACCTAAAGTTGGTCATTATGTTATGTATCCTCATATTCTACCAAGAAATGAAGGATTACCAAGTTTATTTGTTACAAGTAATTGTACTAAAACTATAGAAGAATTTGAAAAATATAGATGGAAACAAAGATCAAATAAAGATGATACATTAAATGAATTAGATATTCCAGAAAAATCAGATGACCATTGTATGGACGCATTGAGGTATATTGTAGTATCATATAGAAAGAGAAGGAATAGAGATAGAGATGCTTTTCCTGACGATACTAAATTATTTGAGAAAGGATTCTATTGACAATTATTAGTATATAATGTAATTAAATATAATATACAAATATTGTAATTATTTTTTATGCCTACAGAAAATTTAAAATCCATAGACGCTAATATAGATAAAGACGAAATCTTCCAAGATTTTTCAAACTCTGATAGATATATTGCTAATAAAAGAGCAGAATGGGATGATAAAGAAAAGATATTTTTTGCTCGTTTATCGGATAATATATCAGCAGATGAAACTAAATCACAAGTTCATGATCCAAGACTTTCAACTTATATAATTGAGAGAAGTGGTAGAGTTGTTGCTCAACTACCAAGAGGTAAAACTAAACCACTAAGTAAATCAAATAGAGGTAAAGCAAAGTTAATGGATGTTATACTTGATAAGTATATTTTACCTAATGCTAACTCACAGTTTCCACTTTTAACAAAATTAAAATTGATGCAGGTATATTCAAATATTTATGGTAGTTCTTTTGGACTTGTTGATTGGTTAGTAGATAAAAAAAGAGGTTATGTAGGACCAGATTTGTGGTTAATAGGTATAAGAGATTTCTTTCCACAAGTAGGAGCAGTATCATTAGAGGATTCAGATTATGCTATGGTATCAACTATTAAAACTAAATCTTGGTTAAAAACACTTGATCCAGAATTATGGCAAAATATTGATAAAGTTTTAGATAATGATGCAGATAATAGAATAATTGGTAAATCAAGAAGTCAATTATCAAGTGAAAGAATATCAACAAGATATTCAGAGTATTACCAAGATGATGCAGAATCTTCAAGAAATCCATATATTGAGGTTATTACAAGATATGAAAGAGATAGATGGATAACATTTTTACCTGATTATGGAGAAATAATAAGAGTTATTGAAAATCCACATCAAAATCACATGTTACCAATAGTTTCTAAACATAATTTTCCTATATTAGAAGACTTTTATGGATTAGGTGAATTTGAAAGGTCAGAAACACTACAAAAATCGTTAGATTCTTTGATTAACTTATATTTTGATGGTGTTAAAATGAGTTTATACCCACCGCTACAAATAAATACAGATGGTGTTACACCTTCAAGTATTAAAATGCGACCAGGAAGTAAGTGGTTTGTTGATAGACCTAATGTAGATGTACAACCAACAATGGTATCACCAAGAGGATTGGAAACATTTACTGCTTCATATCAATATCTTTTAAGTGCTTTACAGAACTCACAAGGTACTTCTGAAACAAATATATCATCTGGTACTGATGCAACAATGGGTAAAACACCACAAGCATTAAGGATGCAATTATCAAGGGAAAATACCAGAGATTCTATGGAAAGAACACAATTAGAATACACAGTAACGCAGATAATGAATAGATTTATTAACTTAGAAGCAACTAAAATGCCATCAGCATTGGTTATTAGTTTATTTGGTTCTGAAATAGACGAAATTATTACTGATTTTCCTGATTTAGTAGAAATATTTGAAGATGGTCAATCTGGTAAATTAACAATAAATAAGAGTGAAATAGAAGGTAAATATATCTATGATATAGATAGCGGTTCTATGAGTAGAAAAGATGAAATATCAGAAATTGAAAACTTATCAATGTTATTAAGACAAGTATTATCTGGAGCGCAAATTGAGCCACAATCTGGTCAATTAGTTTCACCTATATTAAAAGCATTTGAAGCAAGTGGTAAAAAACTTGATGTAGCAGAAATGTTTAAGAGAATAATAGTTGGTTCTGGTGTAGAAGATTGGGATAAAATTATTCTTGATGCAGATGATATTGAAAATCAACCTACAACAAAGATTAAAGATTTAGCTAACGAAGTTAATACATTTTTATCTGAATTAGGTGTGAAGAACCACAGCAACCACAACAACCACAGCAACCTATTCAAGGAGAACCAAGATATCAACCGAGACAACCACAACAACCACAACCTATTTCTAATATATAAATATGAAAGTATTAGATAAAAAATCAGACATAATAGAACCTAAAAGCCCAGACTTTATGAAGTTTATAATGGAAGTCAGGAATAAAAGTGATGAAAAACCTACTATTGATAAAAGAGATGCTAATTTTGCTATGTTAACAGAACTTGATGGTTGGCAAGATTTTAAGGATTTAGCTAAAAGTAAAATAGATAAACTTATGTCAATGAGAGATTATGATGCTGCTGGTAGAGATTTGAGTGAATTGGGATTGAGATTTTTAGTTGCAGATATTGTTGCAGGTGAAATTGAAGATTTAATAAAAAGAGTAGAGCAGTCAAGAGATATATATAATGAAAACCAAAAAGAGAAACATAACTGAACACGATAAAAGTTCATGGAAAAAGTTAGAAGATATTGAAAAATTTGATATTTCTTTAGAAGGAAAGTGGGTACAAAAAGGACCTTATATAATAAATACAGGTTCTAAGTTAGACTACGGAATATATATAGGTATTGATAAAAAATTAGTTGGTATTGACGAAAATGGTAAACCAGTTATACAATAAAAGTAGTTGATAACTGATATTGGTAGCCAGACCTTTCGTTTGACTTGGATATTACTCCTAACATTCGTACTGGCTACCGCTACCAGTTATTAACTGGATAGGAAAGCATCCTGTTCCTATACTGCAAAATGAGTGGGTTGTAACAAATTATATAAGGAGAAAAATATATGGCAGAAGAAACTCCAAATCCTCAATCAGAGGAACTTGTTGATCAAGAAATTGTTGAAGAAAGTCCAATTCTTGACGAAACTGAATCTGTTGAGACAGATCAAGAATCAGAGGAGGGTGAAGAAAAATTACCTTCTGAAGATGAAGATAGTAATTTAGTTAAGTCAGAACGAGGTCAAAAAAGAATTCAAGAACTTGCTAATAAGGCAAAGAAGGCGGAAGAACTTGAAAAAGAAATAAATGATCTTAGACAAAGGTTAGCTCCTAAAAGATTAGATCCTTCTACAGAAGAAGTGATTGAAGAAATTAGGGGAGAAACAGATACTATTCCCTATACAGGGGATTATCTTAAAGACTTACAACTTGCTGAACAAAGAGCAGTTGAAAAAGCATTAAGAACCTTTGGATATAGACAAGCTGTTATAGAAAGATTAAACCAGGACATAAATGATTTAGAGCAGGAATATCCTGAACTAAAGAAAGGTTCTAAAGAGTTTGATCCAGATTTAACACATGAGATAGTTACTTTATATGAGGACGCTTCTAAAGCAAATCCAAGTTTAAAGTTAAAACCATTTGTTGATAGAATCATGAGATTAAAAAATCAGAGTGAGAAAAAAGCAAAGTCTATGTCAGCAGAAGAAATCATTGAATTGGATTCAAATAGTGCTTTACGACCAGACAGAGCAGGTGTCAAAAGGGTTAATAAAGATCCTAAAGACATGACATTAGAAGAACTTGAAAAGATTGTACCTCGTTAAGAATCGGGGTGAAAAAACATGGCGAGTACAACAAGTACACTAAGTCAGTTGATGCAAACTTATTACGATAAGTTGTTCATTTCAACTGCAAAACATTGGTTAATACATGAGGAAGGTGCGCAAGTACGACCTTTGCCTTCTGGTGAAGGTAAGATTGTTTACTTCCAAAGATATTCTCCTCTTCCAATCATAACATCTCAGATAACGGAAGGTTCTAACCCTTCTGCTGTTAATCTTTCGGCTACTAATGTAAGTGGTACAGTCTCTGAATTTGGTTGTTATACACCAATCTCAAAACTGTTAAAACTTACTGCGATAGATTCTAAGATGAAAGGTGCTATTGAGGTTATGGCACAGAACGCAGGAGAATCAAGAGATCAAATGGTAAGAGAAAAAGGTCTTGCTGCTTCAAATACAGATCAGATAGCTGCTGGTAAAGCACTAACTGCAGTTTCTGTTACAGATACTCTAAAAGCATCTGAAATAAGAAAAGCTGTAAGAACATTGAAGGTTAACAAGGCACTTAGATATAAGGATGGCTACTTTATAGGTAAAATAGCACCTTATTCCTCATACGATTTGATGGGAGATTCTACATGGGTTAACGCTCACACATACAAAGATACGACAGAATTGTATAAAGGTGAGTTAGGAAGACTATATGGAGTTAGATTCTTGGAAACAACTAACTGGAAAGAAACAATTAATGCTGGTGCATCAGGTGCAGATATAATGCACTCTTATATTCATGGTGCTGAAGCATTTGGTGTCACAGATCTTGAAGGTGATGAGAAGAAGATTTATGTCAAAACTCCAGGACCTAACTCTACTGATAACCCAGTAGATAGGTTCAGTACTGTAGGTTGGGCAATGTCCTTCGTACCAGTACCCTTAGTATCAGATTGGATCATTGAGATCAAACATGGTGCTACGGATCAGTCATAACATTGATTCGTTTAGGGGGGATGTAATATTCCCCCCTAAGGGTAAACTATGACAACAAGAGATTACGATATAGCAAAAATAGAAGAAGATATAAAAAGAGGTTATATATCCAGTAAAAATGGAAGAAAGTTAATTGACAAACTATATAGTCAAACTAAAGATTATAGTTTAGAAGATTATCGTAAAAAGTTAATACAAGAACAAATAGAAAGAGATAGAAAATATGTTGAGGTTAGGAATAACCCAGAAAATCTATCTGAGGAAGAATTGAAAAGATATATAAAACTTTTTAATTCTAACCCACATTTGTTCTAAAAGGAAAATTATGGCTAAAAAGAAGAAAGAAATAATTGAAGAATCTATAGAAGAAGAAATAGAAAAAGAGATAGAAGAAGTTTTAACTAAACCAAATGAATATATTGGTAAAGACGGACAGAAATATCAAAGACCAGATCCAGTAGTTCCTATTGAAGATGCAGTTGCAAAAGATTCTCCTATCTACGAAAACTTACCAGAGGAAGTAAAATAATGAGTGATGGTGCTTTCAGAGAAGCAAATGAGGTTAGTTCTGCAAAAGAACAAGCAGTATCTCAAGATGCTGAACCTAAAAATCCTGATATACCTACAGATGGTTTATCAAAAGAAGTGGAAGCACCAATCTCTCATTATGTGGAAATAAATGGTTATCCATATACTGCAGAATATTTTGATGTAGTAAATATATATGATAAACCTGATATTGAAATGTATGATGAAATAATGGATATTGAAAACGCATATATTAAAAAGGTTTCTGCAGGAGAATATGAAGATAGCAAAGAAACATTTAAAAAATTTATAGAGGAAGCAGAAAATGCAACAGATTGTAAATATGCTCCTAAAGAAATTAAGATTGCTAAAATTGCAGAGTGGGTAAAATTTATGAGTAAATTAAATAAAATTGAAAAGGAAAATATAAATGGCAAATCCATTGACACAGAGTAAATCCCATATATCAGAATCTGAACAAGAAATATTAAAGAAAAGTCGTGATGATAAATATGACATATTAGCAGTAATGCTTATTGGTGAAGATGGTGATACTGCAAGAAGAATTAAAGTTGATTCAAATGGTAATTTAGTGTTGGGAAATACACTACCAACAGATGGTAATAACCCATCTCTTATTATTTCAAATGATGATATGGTTGAGGCAAGAACTCAAACAATAACAAAAATAATTGGTTCTAAAAGTTATGAAAAAATACTCTCTTTTAACGCTGGTGGAGATGTTATAGGTGTTTCAGCGTGGAGTGAAGTATGAAAATAATTTTTAATCCATTATTAGAAGATGGTTTTCAATATATAAAAGAAACAATAAGAGTAGTATCAAGTGATCCTACAAATGCTGATGATTTTGATATAATATTTAATACTGTAGATAATCAAATTAAAATTTATTATGGTTCTTTGTGGTATGTATTACATACATTAACAATACCAGGTACATTACTTTTAGAGACATCAGATAAATTACTTTTAGAAACTGGGTATAAAATTTTATTAGAGGAATAATATGGCAGATACAAAAATAAGTGAATTGATAGAAGATACTCAACCAACAAGTGATGATTTAATTGTTACAGTAAATAATCCTGGTGGAACACCTGTAAATAGAAAAGTTACCATATCTAATCTTAATTTAATTCTTGATCATAATAGTTTAAAAAATTACGAAGCAGAAGAACACTTTACACAAGAAGGTATAACTAAAGTTGGAACAGTAACGGAAGGTAATGTAGATGCTGTAGTTACAAATGCAAGTGATTCATCTAAAGGTAAAGTAGAACTTGCAACTATATCAGAAACAAATACAGGTACAGATGCCACAAGAGCTGTAACACCAGATGGATTATCAGGTAGTAATTTAGGTACAAAGGCACTTCAAATAACAGTATTTGATTATACTAAAGAAGTAGTAAAAGGAGATGGTTGTGGTTATATAACGATACCTTCTTCATATAATGGAATGAATTTAGTAGCTGTACATGCAAGAGTAATTACAGCAGGAACAACAGATACAACAAATATTCAAATTTATAATTTAAGTAAAGCATTAGATATGCTTTCTACTGTAATAACAATAGATAGTGGAGAAACTGGAAGTGATACAGCAGCAACACCAGCAGTAATAAATACAGTAAATGATAGTGTAGCTTCATGGGATATATTAAGAATAGATGTTGATGCAGTATCAACTACAAAACCTAAAGGTTTAATTGTAACAATGGAGTTTAGGTTACCATAATATGGCATTTAGTGAAAACCTAATCAATTCAACAGGTTCGTTTAGTAAATGGGGTGATGGTGGTAATATTACATCAGGTTCTAATGGATTAA
>Ga0116149_1006713_pt1 | contig 10255 bp, 7 predicted proteins | sample AD_UKC057_MetaG_FD_89787 | JGI IMG/M metagenome (GOLD analysis project Ga0116149, IMG submission 89787) | Active sludge microbial communities of municipal wastewater-treating anaerobic digesters from USA - AD_UKC057_MetaG | ecosystem: Engineered > Bioreactor > Anaerobic > Digestate | place: USA...
GCAGGGCCGTGGTGTCCGGGCACATGTTGGCCTGGAAGTGCCAGTGGGCCCCCTGGTCGGGCATGACCTCACCGGCGAAGCGCTCCCAGCTCACGAGTTCCACCGGAATGCGGACGCCGTAGATGGCGCCGTACGTCTCGATGAACTGCAGCGCGGTCAAGGCATAGGCACTGCCGACATTGAAGAGGCGGCCGGCCGCCGCGGCGCGGTTCTGCACCGCGCAGAAGAAGCCGCGGGCGATATCCTCGGCATCGCACGGCCCGATGAGGACGTTGCCCGGGTCCGCCAGGATCACGGTCTCACCCCGACGATGGGCGCGGTGCACGTCGGCGCTGCGGCCGCCATGCCCGTCCAGCGGAATCTTGCCCGGGCCGCAGATGTTCGGCGGCATGATGGCCGTGAAGGCGATGCCGTCCGCACCGGCGCGGTCGCGGGTCTCCTGCATCTGCTGGTAGCGGCGGGCATAGCCGGGGAAGAGGCACGGCGCCTGGGTGACCTCGGGCGTCGGGACCACCCGCGGCAGACCGAACATCCACAGCGACCCGCAGACCAGCAGATGGCCGCAGGTGTCCTTGACGGCCGCATACAGCCCGGGCGAATCGCCCTGCAGGATGTCGATGACGACCTCGGGACGCTGCGCCCGGATGGCGTCTGTCCAGCCGGGGACACCATAGGCCTGGGTCACGGCGCGAACGGACGTCCACGCCCCGGCCGCCGGCAGCGCGGTCCGGCCCGACGTGACCACGGTGACCTGGTGTCCGGCCTCCGCCAGCATGGGCGTGAGGAACTTGCCGATGTGACCCGTCCCACCGATGATGCAGATGCGCATAGCCGGTAACTCCTCTCCGCCGGTCCGCCGCCCGTCTGGGCAACCGGCAAGCAACCGTCCCTGCCGCAGCAGAGACCTACATTCGCGCCGGACGCCAGCCCAGGACGCGCTCGGCGCCCTCCCACTCCAGGCGCTCGCGCGCCTCGGCGTTTCCCGGCAGCAGATAGGCCCGGAAGCCGGTGCCGGGGTTCCGGAGCGCCAGCGCCACGGCCGCCGCCACGTCGTAGCGGTCGATCACATGCCAGCCCTTGGGGTCGGCCGGGCCGTACTTGGTGATGCCGAGGCGGACGTCGTGAATGCCCCACGGACGCAAGGCGGTGATGGCCAGGCCGTGCCGGTCGGCGAAGTAGCGGCAGATGTCCTCCTGGAGCAACTTCGTCAGGCCATAGGGGCTGTCGGCGCGCATCGGCGTGTCGTTGGTCAGCCGCATGCTGTTGACGGGATGGCCGGTGAGGACGCTGCCGGTGCTCATGTGGACGACCTGCCGGACGCCCTTCTGGCGGGCGGCCTCCAGCAGGCTGTACAGGCCGCGCACGTTGGTGTCGAACGCCTTCGCGGCGCCGCCCGCGTAGGTCGACTCGTGGGCCATGATCACGTCCACGATCGCCTCGACGCCGTCGACGGCGCGCTCGACCGTGGCGTAGTCGGCCACGTCGCCGGTGATCTGTTCGTGCGCCGTCTCCAGGGGTCGCGCATCGAACAGCCGAAGCGTATGCTCGGATGCCAGGGTCTCAACCACGGCATGCGCCAGGAACCCGCCCGCTCCGCAGACCAGCACCTTCACGCTGAACCGCCTTTCCAGGCCGCCCGGGATACGACCGTGCCCACGCCGCGCGGCTAGCCGCATACCATAGCCCGGCTCGCGGTCGTCGCCCGGTCGCCGCACCCGGCGCACGGGGCTGACTCCGAGCCGCCGATGCGGGCCCCCCCGACGTGGGTACGCCGGTCTGGGTGGGCTGACGCTAGGCGCTGCGCTGGGCGAGGAACGGCGGGCAGGACGCCGGGGCGTCAGCCGGTACGGCGAGGCCGCACGTCTGGGCGAAGTAGCGGTGGAAGGCGAGGCTATCGGACAGCTCGGGGTGGAACACCGTGGCCAGGAGGCCGTCAGGGCTCTCGACCGCGGCCACGTAGCCATCGAGCTCCAGGAGCGTCCGCGCCGCCGGTCCCACCCGCACAATCTGCGGCGCGCGGATGAACACCAGCGGTACCGGCTCGCGGCTGACCCCAGGCACACACGCCAGGCCGTGGAAGCTGTCCAGTTGCGAGCCGAAGGCATTGCGCCGGATAGTGATGTCGAGCAGACCCAGGTGGGGCTTCTCACCCTCGACCTCGCGCGCCAGAAGAATGGCGCCGGCACAGGTGCCCCACAGCTTGAGGCCGCGCTCCTGCCTGGCGCGGACGATGGCGTCGCCCAGGCCAGTGAGCTTCAGCAGCCGGCCCAGGCAGGTGCTCTCGCCACCGGGCAGAATCAGCCCCCGCAGGCCGTCCAGTTCCCGGGCATAGCGGACCTCGCAGGCGGCGACCCCGAGGGCCTCGAGGTGCCGCCGGTGCTCGATCACGCCGCCCTGCAAGGCGAGGATGCCGATGTCAGCCATATCAGGATACGCCCCCTAACGAGCTGGGATGCCGAGGCCGGTGCCGAGGGGAGGTGGTGGAGGACTCGGTCCGCCTTCCGCCGTCCACCCTCGGCCGCGCGCCTCTTGCTCACCAGCCGCGGTCGGCCATGCGCTGCCCCTCGGGGATGGTCTTGATCTCGATCCCCGGCATGGCCTCGCCAAGGTTGAACGAGGCCTCGAGGACCTTCTGCGGGTCGTTGTAGTGTGCCACCGCCTGGACGATCGCGCGGGCCCGGCGGGCGGGATCCGCACTCTTGAAGATGCCGGAGCCCACGAACACGCCATCACAGCCCATCTGCATCATCAGGGCGGCGTCCGCCGGGGTCGCGATGCCGCCGGCGGCGAAGTTCACCACCGGCAGGCGGCCCAGCTCACGCACCCGCAGCGCCAGCTCGACCGGAAACCCATGCGTCTTGGCGTAGGGCACGAGTTCCTCGGCAGGCAGGTGCTGCACTTCGCGGATCTCGCGATTCATGGTGCGCATGTGCCGCACGGCCTCGACGACGTTGCCCGTGCCAGCCTCGCCCTTGGTGCGGATCATGGCCGCGCCCTCGGCAATCCGGCGCAGCGCTTCGCCCAAGTTGCGCGCCCCGCACACGAACGGGATGCGGAAGGCGTGCTTCTCGATGTGGCACTCCTCGTCGGCCGGCGTGAGCACTTCGCTCTCGTCGATGTAGTCGATGCCCAACGCCTCGAGAAGCTGCGCCTCGACCCAGTGCCCGATGCGGGCCTTCGCCATCACCGGAATGGTCACCGCCTCCTTGATCGCCTTGATCATCTCCGGCGCCGACATGCGCGCCACCCCGCCCTGCGCCCGAATCTCCGCCGGCACGCGCTCCAGCGCCATCACCGAGACGGCCCCGGCCTCCTGCGCAATCCGCGCCTGCTCGACGTTCGTCACGTCCATGATCACGCCGCCCTTGAGCATCTGCGCCAGCTGGACGTTCAGTTGGTATCTGTCTGCGGCCATGGCTATGGTTCCTCCATTTGCCCGACGGCTGCCCGCGAACGGGCGGCACCTGCAATCCGGTTTCCGTACGTCGTCTCGGTACTCGACTCTGACTATAGTGGACTATCTCACCAATGCCAGACGTCCGGCCAACCAGCCATAGTGACATATATCACTTGGACCGGGAACTGCCGGTGCCGCTGTACGTGCAGTTGGCCGACGGCATTGAGCGGGCCATCCGTGAGGGCCGGCTGGCTCCCGGGGCGAAGCTGCCTTCGGCCCGCGACCTGGCGCGGGAGCACGGCACGACACCGGTGACGGTGAACCAGGCGTTTCGGCGCTTGCGCAGCCGTGGCCTGGCGGTGTCCCGGGTGGGCAGCGGCACCTACGTCTCCGGCAGCGGCCCCGCCGCGGCGGCATCGTCGCCGCCGACGGCCTTTCTGCACCTCGACCGGCGCGAGCCGCCGGCCGCGCTCTTCCCGGCGGACGTGATCCGGCAGATCATGGACCGCATCCTGGACGAGGAAGGGGGCGAGGCCTTTGCCTACGGCGACGCCGCCGGTGACCGCGACCTGAAGGACGTGCTGACTGGCGAGCTGGTGGAGGCGGGATTTGGGATCTCCGAGCGCGATGTGGTCGTGTTCAGTGGCGCGCAGCAGGCCCTGAGCCTGCTGTTCCGTGTTCATCTGCAGCGGGGGGACTGGGTCCTGGTGGAACGCCCGACCTACCCGGGCGTCCTCCGCCTGCTGCAGCAGGCTGGAGCGCGGGTGGAGGCGGTGGACGTCGGTCCGGATGGGCCCGATCCCGAGCGGATCGCGCAGGTCCTGCGGGTCCGCCCGGTCCGCCTGGTCTACACGCTGCCGGTCTACCACAACCCGACCGGCATCTGCTGGTCGGTCGAGCGCAAGCGGCGGGTGGCCGAGTTGTGCGCCGAGCGCGACGTGCTGCTGGTGGAGGACGATGCCTTGAGCGGCGTGGACTTCGGCCACGGCCGGCCGCGGGCCCTGGCGGCGTGCGCCCCGGCCTGCCGCAACGTGCTCTACGTACGCAGTTTCTCGATGATCCTGATGCCCGGGTTCCGACTGGGCTACTGCCTGGCGCCGCGGGACCTGGCCAACACCCTCAAGCGCGCCAAGGAACAGGCCGACCTGCTGACCTCCGGCTTCTTCCAGCGCGTCCTCTGCCGCTTCATCTCCGAGGGCCACATGCGCCGCCATCTCAGCCTGATCGAGCCCTACTACCGCGACCTCTTCGCCCGCGCCACCGCCGCCGCCGCGGCGACCCTCGCACCGGCCGGCTTCCGGCTGACCCCGAGTGCGGGCGGTCCCAGCCTCTGGTGCCGGCTGCCCGACGGCGTAACCGGCGAGTTGTTCCAGCGCCACTGCATCCGCGCCGGGGTGGGCGTCGTGGCCGGCGAGCAGTATAGCGTGGACCAGTCCACCGCCGACGGCGTCGGTCTGGCCTTCAGCCGCCTGCGCCCCGAGATGTGGCAGGAAGGGCTGCGCCGGGTAGCCGGCGCCGCCGCGGCGGCCCGCGATGAGTCAGCCCCGGGGAAAGGAGAGCGCCGGTGAACAGCAACCGCGAGCAGTTCCTCAAAGACATGGCGCTGAACGGCGACCCGGTCGTGCGCTCGCGGCTCGCGGTCACCTACCCGGTGTATGCGCAATTCGGCGACCGCCTGGAAGCGCTCCGCCGGATCTCACCGTATGTCAGCGTCGGCATCGCCCGCCAGTCCGCGCGGGAGGCCAACAGCACCGCCGTCGACCGCTGGGGCTGCCACTGGACCTACCCGCTGGAGTCGCTGGACGGGATCTGCGACGGCCACCCGTTGCAGGACTGGTCGGCGCTGCGCACCTACGTCCCGCCGAACCCGGACGAGTTCACCGACTGGAGCAAGGCCGCCGCCGGCGTCCGCGCGGCTCACGAACGCGGCCAGGTCGCCTGGGGAGGGACCGATCACGGCTTCGTCTTCCTGCGCCTAACCTACCTGCGGGACTTCAACAACCTCATGGTCGACCTCGCCGACAACCCGCCGGAACTGCACGAGCTGACCGCCCGCGTGGAGGGCTTCTGGTTCGAGGTGGCCCGGCGCTGGATCGAGGCCGGCGTGGATGCCATCAGCTTCGGCGACGACCTCGGCCTGCAGCATGCGCTGCCCATCAGCCCGGACGCCTGGCGGCGCTTCATCGGGCCCTCCTACCGGCGCATCTTCCAGTACTGCCGCGGCCACGGCGTCCAGGTGCAACTGCACAGCGACGGCTACGTGCTGGATATCATCCCCGACCTCATCGCGTGCGGCATCTCGATCCTCAATGTCCAGGACTTGGTCAACGGCCTCGACAACCTCCGCCGCCTGGCCTGGGGCAAGGTCTACCTCGACCTCGATCTGGACCGCCAGAGTGTCACGGTCTTCGGCACGCCGCAGGCGGTGGACGCACACCTGCACGATTGCATCCGCATGCTGGGGTCCCACGGCGGCGGCCTGAGCCTGATCTGGGGCGTCTACCCCGGCACCCCGCTGGCCAACATCGAGGCGGCGGTCCAGGCCATGGGCAAGTACGCCACCCTCTGGCGCGCCGGTTGACGGGCGCCCACGCAGCTCAGCGCTCGGACCGCCAGACCAGGTCGTAGCCGACCTTCGCATCGCCCGCGCGCGGCGTGCCGCCATCGTCGACGCCATCCGGCCCCACGCTGTAGAGCACGAAGCCGTCCCCCGCCGGACGGTAGCACAGGGGCTTGCCCGTAAACGGGTCCTGCTGCTTCTCGGCCGGGATATCGGCCAGCTTCAGAGCCGCCAGGCTGGGGGGGTACGCGCCCTGCGCCGCCTGGTGCTGCGTCACCCGCAAGCCGAGGCGCGTTACCCGCACCAGCGCCTGGCTCTCCGCAACCCGTCTGCAGTAGTTGCCCAAGGACGGCAGCAGGCTCTGAGCCAGCGGATTGCCACGGCCAATGGTCCCGGGGAAGGCCTCCAGCTCGCCGCGGACCTGGTAGTACGGTTGCGCGGCCAGCTCGGCCAGCCGGGCCGTGGCCTGGCTGCAGACCACACGGGCGGCCGCCACCTGCTCCGCGGTCGGCGCCGGCGCGGCCGCCTCGGCCCCGGCCTGCAACAGCTCCTGGATCTTCGCCTGCGGTTGCCGGAAGATCCACTCGGTGAAGATCAGGCGCTCACCATCGATGGCCAGGACCGCGGGACCGGGGGCGTCGAAGCCGGCCAGCCGCTGGTCCAGCGTGGGGACGATCGCCGCGGCGGGCGGGAGCGGCACCGCAGCCTGCTGCACGGTCGAACAGGCAATGGTGGCCATGGCGATCCGCACAAGCTGACTGATGAGCAGCGGCTCCGTCCGTACCGAGTCGGCCAACCGCAACTCCCACAGAGCGCACTCCCAGGCACTCTCGCGGTCGCCGCGTTCGACCGCGGCGCCGCCCACCGCCCCCAGGAAGCGCGACAGATTGCGCAGCTTGGCCAGGTGCGGCAGGAGCGTCTCGGCACCCTTGCTGTAATCGATGTTGAACCGGCACTGCGGCCGCTCCGTCGCCTGCGCCATGAGCGTCATGGCCTTGATCACGGCGGGACTCTCCAGCCGCCGGGTGAACTCGTCATAGACCTCGCCGACGTTCGGCTGGCGGTTGCCCTCCTGCGGAATCCGCAACGCGTCCACCCAGGCCACAAAACTGCGGCGCCCCGACGGACTGAAGACCGACGTGTAGACCTCCGCGGCCAGTGCGGCCAGGTTGGAGTTCCAGACGTCCTCCGCCTCCAGCACGGCCATCGCCTCCAGGTACAGCGCCGCCGCGTTCCCGGCCTCCGGTACCGGCGGCGGAATGACCTCGTCCGCGCTCTGCGGACGCACCCCCTTGACCGCAACCGACGCCACCGCCGCCGGTGCGGCCGCAGCACCCGCCTCGGCCGCGTTGCCCCGTGGCGCCACGCCCAGAACCGTCACCAGAGCCGCAACCCATGGGATCAGACTCGCTCTGCCGGACCGGAAGTACCACATCGTCGCCGTCCTTTCCGGATGCCCCTGCCGTGCTCCAAGGTCATTATAGCATAGGTTTCCGAGGTATCAAGAGCGAGGACACTGTGGCCGGGGACGCCCTGCTGCGACCCTCCGGGGCGCATATCGTGCGGGCTGACGCGGGTACCCCGGGCTCACGCCCGGGGCTACATGCCCTCGCCCCGTTGGGGCGCATATCCCGTTGTATGTCCCCCCGCCTCCTGGCCGGCACCCCGCCAGGGTGCGGGAACGTCAATGCCATATGTACCGTTCGTCGTACGCAACGCCGTGGCGCTCGAGGAACACGATGAATTCCTCCTGGAACGTACGCACCCGGTGATGCTCGACCTGGCCCTCGATGTACACGGCGACGGACCCGACCGCCGACTCACTCACGGAGAAGGCCCCGTACCCGGCTTGCCACGCGAACTGCCCGGTGACGCGGCGCGCGTCGTTTACCCACGCCGAGGAGTTGGCCTTGATGTGCCGCAGCATCTCCGACACAGACAGCGCCGGGGGGAACTTCGCCAGCAGGTGCACATGGTCGAATACGCCTCCCGCGGTGATCAGGCTCCCCTTCTCTCCCCGGATGATCCCACCCATGTACGCATAGAGCTCAGGACGCAGAGCTGGCTCAAGGACCGGTACACGGTCCTTCGTCGAGAAGATGACGTGATAGAGCAGATTGGTGAACGTGCCCGACATGCCGTGCCCTCCTCCTCCTGCGACCCTCCGGGGCGCATATCGTGCGGGCTGACGCGGGTACCCCGGGCTCACGCCCGGGGCTACATGCCCTCGCCCCTTTGGGGCGCCGTACCCGGGGCCACATACCCCCGCCCCGTTGGGGCGCGCCCTGCGTCTTGGCCCCGCAGGGGCAGGGGAATGTAGCCCCGGGTGCCAACCCGGGGACTCGCGGTCCCCCCTCTCCTCCTTGCCGGCACCCCGCCGGGGTGCGGAAAGGTCACCGGCGGACTGCCCGGCCCGGTCTCACGTCACGGCTTGGCGGGCGCTGGCGCGCGCACGAGGAAGACGCGGTCGACGTAGATCGCGGTAATATCGGGGCGGTTCGGAGGCGCGATCCAGACGTAGGCGTCGCCATCGACGTCGATGGGCCCGAGCTCGATGGTCTGGTATTGCGGGCCGCTGCACTCGGGAACCATGAGCCGCTTGTGGACCAGGCCGGAACGGGTCTTGTTGCTGTAGACACCCACCTCGGCCGCGGCACCGTCCGGGGCCGTGCTCTCGCAGCGCATGACAATGCAGACGCGCCAGGGGTTGCCCTCGGACAGGTCGCCGGGCAACGGCAGTTGTGTGGCCCACTGCGTGTGCGTCCCGGGCATGCGCGCCGCGACCCCATCCGAGGCCGCGGCGTCGTTGACGCTCGTCACCCACGAACCGAGCCCATGCAGGGTGAAGAGGTTATCCTGGTAGTCGACCCAGCGATCGCGCGGGAGGTCCTTGCAGGTCTCCGGCGGCGGGCCGGGATCGCGGAACTGGCGCTTCAGCCCTTCGGCATAGGGCGCGAACGCGCGGCCCTCGGCGTACTGGCCCACATGGTGCCGGTTCGCCAGGGCAATGAACTCGTCAACCGCGGCCTGGGGGTCACTGGCCCAGGGGATCCTGAGTGCATTCGCGGGCTTCCACGAGCGGGCCGTCATGGCATAGCGCTGCAGCCAGACCAGATCCAGCGGCAGCCGTTCGCGCCGGACGCGTTCCGTCAGCACGGGATCGCCGGCGACTGCCTGCAGCGCCTGGCCATAGAGCGCGGTAGCCTGGTCAATGGCCGGCTGGGAGAACCAGGCCGAGGTGTCGTGCATATAGCAGCGCAGGTAGACACCGGAGGCGGCGGCGACGTCCTGGCGCAGGTCCAGGTACTGCCGCAGGTAGGGCGCCGCGGCGCCGTAGTAGCCCTTGAGGAACTCGTCGATGAGGGCGTTCGGGTCGCGTGAGGGATCCCAGAGCAGGTGGGCGATGACCCAGGCGCGCAACCGCACGAAGTCGCCCACGGTGCTGCCCGCATCGCCTTGCTCAAACAGGCCGACGGCATGGTGCTGAACGAAGGTGCGGATGTTGGGGGCCAGGACGCGCAGGTTGGGGTGCGGCAGGAGGTAGTTGTCGAAGTTGGTGACGTAGTCCCACACGTAGAGCTTGGGCGCGATGGCACTCCAGGCCTTGATGTCGTTGCGGAAGGTCACATTCTGCTCGCCGCTCTCCAGGGGCTGGATGTAGGAGCACTCGATGGTGCACAGACGGATGACCACGTTGCGGCGCGGGCGCACCAGCTTCGGCGGCTGACGGGTGTAGCTGTAGGCGAGGGTCTCGACCAGGAGGTCAGGGTAGTCCTTCTCCAATTCCTCGGCCACGGCATTGACGAAGTGCAGCACGGGCCCGGAGGCACTGCCCTCCTGCTCCTCCAAGGCTTTGCAGGCAGCGCACTGGCACTTGCCGTGCCAGTCGTTCTGGCTGACCGAGATCAGGCCCGCGCCGGGCTCTTTCTGAACCCATTCCTTGGCGACGCGGATGAACTCGGCCCGCATGGCGGCATTGGTCAGACAGAGCTGCGCCCCCTCGGCCGTGCGTTTGCCGTTGATCTCGCTGTACCATTCCGGGTGCTGGGCGAAGTACTTGCCGGGCGGCAGAATCTGGAAGAAGGTGTGACACCAGCCGATGATGCCCATGTGCCCGCCGCGTTCCGGCGGGATCTTCTCGAAATGCCCGTTGAGCTTCAGCCGCGGGGCGAAGACCCCGTCGAACGCGTCGCGATAGAAGGCTTCTCGCGAGATCAGCGCCGGAGCATAGGAGACATCGAGGTCGGGGATGGCCAGGGCCGGCGTCGAGGGCACGGTCTCCTCAGTCGAGGTCCACC
>Ga0116149_1006714_pt1 | contig 10254 bp, 7 predicted proteins | sample AD_UKC057_MetaG_FD_89787 | JGI IMG/M metagenome (GOLD analysis project Ga0116149, IMG submission 89787) | Active sludge microbial communities of municipal wastewater-treating anaerobic digesters from USA - AD_UKC057_MetaG | ecosystem: Engineered > Bioreactor > Anaerobic > Digestate | place: USA...
CCCTACAACATGTACGACAAGGGCGCCAACCTCGACATCGCGACCAAGCTGCGGAAGTACTACGGCGCCAACGTCATCGGCCTCGACTTCCTGGAGCTGGACGAGGCGCGGGGCGAGGTGCCCGACAGCATGTTCTGGGACTACGGCGCGAAGATCCTGGCGGCGGCCGCGTTCGCCCGCGCGTACCCGCGCCTGCACATCATCTACATCACCAACTTCAAGTGCGGCCCCGACTCGTACGTGAAGCACTACGTGGCCGAGGCCTCGGGCCGGCCGTTCCTGTCGCTGCAGTTCGACGGGCACAACAACGACGCGGGGATGCTGACGCGCTGCGAGGCGTACCTCGACAGCAAGGGAGTGTTGCGACGATGGGACGTGCGGGAGCGACGCGCGATCGCGAGCTGAACGAGCGCAAGGTCTGGGTGCCGCAGATGGGGCGCGGCGCCTCGGTGCTGTTCGCCGCCGCCTTCCGGAGCGTCGGCGTGGACGCGGAGGCGTGCCCCGACTCGGACGCCGAGACGCTGGTGCTGGGCGGGCAGCACACCTCGGGCGAGGAGTGCCTCCCCGCCCGCGTCACCATCGGCACCTTCCTCCAGGTCGCCCGGCGCCCCGGCTTCGACCCGGCGAAGACGGCGCTGTTCATGCCGGGCGCCGACGGCCCGTGCCGGTTCGGCCAGTACGCCCCGTACCTGCGCAAGGTGCTGGGCGACGTCGGACTCGGTGAGGTCATGGTGCTCTCACCGAGCAGCCGCGACGGCTACGACGCCCTCGGCGAGAAGAAGATCGAGCTGCAGCGGACGGGACTCCGGGCCCTGATCGCCGCCGACCTGCTGCTGAAGATGCAGCACCGCTACCGCCCGTACGAGACGGTGCGGGGCGCGACCGACCCCTGCTACCAGCGGGCCATCGAGCGCGTCGAGCGGGTCATCGAGCGCCCCGGCCTCGGCACGCGAGCCCGCATGCAGTCGATCGCCCGGGCGCTCGCCGAGGGGCGCGACGAGTTCCGGCGCCTGGCGATGAGGTTCAGCCGCCGCCGCCCCCTGATCGGCGTCGTGGGGGAGATCTTCTGCCGCCTGACGCCGTTCACCAACGACTCGCTGATCCGCAAGGTCGAGGAGGCGGGGGGGGAGTGCACGCTGGCGCCGCTGGTGGAGTGGCTCTGGTACACCAACCGCGAGCAGCAGAAGCGGCTCCGCCAGGCGGGGAAGACCCTGTCGGTGAGCATGGCCGTCGCCAGGCTCAAGAACCACATCCAGGAGCGCGACGAGCACCGCCTCTACGCGGTGTTCCACGACGACCTGGCCGGGTACGAGGAGCCGTCGGTCGAAACGGTGCTCGAGCACTCACGGCCCTACCTGCCGCACGCCGGCTCGCTCGGCGAGATGACGCTCAGCGTCGGGAAGGCCGTCCACCACTATCACCAGGGATGCGACGGGATCATCGACATCTCCCCGTTCACGTGCATGAACGGGATCGTCACCGAGGCCGTGTACCCGCGGGTGTCGGCCGACCACGACGGCATCCCGATCCGCAACTTCTTCTTCGACGGCAACCAGACGCACCTGCCGCGCGACGTCGCGATCTTCATGGAGCTGGCGCGCAGCTACGGCGCCCGCAAGACGGTGGCCCGCGTCTACCCGGCCGGCTTCCCGCCCGCCGCCGCTCACGCGGCCGGCGCGGCGCCCGCGGTGGCCTGATTGGGAGGGGACTGGACATGAACCGGCTTCCGCTCGCCACCTCGCTCGGGATCATCGCCCGCGGCACGGCCAACTGGGTCGCCAGCCGGCCGGTCGTCGTCTCGTTCGAGGTGACCGACTCGTGCACCTGCTGGTGCCGCCACTGCGATCACGGCGGGCCGCGCGACCGCTCGAAGGACCTGAAGCCGGCCGACTACCGCCGTTACATGGAAGCGCTGCGCCCCGCCGTGGTGCAGGTGTCGGGGGGCGAGCCGCTGCTGCGCCCCGACATCGTCGAGGTGGTCCGGTCGATCAAGGGCGGCCGGCGCGTGCCGTACGTGATCCTCGTCTCGAACTGGTCCGAGATGACCGAGAAACAGTACCTCGCCCTGCGCGCGGCGGGGATCAACCAGTTCTCGGTGAGCCTCGACTTCCCCGACCGGCGGCACGACGACTTCCGGCAGCTGGACGGCCTCTACGATCACCTCGAGGCGCTCATCCCGCGCCTCGCCAGGCTGGGGCACGACGACATCGTCCTGAACACCTGTATCACCAGGCGGAACGTGGACCAGGTGAACCGGATTGCCAACAAGGCGCGCGAGTGGGGCGTCAACATCAGCTTCAGCGCCTACTCGCCACGACGCATCGGCGACCGGCGGTACTTCCTCAACACCCCGGAGCAGCTGGACACCCTTCGGCGAGAGTTGGAGGGGCTCAAGCGGCGGATGGACGGAACGCGCTGGATCGTGAACTCGCGCACGACCCTCGACGCAACGCGACAGTACTTCGAGAACGGGGGGATGGCCCACTGCAAGGCCGGGCTGCGGTTCCTGGTGGTGACCTCGGACGGCGCCCTGCAGCCCTGCTCGATGAAGTTCGATCGCTACGCCCTCGAAGACCGCGCGCGGATGGCCCGCGAGTTCACCCCGGCCAACACCTGCGACGAGTGTTACGTGTCGATCCGCTCCTACCTGGACAAGCCGTTCCTGCAGCTGCTGCGCGAGAACGTCGGAGCGTTCCTGGGGCTGCGATCATGATCTCGCGGCCCTGACCCGTCAACGAGCCTTCATGAAGACCCGCGATTAAGCGCGCGGATGGGAGCGTCTCGAACCCGGTGGCCGTCACCTGCGAGCCGGCCAAGCGGGTGCCCGTCCCCGCGCCACCCTATCCAGGTTCGCGCGGCGGGTTTGCGGGCATGGGCCAAACGCGGCCACGGCGGCCCGCCTCAAGTGTCGAGCATCTGAATGCGCGTGGAGGCGTGATCGAATTCGGGTGTTGAGTCTTCGCCGCGCAATGTACGCCGTGGCGGTGCCGTGGAGCTATCGCACGCGGCTGCCAGTCGCTTCGCCAGCGCACTTGCCCGCACCACACCGCCACCCGCCGAACGTCGATCGCTACCGTAAGCCCTGCGTGGATATCAACGAACCGAGAGGGGCGACTCCAGCCGGAGCCGCAGGATCGTACCTGCGGCTAGAGTCACATCCTGCCCGTCGGTGGCCGTAACCACGCCGCCGCCACCGATCACCATCCCCGTGAGCGCCCCGCGTACTCCGCCCAGCAGGCCACCCAGGACCGCGCCGAGGCCGGCGCCGGTGCCGATCTTTCGGGCGTCCTGGCCATATCCGCCGCCCTCCAGTGCCTGCACGACCGTCGCATGCATGGGGTAGCCGCGCCCGTCGACCGTGACTCTGTCGAACGCCAGGCTCAGCTTCCCGGTACGGTCGACCCGTCCGGCCTTGTTCACTGACAGCACCACGCCGCGCACGGTCGCGCCAGCCGGAATCACCACGCGGTCTCCTCGGTACACCTGCGCCACGGTCGTGGCCGTCAGCCGGTCCTCGACCCGCGCGCTCTTGGAACTCAGCCTCTCATCGAGGCGGACGTCGAACTCAAGGCCCGGCTGTAGTTCCTCACCACGCGCAGCTGGTGCTGGCGGCTGCCTCGTTTCCTCGCGTGCCTCGGCGTGGAGGCTGTCGACACGGGCCCGAACGGCATCGACTTCCTCTCTCGACAGGCCTTCCTTCCCCAGCTTTACCCTCAAGTAGACGCACTCGTCGCGCAGATCGTCGAGCCGTGGTTGCAGCCGCCGGGCCCGCTCCGGCTCCAACTCGCGCAACCGGGAGATCTCGGCACTGGTGTCATCCAACCTGTCCTGCAGCCGCCGCAGCTCGGCGGCGGCAGCCTGACCCGTAATCTCGGCAGCGAAGCGCTCTTGCCCCGAAACTGCCCACGCGAGCAAGAACAAGAATACAAGTGCTAGGGGCACCGAACCGCGGGTACCATACCGAAGCGATTGCATCATTTTCCTCACGAGAGGAGTTCCTCCCGTCACAGCCCCGCCAGGAGGGCAGGGGCGTCACACGGTGCATCGCAGTCCATCTCTGCAGTCTTTCGCCGGGTTGACGATCATGTTGTACAAGGACTGCATCCGCACATCTGCGGCGGCGATCAGATCTGCACACGCCCTCAGTTCTCCTGCAACGGCTTCCGTCCTCGCTTGCTCGGGCAGTCCGTATGCCAGTTCATGCTCGAGGGTGGCCCAGAAGTCCATGGCAATGGTCCGCACCTGAATCTCCGCCGTTACACGTTCTGTTCGATCGGACAGGAACACTGGGACGGTCACCACGAGGTGCAGACTTCGATAGCCGTTCGGCTTGGGGAGTCTGATGTAGTCCGTTCTGCGGATCAGACCGATGTCGTCCTGGGAGAGGAGCAGGCGAGCGATCGTGTAGATGTCGTCGATGTAGGGGCAGATTACCCGGATGCCAGCGATGTCCGTCAGGTTCTCCCTCGCAGCCTCCACGGTAGCCGGCAAGCCGCGCCGCATCAGCTTCTCGACGATCTTTCTGGGCGACTTCACCCGCGTCCTGATGAGGTGTATAGGGTTACGGTCTTTTGTGTACTTGAACTCGTCATTCAGGATCTCGAGCTTTGTCGCGATCTCCCGGATGGCAGAGAGATAGAGGTTCTCGGTCGCCAGAAACGACTGAATTGCCGGCAGCCCGTCTGGCACCAGACCAGACGTCATGCCTTGCAGAATGGAGTCGGCCTTCGACCGTTCGATGTTCATGACACCAGCCTCCAGACCGCCCCTTCGCCCCGATCACGCCGCATGCGGCAGACAGCCGTCCTCTTCGCAGGAGTCTCGCTCACTCATTGACGCGCCTGCTGGCCGAGACGCGTCGTCACCTCTGAGTGACTGGAGCATGCGAATCCACCTCGGAGCCAGCCCACCACCCACCTACGCGTCGTTCACGGCCGTCACGCTGAGCGACCCGTTCAGCCACGTCGAGACAGATGGTCGTGAGCTTCTCGGCTACCACGCGATCGTCGTGCTCCCGCACCACCGTTGCACGCCCGGCGGAGCCGAGGCGTCGACGCAGCGACGGATCACCGCAAAGTTCGACCACCCTCCGCGAGAAGCCGAGGGCGTCAGCAGGGGCCACGAGGTAGCCTTCGATCCCGTCATGGAGCGTCTCAGCCAACCCACCCACGTTGGTGGCCACCACCGGTCGTTCCATGGCCATGGCCTCGAGCACAGCGTTCGGAGAGCCGTCGATTGAGTTCTGGCGTGAAGTAAACACCACGATGTCGCAGCTCGCGTAGAAGCTCTCGATGTCGGCGACATGACCGAGGAAGATCACTCGTTCGCTGAGCCCCGAGCGGCCGAAGAGTGATTCGTATTGCGCACGCCAGCCGGACTCCCCCGCCACGAGGAATCGCAGGGATGGCACCTCAGCGACGGCCGAGCGCACCACCTCCGCCAGGAACTCCAGGCCTTTCCCTGGCGCCGGCCGGGCCGACAGGCCAACGATCGGTGTCCGGGCCTCGAGGCCGAGCCGGAGGCGGACGTGAGGCGCGACGCGTTTCACGTCGAAGCGCGCAAGGTCAACGCCGTTCGGGAGAATGTGAGTGGGGCACCGGAGAGCCCGGGCGAGGTCTCGCCGCACCGCTCTGCAATTCGTCACGAGGGCGTCGGGCGGCCAGACCCGTGATAGGAGACGGAGTCCGACGACCTGTCCGGCACTTGTGATGCGGCTGCCGCCTCGCCAAACGAGTGGGAGACCGGCGCGCCGCGCGGATGACGAACCGGCAACCCAGCCCGCCGGGCGGCTGGCGAACACGAGTTCAACGTGCCTGTCGCGGATGATCCGATCGAGCAGCCCATGGAGACTGAGCCATCTGCGGGCCGTAGAGCGCGCGCCGGAAACACGATCGACCATTCGCCGGGGCTTAGTCGTCTGGCTCACGAAGTCGGGAACGAATACGTAGTCCCGCACGCCTTCCCGCTCGATCGCCTCGCGAATCACTTCTCCTGGACCAACCACCGGCACGACGTCGTGTCCGAGATCTAGCAAGCGCCGCATGTGACAGACGCCTTGTCGCTCGGCGCCTCCGAAGCCCTCGGCCGGCTGAATGTATAGAATTCGCATACGCACTCCCTCGAGCGGGACCTCACACCACCTGCCTTGGTCTGTTGGCAAGCCGGGATCCAGTTCGGGATGTTTGGCCCCAGGAGTCTGCGATCCTTTGAATCCAGCGAGTTCCGGCCACAACCGAAAGGTTCAGGATCGGCAGGTGGTGACGTCGGAAAGGCCGCCGCCTTGATTTCGTCACAAGAGGCTGTGGAATTCGGACCTATGGCTCCTCCAGAGGCAAGGATGTCGGGCCCTCCCTGCCGCTCCCGGCACCCGGCTAACGACGGAGCCAGGCGCCGGAGGCGGCGGGAGTGGCTCCCCAGCCGAGGAGGTGGCGGCTGAGGAACTCCTCGTTCGCTTCAGTGCGGGTCGAGTCGGGCGTACGAACCGTCCGGTCTGATTTCGAGGAACCCCTCGTCGAGCAGGGTGCGAAACACGATTTCGCAAGTCGTTGTGTCCAATCCCCAGAACCGTTCCGCCTGCCGGAGCGTGAGCTGGAGTCCTGGTATTTCCCTGTCAACGCCGGCCGAAAATCTGACAGATCCGCCGGGTGAAAATCTGACAGATCGGCGAGGGGACGAGCCTCAGATCGTCGTGACCTCCTGACGAGGACGGCGCCGACGGGTGGCCGTTGCCTCGGCCTCGGGCGCATGCAGGGCCTGCCAGAGCTCGGAGTGCTCCCGGAGGCGGTAGCTATTGCCCCGGATGGTGACGAGGTGGCAGTGGTGGACGAGCCGGTCGATGAGGGCGGCGGCCATCACCTCGTCGCCGAAGATGTCGCCCCACTCCTCGAAGCCCTTATTCGAGGTGAGCACGGTGGAGGCGTGCTCGTAGCGTCGCGTCATCAGCTGGAAGAAGAGCATGGCGCCGGTCCGGCTGATCGGCAGGTACCCGATCTCGTCGACCACGAGGAGCGCCGGGTGGGTCAGCACCTTGAGCCGAGCCTGGAGCCGGCCGGCGGCCTGGGCTTCCTCGAGCGAGGTGATCAGGTCGGCGAGGGTGCCGTAGTAGACGCGCCGGCCGCTTTGTGCCGCGGCGATCGCGAGACTGATGGCCAGGTGCGTCTTGCCGACACCGGGAGGGCCCAAGAAGATCACATTCTCCCGGCGCTCGACGAAGCCGAGCTCGTGGAGGCTTTCGATCTGCTCACGGCGCAGCGACGGCTGAAAGGTGAAGTCGAAGTCGCGGAGCTGCTTGACCGCGGGCAGCCGACTCGAACGCATCGCCGCCTGCAGTCGCCGGTTATTCCGCAGCTGAATCTGGGCCGTTAGGAGCTGCTCGATGGCCTCCGCGGCGGTCAGCGTGCCGCCGTCGACGCCCTGGAGGATCCCATCCAGCCCTTCCAGGGCGCCGGGCATGCGCAGGTCGGCCAGCATGTGCCGCAGCCGGTCGCGTCGCGAGAGGGGGGCGCTCTTCATGCCGCGCCTCCCGCGAGCCGGGCATACACCGCGAGGGAGCGCTGCTCCACCGTGAGGACGGGCCGTGGCGGTCGACGTCCGGGCGCCACGGCCGGCGCCTCATCGAGCACGAGCGACGTGTAGCGATGCGGCGCGAGCGGCTGCAGCAGGAACCGCTCCTCGCGGTCGAAGCGCACCCGGGGACGCTGGCGGGTCGTGCCGTGCAAACGGACATTGGCCACGCGGTCGAGCCAGATCTGGCGCTGGTGATCGAGGTCGGCATCGTCGAGAAACGTGCGCCCGTAGACGAAATTGCCGCGCAGGTAGCGCACCGGGCGCTCGACTTTGCCTTTCGTCTGGGCGCGATAGGGTCGGCAGGCCCGCGGCGTGAACCCCCAATGATGGGCGAAGCGAAGGAACTCCGCATTGCGGACGAGCGCTCCCCCCTCCAGCCGCAGATCCCGCGTGATGACCGCCTTCATCTGATCGAAGAGCAGCTCCTGCGGCACGCCGCCGAAGCTGAGGAAGGCGTCCTCGAGGCCGTCCATCAGCGTCCGCATGTCCTGGCGCGGATAGAAGCGACACCAGAGCAGCCGGGAGTAGCCGAGGACCACGAGGAGCGCGTAGCGCACGCCCCACGGGAAGCGGAATCGCGCGAAGTCGACCTGGGCCTGGCGGCCCGCGGGGGTCTCGAAGCGGACGACCGGCTCGGGCGGTGGCACGGGTCGTACGCCGCGCACAAACGCTTTCAGCTGCGTGTAGCCTCCGGTGTAGCCCGCACCCCGGATCTCGTCGAGCAACCGCACCGCCGACAGCTCGGGATAGGTCGCGAGTCGCGCCTCAATAATCGCTTTGTAGGCATCGAGCTTCGTCGGGACCGCCGGTCGGGGTCCATAGCGGACCGCCGCCTCCAGGTCCCGATCCAGATCCCCGTCCCGAATCCAGCGGTGAATGGTGTCGCGGCTGAGGCCCAACTGGCGAGCGAGCGCGCTCTTACTCGCGCCCTGCTCCAGGTAATGCCGCAAAAGCATGCGTGTCTCCCGTCCGTGCATCGCGCCTCCAGTGGTCTCGGAGACGCAGTGTGATGTGAATCACCGGCCGGGAGCCAGGCTCTCAGCCGGCAGCCAGAACGAGCTGCCGACTGTCAGATTTTCGTCCGCCACAACTGTCAGTTTTACAGCCGCCGCTAACATTCCCGGTATTCCGCTCGTACGCGCCGCACAACTGCGGCGCGGTTGGAATAGTGCAGGGTTGTCATACGCAGCCCTCCCCCGCGACCGCAACAGGGCCGAGCGAAGGACAGCGGACACCTGGCTCTCGCCAGACCGTCCCTCACGTGGCCTCGGCCTTCCCAGTCCTCGGGCGGCGCGGCTCGACAGCGACGCAGCAAGGTCGATGCCCGGCCAGCGGTGGCGAGTTCCGCGTGTTATCGCGCGAATCGGGCGGGTTTGAACGGTCGCCAAGCGCAGGTGGCGAGGGGGAGGCGACTTATTGCAGACGCCCGCCTGCATTTCGTCTCTCGCGGGTCGCATCGTTGGGAGGACGCCCGCGCGGAAACCACCCCGAGATGACCGCGGCGATTCAGCCGCTCGTCGAGGCGTTCTCCTTCTACTCCCCCGCCGCACGATCGGTCTTCACCGACGGCGACGAGTGGGCCATCACACCGCCGTCCCATGCCGCGTCCGACGAGGAGTCCTTTTTGCTGCCTGTCGCGGAGGTCTCCCGCTCGCCAATCGCGTCGAGTTACCAGCCAAGAGGGGCAGGCGCATTGTGCCGCGACGATCTCGGGCTCGAGTACTCGCCAGAGGCGGTGGTCAGGATCGGAAGATCCGTCGCTCCCCCACGGGAGCAGTATCGGCGACGCTGTAGATCTCCACTCCACCGTCCGGAAGCCGGCGCTCATACACGATGGGGTCCGCGGACACGCGTCACCTAGCTCGGTCTCTTCTGAGGCAGGCGTTCGACGGCTCCGCCCGCACCTTGCTGCAGAGTGCCCTGGCCGGTCGCCGGGTCAGCAGCAGCGAGTTGCGCGAGATCCGCCGACTGCTCGACGACATGGAAGGAGGTGAGGAGTGACCCCAGGCTGGTCGGCCTCACTGGACACGCCCATCCAAGCGCTCGGCTATGCCGTTGTATTGTCCGTCTGGTCCACGACGCTGCTCGCGTTGTGCGCTTGGGCCTTTTCCAAGACCCGTCGTGGCGCCTCCCCTTCAGCGCGCCATTGGGCGGCTGTCGCCGCCCTCGTCGGCGGGGTCGTCTGCGGCGGCGTCTTCTGGTGGTTGCTGGCGTACCCCGACCGCATTGTGGCTCTTCCGGTCGCCTCGATTAGCGACGGCGCGTTTCAGAGCCTCAGTCCCGATGGCCCCTATCGGTCCCTTCCTCTCGAGGGCAGCCTAGACACGATACGGGCGGCGACGCCGCTATGGGCAAGTTGGGTCGCCGTCGCGTGGCTGGCCGCGGCTACTCTGCTCTTGGCGCGGTTCGCTCTGGCAGCCTCCAGCAGTTGGTGGATCCGACGCCGAGCCACGCCCTTGGACTCGGGAGTAGTCGCCGACGCCGCCAGGCGGATGGCCCAGCGTCTGAGCTATCCGCGCGCGGTCCCCGTCGTCGAGTCGACTCAGATCGAGTATCCGGCGGCGACCGGCTGGCGACGACCAAGCCTGATTGTCCCCTGCGGCCTCGACATCACCCTCTCTCGGGAACACCTCGAGCCGGTTCTCGCGCACGAGTTGGAGCATCTGCGCGCCGGTGACCAACGGACCG
>Ga0116149_1006716_pt1 | contig 10254 bp, 11 predicted proteins | sample AD_UKC057_MetaG_FD_89787 | JGI IMG/M metagenome (GOLD analysis project Ga0116149, IMG submission 89787) | Active sludge microbial communities of municipal wastewater-treating anaerobic digesters from USA - AD_UKC057_MetaG | ecosystem: Engineered > Bioreactor > Anaerobic > Digestate | place: USA...
AGGAGCCCTTCAAGGCGACGAGGGTCCGCTAGCCCTCACCGCCGCCGCAGCAGCACCAGGTCCTGCTCGTTGACCGCGAAGCCGGGGCTCTCGGTCCACAGTCCCGGCAGCACCCTGACCACGTCCAGTCCCGCCTCGTTCGCGCAGCTCGCGAGCACGTCCGAGCGGTAGGCCACCGCATTGTCCGGGAAGTCAGGATCCCGCACTGCCACGCCTTCACACCCCTCGAGCGGGTGCTCGAACTGGTAGAAAGGCGAGGTCGTCGTACCCGGCCCCCGGTAGCAATCCAGCAGGAACACGCTGAACAGGGCGTGCCCGCCCGGCTTCAGGACGCGGGCGCTCTCGAGGAAGTAGCGGCGCGTCTCGCACGGCAGCAGGTGCGTGAACAGCGAAGCCGCATAAACGACGTCGAACGAGGCGTCCGGGAGGGGGAAGGAATAGCAGTCGGCGCTCGTCCGGCCTTCGGGGTTGTAGTGGCGGTTCCTGACGTCGGCCTGGACGAAGTGGAAGTTCGGGTAACGGGCCTCGATTCGCGCTCGGGCATCCTCGATGCTGGGACCGTGAACGTCGAGGCCCACGTACCGGCCAGGCGAGCGGAGGTACGAGAGCAGCCCGCGGGCGGTCCGGCCATGGCTGCATCCCAGCTCGAGCACGGCCTGCTCGCGCTGCAGCCCGGTGAGCAGGGTGAGGTACGCCAGGTACTCCCACACCCAGCGGTAATAGTGGCTGATGGAATCGCCGCGGCCCACCCAGAGGTTCCGCGGCGGGATCAGGCGGTCCTCTTCCTCGTCGAGCCAGGCCTTGGGACGCGACGCCGGATCGGGCGCCACCGTCCTGTCCGCGTCCGCCACCCTGCGAAACCACCCTGCCATCCGGTCTCCTCCTGTTCCAAGGCGCGGATCGTCGGCGCCTCGGTCGCGCGGTGCGGGCGCGCGCCCGGCATTATCGCTCACGTCCGGCGGCGCGGTGGTATCTTCCTGTTGCGGCGTCACGCGAAGCCGCACGGAGGTCGTAGGATGTCGAGGATGCGTCCCACGCGGATGCTGGCGGCCGTCGCATGCGCTCTGGCCTGTTCTGTGATGGCGGCGGCGAGAGGCCAGGATCAGCACCAGGAGGCCCAGGAGCCGCAATCCAGACAGCAGGCCCAGCGGCCCTACCAGCCCGAGATCGGCCAGGAAGGAAAGGACGTCGTCTGGGTGCCGACCTCAGACACGATGGTCGAGAAGATGCTCGACCTCGCGGAGGTGACGCCTGCGGACTACGTGCTCGACCTCGGTTCGGGCGACGGCCGGACGGTGATCGCGGCGGCCCGGCGCGGCGCGCGCGCGCACGGCATCGAGTACAACCCCGAGATGGTCGAGCTGTCCCGGGGCAACGCGGAGGCCGCCGGCGTGACGAGCCTGGCGACCTTCGAGCGGGCCGACCTCTTCGAAGCCGATCTCTCGAAGGCGACCGTCATCACGATGTTCCTGCTGCCGTCCATCAACCTCGAGCTGCGTCCGAAGCTGCTCGCCATGGCGCCGGGGACGCGAATCGTCTCGAACACCTTCGACATGGAGGGTTGGAAGCCGGACCGGTCGGAGGTGGTGACCAAGGACTGCGCGAACTACTGCACGGCGCTTCTCTGGGTCGTGCCGGCCCGGGTCGAGGGGACGTGGCAGCTGCCGCGCGGCCGGCGCCTGCGCCTGGCGCAGACCTTCCAGGTCGTCTCGGGTGCGCTCGTCGCGGGCGGCACCAGGCGATCGCTCGTCCGCCCGCGGCTGCGGGGCGACCATCTGACGTTCACGGCCGGCGGCGCCCGCTACGACCTGCGCGTGACCGGCGACACCATGAGGGGCACCGTCACGACGGGCCGCACGAAGGGCGAACCGATCGAGGCGACGAGGGTCACTTCTTGACGCGCGTGTACTTGAAGACGGCCGAGTTCAGCTTGCCGTCGCTCCCCATGGCGGTCCACTCCTCCTCGTGGTGATCGGCGTCCACGAAGCGGAAGATCACCTTTCTCATGTAGTGCTCCCCGGGAGCGATGTTGGTGCCGTCGACGAAGTCGAAAGCAACCTCGCCTGCGTTCTTCGACGGCACCAGCGCCATCCGGGGATGGTTGTGCGCGGCGCAGTAGTGGGTGGCGAGCAGCCGCTTCCCGTCAGGGTGGATCATCGTCACCATCTCGTGCGGCGCGTCGCGGTTCATCAGGTGCATGATCGCGGAGTTGTCGCCCGTCATGCGCACCTCGAGCGTGCCGTTCATCTTCGTCCCGTCTGGCGCCTCGTAGACCCCTTCCCAGTGGCCCACCAGCGTGGCCAGCTTCTGCCACTCCGGAGATTGCGGGACGGCCGACATCTTCATCTCCTGGGCGAGGACGGGCACGCCCATCAGGGCCACGATGCCGAACGCCGCCGCCGACGCGAGCCACTTCCTCTTCATGCGGCCTCCCTTGGAAGACACCATTCTATCCGGGCTGCATCCCGAGCAGGTTCCCACCGCGGCTATAATCCCCCGCCATGTGGACTCAGCAGCCCAACCCGCTGGGCGGCATCTTCCTCTCGGCGCTCGCGGCGGCCATCCCGATCGCCTTCCTCTTCTGGGCCCTCGCGATCAAGCGGTGGAAGGGGCACGCGGCCGGGCCGGCCACCGCCGCCCTCGCCGTCGGTGTCGCGATCGCCGTGTTCGGGATGCCGGTACCGCTGGCGCTGGCCTCGACGGTGCAGGGAGCGCTCTACGGGCTCTTCCCGATCGGCTGGATCGTGGTCGCCGCCGTCTTCCTCTACCGGGTGACCGTCGAGAGCGGGCAGTTCGCGATCATCCGCGACTCGGTCGCGTCGCTCACCTCTGATCGCCGCCTGCAGGCGCTGCTGATCGCGTTCAGCTTCGGCGCGTTCCTCGAGGGGTGCGCCGGGTTCGGCGCGCCGGTGGCCATCTCGGCGGCGATGCTCGTGGGCCTCGGCTTCCAGCCGCTCTACGCGGCCGGGCTGTGCCTGGTGGCCAACACGGCACCGGTCGCGTTCGGGTCGATCGGCATCCCGATCCTCGTGGCCGGGCAGGTGACAGGCCTCGACGTCTTCGAGATCTCGAAGATGGTCGGCCGGCAGCTGCCGTTCGTGTCGGTGCTGGTCCCCTTCTGGCTCGTGGCCATCATGGCGGGGCCGAAGGGTGTGAAGGAGGTGTGGCCGGCGGCGCTCGTCTCGGGCGGCAGCTTCGCGCTGGCGCAGTGGTGGACGTCGAACTACCTCGGCCCGCTGCTGCCCGACATCATCTCGTCGCTCGTCTCGATTGCGTGCCTGGTCGTGTTCCTCACGTTCTGGCGGCCGACGCGGACCTGGCGGTTCGACGAGGAGCCGGCGGCGACGACCGTCCCCGTCCGCCACCGGCCCGGCATGCTGATCTGGGCCTGGAGCCCGTTCATCGTGCTCACGATCCTGGTGGCGAACTGGGGCGTGCGGCCCGTGAAGGCGCTGCTCGACACGGTGACTGTGGCCTTCCCGTTCCCGCTGATCCACAACGCGGTCGTGCTGCCGGGGGCGACCGGCCCGGCGCCGGCGGTCTACACGTTCAACTGGCTGTCGGCCACCGGGACGGCCACGCTGCTGGCCGGCATCGTCTCGGTGGCGATCGCGCGGATGCGTCCCGGGGCGGCTCTCGCGCTGTTCGGCCGCACGCTCGCCTCACTGGCGGCTCCCCTGCTGACGATCGCGTCGGTCCTCGGCCTCGCCTACGTCGGCAACACGTCGGGGATGACGACCGCCATGGGGACCGCGCTGGCGAGCACCGGGGCGCTGTTCCCGCTGTTCTCGCCCGTGCTGGGGTGGCTCGGCGTGTTCGTGACCGGCTCGGACACCTCGTCGAACGCCGTGTTCGGCCGGCTGCAGACCGTGTCGGCCGAGCACACGGGCATGGACCCGGTGCTGGCGATCGCGGCGAACTCGTCGGGCGGGGTCACCGGGAAGATGATCTCGCCGCAATCGATCGCGGTGGCGTGCGCGGCGACGGGCCTGGTCGGCCAGGAGGCGTCGCTCTTCCGTTTCACGCTGAAGCACTCGCTGCTGCTGCTGGCTGTGATCGCGCTGATCACCTTCCTGCAGGCGACCGTGGCGACGTGGATGGTGCCGTAGAACGGCTCAAGGCTCACGGCTCAAGGCTCAGGCCGCCCGGCCGACCTTGTGCGGCCGGCCGTCGTGCGCGGTCGAGGCGGCCGGCGCGGGCTTTCGTTCGTGGAGCCGGGCGCCGCATCGCGAGGACCCCTCACCCGACGCCGATCCCATTCGCGACTGGGAGGCCTCGTCTCCGCTCGACGCCCTCAGGCGCGTGCGGGACGGCATGATGATCGGCCCTTCCCTCGGCTATGCCGAGGATCTCGTGGAGGAGCTGGGGCGGGCACCGGCCGACGTGGTCGTCACCAGCGAAACGCTGCTCGGGGCGATGGTCGGGGCCGAAGCGGCGGGCGTGCCCTGCGTGGCGATCGCCCCGGGCATCTACTTGTTCCCGCGCCCTGGTGTCCCGCCGTACGGCCCCGGGCTGCAGCCTGCTCGCAGCCTCGTGGGCCGGCTGCGCGACCGGGTCATCACCGCCCTGGTACCGCTTCCCTCCGCTGGCTGCGTTCGAGCACGAGGCTGCCCGCACCCGTGATGAGCACCGCGAGCAGCACGAGCCAGCCGACAAAGGGCAGCGAGACGCCCAGCGAGACGACCAGCGCGCCAACGGCCAGGCGCTCCCAGGGGGAGGCCTGGGGCCGGTTCATGAGCCGCAGCACCCAGTCGCCCACGCGATGGGAGACGAACACGCCCGCCAGGACGAGCGCCGTCACGTACAGCGCTCCAAGCACCACGGCCAGCGGGATGCCGACGACGGTGACCGCAAGGACGACCGCGGCCAGCGGGGCGAGCACGAACACCGCCAGTCCGCTCAGGAACGAGGCGATCGCGCGCCTGCGCAGCGTCTCGGCGACCTTCGCCGGCCACGCCGGAGCGAGCAGGTTCAACGCGAGGCCCAGGGTCAGGATTGCCCCGAAGCCCAGGAGCCACACGAACGGCCAGGACGGCGAACCCGGGCCCTGCTCGACGTGCTGATACCGAACCTGCCCGAGGACCCTGGCGTCTGGCGAGATCTCGGGCGGTTCCTGCGCGCGCACCAACAGATCTCCTCGTACGCTGGCGCCGGGCAGCAGCGACACTCGCGCCGCCCGCGCGTCGACCGAGCCGCCGATGTCGCCCGCGATGCGAGCCGTGGACGCGCCGATGTTGAGGTCGCGTTCTATCCGGCCTTCGATCATCACCGTGTTGCCGGCCACGCTCGCGTCGTTGCCTATGGTGGCGCCAGGGTGCAGGTGAACGACCCGCCCCGCGACCATCGCGTTGTTGGCGACAGCGCCATCCACGTCAACGGTCTCCCCGGCAGCCCACAGGTCGTTCCCGACGCGGCCGTCGAGCCGTACGTTTCGTCCGGCGCTCATCACGTAGCCGCTCACCGGCGCCTGGATCGACACTTCTGCGCCCGCGGCCGCAACGTCGCCCTCCACCTCGTCCTCGATGCGCACGTGTCGGCCGGCGGTAATGAGATCGTCCCCATCCGCCGCGCGCGGCCCGGAGCCCCGGTCCTCGGCCGTTGGCCGATCCTGCGCCGTTTCGACCGCCTCCTCCTGGCTCCCGAGCGGGATTCCGCTGCCCGATGCGACGAGCAGCCCCGCGGTCAACCAGAGCATTCGCCGGACCGTCTCGATCTGCGTGATTCTCATGCAGTACTCCCGTTACGCATCTCGGCGGTCGGCTGAAGCTCAAGGCAGGAACTGGCAGGGACCGCCGGCGCATGGGAGCTACGTTCAAGACCTGCGCCACGGAGGTGTGTCGAGGTTTCAGCCCCTGCCGTACCCTTTCAGCGCCCTCGAGCGGCGCCCGAGCCAGTGGCGCCTCAGCTCGTACTGCGGCACCGACGTGGGGGTGTCCTTGGTGACCGCCACGAGGCCACGCCGCTTCAGCACGCGAACGCCCGCCTGCACCGCCGACTTCGAGAGCCCGGTGCGCTGGGCGAGTTGCTGCAGGCTGACGGCAATCCGCCGTTCCGCGCTGCGGTACAGACCGGTCCACAGCGCCAGGTACACCAGGAATGCGCCCGGCGACCGGTCGTGCCCGACGAGATCGGGCATCAACACGTCGAGCACGTACTCGTCAACTCCCATGTGTTGCATCGCACTATAGTGTAGCACCATTCTCCCTTGCGCGGCGTCGCGGTCGTCCCGAGAATGATCGACGGAGGAACCATGATGATTCGAGGCGTCAAGTTCGTGAGCATCCCGGTGACCGACCAGGAACAGGGCGCTTGCCTTCTACACCGAGAAGCTGGGATTCCGCGTTCTCACCGACCAGCCGTTCAGCGACGAGCAGCGCTGGATCGAGTTGGGGATCCCTGGCGCCGACACGCGGCTCGTGCTCTTCCGCGTGGACGGCGGCCTCGCGCCCGGCAGCCAGATGAACATGGCGCTGTGGACCGACGACGTCGAGGGGACGGCGCGAGAGCTGAGGCGAAAGGCGTCGCGTTCTCACAGGATCCAAAGCGGGAGCCCTGGGCACCTTCTGCACCTTCAAGGACCCGGATGGCAACTCGTTCGTTCTCGGCACCAGGTAGGAGCTGATTCGTTCGTGGCGCGTGCGGCGTGTTTCAAATCGAAGCCCGGGCGGCGCTCGTGATACACTCAAGTGCTGCGGCAGAGCGGGCGGGTGCCCGCCGAGCCGCGTCTTCCCGTGCGCGCCCGTAGCTCAGCTGGATAGAGCGTCGGCCTCCGGAGCCGAAGGCCACAGGTTCGAATCCTGTCGGGCGCGCCACATTTCGACCCGCTGAGTGACAAACGGGTGACAATCGTGCGGGGTTTCGGGAGCCTTGGCAGGCTCCTGCTGCACCACCCGGGCGCGCTTCCAGCTCACCTCCAGCCCTCTGCGCAATTCCTCATCCGTCACATTCAGGTACCGCTGCGTCTGCTGCAGGCTGGCGTGTCCGAGCATCAGCTGGATGATGCGGATGTCCACGCCGTCGGCGAGGAGTCTTGAGGCTCCCTCGTGACGAAGGTCGTGCCAGTGCAGATCGATCTTCCGCAGCTGCAACCGGTTCCACTCGGCGTTCTCCCGCCCGCGGCTCCGGCGCGGCTCGATGCCATAGGCGAGGAGCCGCAGCGCGTCCCATCCGGTCTGAATGTTCGGCTGGTACTCGCCGCACTCGGATCCGAACACGTAGGCGTTCGGGCCGAGCGGCTTCCGCCGTTCGAGAATCTCCACCAGACGCCCCTCCGGGTTGAAGGGGATCCGACGATTCTCGCGATCCTTCGTCGTGTGCCCCGGGATGCCGATCGTGTGGTTGTCCCAATCGACGCGCTTGTTCTGAATGAGCAGCATCTCGCCGCGCCGGCAGCACAACTCCAGCGCACCGATGATCCGGTCGCGCATCATCGGCCCTGCGTACCGGTGCTGCCACGTGTTCATGGCGTCTGCTGCGGCCAGCAGTCGCCTCTCCTCCTCTCTCGAGATGCGCCGATCGCGCATCGTCTCGTGCTTCTTGTTCATCCGTACGCCGAAACGGTGAAACGGTGATTTCTCGATGAGCGGCGGCGTCTGGGCCTGGCCCCAGTGAATCGCCGCCCTGAGCGTGGCGAGCAGCTTGTGCAGCGTCGCCAGCTCGACCTTCTTCGCGTACTTCGAGTTCGTCTTGAACGCGTTCAGCAGCTCGGGATCTTCGAGGTCCTTCACGCGACGATCGCCGAAGTGCGCCTTGAGGATCTTGATTCGGCTCTGGATCGTGTCCGCGCTCCGCAGGTCCGCCGGCTTCACCTGCCGTTCGAAGTAGAGGTCGAGGAAGCCCGCGACCAGCTGCGGGTCCACCACCTCTGCCCGCTTAACCGTCGGCTTCGGCCGAGGGTCGCGTCCCGCCTTGATCTCGCCGATGAAAAGCCGCTCCCAGTCGCGAGCCTCCTCGATCGACTCGATGGGCCGCTGCTTCCCGACCTCCATCCTCGGGATGGCGAAGTCGTTCGCCGGCATCCGATACCGGGTCCCACGGAACATCACGTCGAACCACAGGTGTTCCAGGCACCGGCGGCCGTTGCCGCATTGTCCGCGGCACTTACGCCTGATGGCCATACGCCCTCCTTCATCGTTGCTCCTTTCGTTGTTGCCTCCGTTCAGAACCCGTCTCCGCCCTTGGCTGCCGCGACCCCGCACCCGCGCTCGGCGCGGACGCGAGCCATCGTCGGCGCCCCACGCCGGATCCAGTCCAGCACGTCCTCGCGTCGGAACCGTCGGCACCTGACGCCGAAACGCTGCGAGACGAGCAGGCCGCGCAGGTAGGCGCGCCTGACCGTCTCTTCGTGGCAGCCCACGAACTCGGCCACCTCGTACGTCGTCAGCAGCCTGCGCGGCAGACCGTCGGCGTCGGCTGGTGCTCCCACGTTCGAGAGGCTGGTTCCCCGAGTATCGCCCGATTCCAAAACTTCCCTGTTCCTCATAACGTCCTCCACGGCCGCGGTGTCTGGCATCTCGCCGGACGGGTTGAAAGGATGGGTGGACGAGCCGATGAACGCCACGTGCGGGTGCCGGAGATGGCTCGAGCACCCGGACGCGGTCGGCTCGGCGGGAACGGTGGAGATCCGCCAGGTGGTGTCACCGAGCGATGGTTCCCGAAGACGCATGCCCTGCCCGCAGAGCGTGGGCTGAAACGGATAGCGGCGTCACCGATCGAGCTCAACGCGCGGGCGGATGTGCGCGAGCGCGTTGATCTCCGATACAGGGACTGGACGATTTCTCCTGGGAGGAATCGCCTACAGTGGCCCCGAGTTGCCTACGGTCGTTTCAGGTTGAGTGCTTCGCGAGAAGCGCCGCGCGCGAGTCGCTAGAAGCAGTCCGCGTGGCCGACGTTGGCGCCGCGGAGGGTGGCGACTGATCGCCACGGGGAAGATAAATCCAAGTTAGGCGCGAGAGCGCGACTTGTCAAGTCGCTGACAGCCGTTCTGTGCACCGGCACCTCTCGCATGCGCGGCTCGGCACTGGACAACACCGCGGATATGCATACAATACATATATGGCCGTCGCCTGGGATCCCCGGAAGGCGAGCAGCAACTTCCGGAAGCACGCCGTTCGCTTCTCGGATGCCGAGGGAGTCCTGCTCGATCCCGGTGCATTAACCCGCGACGACCAGACTGCTCAGGACGAACAGCGGCTCGTGTCAGTCGGCATGAACTTCACCGGTGAGCTTCTCGTCGTCGTTCATACCTACCGCGGAGACGATGTTCGCCTCATTTCCGCCCGAAAGGCGACTCCTCGAGAGAGGCGGCAGTATGAAGAAGGAATACGACTTCAGCAAGGCGAAGCGGGGCCCGGTGGTCCGACAGCAGGGCAAGACCCGCATAACCATCTACCTCGACAACGACCTGCTCGACGCGTTTCGAAATCGCGCCGACGCCGCCGGCCGCGGCTACCAGACGATGATCAATGAAGCGCTTCGCGAGTACCTCGGCCGCTCCAACGAACCTGTGGACGCGGCGACGATTCGGCGGATCGTTCGAGAAGAACTGCGAAAGACCGGGTGAGCCGTGTCTCGGACCAACTAGAACGCGACTCCTTCACTCCAACCAGGCGTCTCACCTTTTGAGCGCGACCTGGATGGACGCTCAATCGCCTCCTGTGCCCATTGCTGACCCTGCTGGTCTGAGTGCATCCTCTCCTGCAAGCCGCAATTGCATCTCGTCGGGAGGGCGCAGGGCCGTGTCAAGGCCGCGGAGCGGCGAGCGCAGCGTTCTGCGGCCGCCCGCTTACGTCTCAGCTCGGGCCCATCGACCGCAAGGGCCGCACAGCGGCCTGACGGCATTGCCTGCGGCGACCAACGCATCATCGGCGTCTGCCGCGTTGGAGCCCGTCAGTCATGCACGACGGTCACGAATCCTTCAGTCCAGGCGTCGCCGTCGAGCTCCCATTGGTCGATGGAGAACCCATCTGGCCAGTCGCGGAAGCCAGGCAAGCGACGATATCGGTCGATCGCCAGCAAAGCATTCCCTTCGGAAGAGTAGATGCCGAGAACCTTGTAGTCTTCGGAGTCTTCAAGAGGGTGTGAATGCTGAAGCAAGAAGACTCTCATCGATACCTCCTGCACCAAGGCTGCCGGCAGTAGGTCGATGCCCGGTCGGGGACGTTCCCCTTGCTCCCGTAGACGAACCGCGACACGACGCCCCCGCTGCCGTCGAGTTCCGCCACGATCCGCAGCTGGTCGGCGTACAGCCACCCC
>Ga0116149_1006717_pt1 | contig 10253 bp, 6 predicted proteins | sample AD_UKC057_MetaG_FD_89787 | JGI IMG/M metagenome (GOLD analysis project Ga0116149, IMG submission 89787) | Active sludge microbial communities of municipal wastewater-treating anaerobic digesters from USA - AD_UKC057_MetaG | ecosystem: Engineered > Bioreactor > Anaerobic > Digestate | place: USA...
CAACCCTTTCATTACCGGCGTGAAGGTGATGGGTATACGATCTATAGCGTCAGCGCCAACGGCATAGACGATGGTGGGGTTGAGGGCTCCTCCTTTTATAAGGAAGGCGACTTGGTATTCAGGGTGTGCCGTTAGTGGTGAAAGGGATTCCTGATCCGACCGATCGGTCCGATCAGACCGATCAGACCGATCTGATGAACGCGGGGACAATTCAATCCAGCAGGGTGGGCACCCTTTCAACAGGGGAGCGTCGGACCCCGAAAAACAGGGGAAGGATAAAATGGATTGGGCGGGCGCCGTTGCCGGGCCCGCCCAATCAGGGGCATAAGCAGAAAGATTAGGGACGCGCACGCGCTATCGAGCGCAACATGCCGTCCGTGGCGGTGTCATCGTGCAGGCTTTGCCGGAAGCGGGGCAGGCTTTGCCCTGCTTCGACGCGCAACTGCCGGCATCGGCGGTGCAGGCACTCTTGTCGGCCGGGCACGCACCTGACGCGGCACAGGCCTTACGGCACGCTTCCGTGCAGGCTTCGCCGCATTCACACTTGCCTTCCGGGCACGGGCACTTGTCGCAGCAAACACCGGCCTGCGCAGGCGCGGCACTACTTTCCTGCGGCCAGAAGGTCATCGAGGCGGCCGCCGCCAGCACCAGTGCCAGCGCAAAAATGGTGGTCTTATTAAACATGATTCGTTTCCTTTATGGTTGATTTTTCTCGTTTTCTACAGTTGATTTTTGTTGCTTACCGCTGGACAAATCCTGTAAGACCATCAACACAAGAAAACGCAGTGCCTGAGATGAGGGCAAATGGTGTTCTGAGAAAACAATCGGGCCGATAGCGCCGCAGGGAGACCTGAATCCAAGACAACCGGGCTCCCCTGCGATAGCGCCAGGTTATCATATCCCCCCGCCGTGCCGGAATGCCCGGCATCACGGGAGGGGTGGATCATGTACAAGGGACCGGGCGGACACAGACATAACGTTGCATCCATCAAATTCCTGGAACATGCGGAAGGCGCAGCCTTCGATAAGTGCTCCGTGCCCCCACAGCAACGGTGTGTGACGGACGATACGCGCAGTCCCGGGTCCATGTTCTCTCCTGCGGGAAGGGGCTCTTTAGCCCCGGCGCAAGATGCACAGACCGGCGAGCAGGGACAGGCCGATGCTTTCACCGAGGGCAGCAGCGCGAGTGATACGACCGCAAGGGCTGTAACTATGTTTGTACGATTTAACATGTCACCTTGTATCCCAGACCAACCGGTTACTTTTAACATCTTACCTTCAGGATAACAAAAATACAAGTAATTATATTCACTAAATTTAATTTATGTGTGCGGCAGGTCAGGTGTGGATGAATCTCGGGATGTACGGGGATGATTGGTACCGGTTTCTCCGCGTATGCGCCACACAAGTTCCAACGTTTCGTCCAGGAGTGTCCCTTCATGATACCCTGCAATTTGTTCCGCGGGAGGAAATGCGTCCATAATCTTGCGTGGTAGTGAGAACCAAGGATACCTTTATTATGAACACCTGCATGCTGATTACACTGGGGGTGGTGTCGGTCACCGCCGCCACGGCGACCGATGAAGGCCCGCAATTCTGTGACCCCGCCCTCCTGCCGCCGGCACCGCCGCAGTCCCCCGGGTTTCCGGATGCGGAGGCGCCCGCGGACCTGGAGGCCGCCTTCAGGAATCCGCCGGCGGGCTATGGCGAGGTGCCCTTCTGGTGGTGGACCGGCGATCCCCTGGACAAGGAACGTCTCCTCTGGCAGATTGAAAAACTGCATGCCATGGGGATTCCGGGGGTCCAGGTCAACTACGCCCATGACAAGGACATGGCCACCTACCCGGCGGAGCCGCCCATCTTCTCAAAGGAATGGTGGGCTATCTGGACTTGGCTGGCGGGCGAATGCCGCAAGCGCGACATGGGCATCGGCATCAGCGGCTACACGATAGACTGGCCCGGGCACGATAACCTCTTTTATGAGATCGGCATCACCGATGGGTCGCTGCGCGGGGCCCAGCTCGAACACAAGCAAAAGGATACGGCGGGTGGCAAGCCTTTCGTATGGACCCTTCCGGAAACGCTCACGGCGCTCCGGGCTTACCGCCTGGAAGGCGAGGCAGTCCAGCCGGACACGGATATTGATCTTCTTGCCGAAGTGCGGGAACACCGGCTGGAATGGACACCGCCGGACGGACAGTGGCGGGTCGTCGCCGTTTTCGCTCATTCCCCGGAACGCTCCGTGGACCCCATGAATCCCGAATCGGGCAGGAAAGTTATCGAGCGGTTCTTCGACCCATTTGTTGAACACAACCCGGGCGATACCGCCAAGGGGCTCAACTATTTCTTCCAGGACGAATTGACCTTCGGCGTGGGCGGCTGGCTGTGGAACGAAGGGTTCGCGGCGGAGTTTGAAAAGCGCAAGGGCTACGACGTGCGCCCCGTATTGCCGGGGCTCTTTATGGATATCGGTCCCGCGACGCCCAAGATCCGGCTCGATTATTCGGACGTCATGGTGGCGCTGTCGGAAGAGTATTACTTCAAACCCATCTTCGACTGGCATTGGGAACGGGGGTTGATCTACGCCTGCGACCCGGGCAGCCGAGGCCTCAATCCGGTGGAGTTCGGCGATTATTTCCGGTGCGTGCGCTGGTACACGGCGCCGGGGCACGACACACCCGGCGGCGCGGCGGACCTGCGCAAGGACAAGGTGTCCAGCTCCATCGCCCATCTCTATAAACGCCCCCGGGTCTGGCTGGAGGGCTACCACAGTCTCGGTTGGGGCGCGACGCCGGCCACCATCTTCGACTCTTCCTGCCGCAATTTCCTGTACGGGGCGAGCCTGCTCAATCTGCACGGACTGTACTATACGACCCACGGCAGTTTCTGGGAATGGGCGCCGCCCTGTTTCCATTTCAGGATGCCCTACTGGGAACACATGGCCGTGTTCTTCACCTATTTCGAGCGGCTCAGTTACCTGCTGAGCCAGGGTGTGCACGTGTGCGACGTGGCAATCCTGTATCCCGTTGCGGCGCTGGAGGCGGGCATGGGTGGTGAGGAGGCGAAGGATACCGCTTTTCGCATCGGCACGGAAATGTATTCCCGGCGCGGGCTGGACTTTGACTTCATAGACTTTGAGTCCCTGGAGCGTGCCGAGGTGAAGGACTGTCAATTGCAGGTGTCCGGCGAGGCGTACCGCGTCCTGCTATTGCCCGCCATGCGTGCCGTGCGTCATTCCACGATGGTTAAAGCCCTTGAGTTTTACCAGAACGGCGGCACGGTTATTGGTGTCGGCGCGCTTCCGGAGGCCAGCGACCGCATCGGACGGGAAGACCCGGAACTGGACACCCTGGTCAAGACCATCTTCGGCATGACGGCCAAGGAAGCGCAGGCCGGGGTCGCCGCCGTCAAACAGCAGCATGTAGCCGGAGGTGTCGGTTATGTCTTTTCCGACGCGCGCAAGTCAGAACCGGTCGCCGATTTCATCACGGAAGCCATACCCCGCGATTTTATTCCGGACGGCGCCGTTCAGGTTTTGCACCGCCGCATAGGCGCGACGGACCTGTACATGGTCATGGGTGCGCAGCGCAATACGGAATGCTTCTTCCGTTCCCGGGGCGTGGTGGAATTGTGGGACCCGTGGACGGGAACCGCGCAGCCGGTGCACGCGTTCGTGCCCGTGGAGGGGGGCACGAAGGTGCGCATCCCCGTGGAGACGAGCCAGCCGCTCTTCTTCGTGTTCCGGCCGGGGGAAAGCCGGTTCCATGTTGAAGAAACCAATCTTGACGAAATCCTGGCCGTCGAAGAAACGGACGGGCGCATTGTCGTTTCCGGGATTGCGGAGACGGCCGGAGAAAAAACGGCGGTCGTTCACTCCGGTATCAAAACCATCAAGGTGCGCGGAGAAGCGGCCGTTCCCGCCGAGCCGATTGCCGTCGACGGGCTATGGGAGTTCGAACTGAAACCGACCATGGACAACCGCTGGGGCGATTTCCGGCTCCCCGCAACGGAAGCGGTCATCGGCCCGGAAGCCCGCCGCTTCCTTTACCGGGAGGAGACCGAACCCGGAACCGCGTGGCAGGCGCCGGAACTCGACGAAACGGGCTGGACGGAACGGACCTGTTCCTTCGGCACCCGGTTCTGGAAATTGGGCCCGCTGCCGGAAGGCGCAAATAGTGAAGACCTGGATAAGCAGATGGGCGGACTGAATGAGGTGGATCCATCAGTTCAAGTAAAAGTGGGGGCGAAGGCCTATTCCTGGCAGCCCTACCTGTTTTCGATGCGGTGGGGAAATGAGAACGACCCCGGTCCCCAAGGCTGGCACGGCTTGAAGGAACAGGTCACGGACGATTTTATCTGCCTGGGAAAGGGGGAGTACTCCCACAAAGGGTATGACTACAAGCCGGAGGAGGAAGGGGTGTGGTACTACCTCTGGACCTCGGCGCTTTCGCCGCGAAACGCGAAGGCCACCCTGCGGTTCGGGGAACTGAAACCGGACGCCCTGTGGCTCAATGGGGAAAGGATCGGGGACACCGGCCGCCCCGTATCCCTGAAGGAAGGTCAGAATCCCCTCGTGTTGCGCTATGGCAAACCGGGAAGAACGCATGTCATGTTCCACTACGCGGATGTTCCGGACAAGGTGCAGGCATATCCCCTGTCCTCGTCCTGGTATGCAAACGAGGGTATCGTGACTTACGACCCGCACCCCGGCAACCCTTCGCCCGTGGGATGGTACCGCTTTATGTCCCCGCCGGGACTGCGAGGCATGACTTTCTGGGCCCATGGCAAGGTGCAGGCGTGGGCGGACGGTAAGCCCGTGACGCTTCAAACGGGTGAAACACGATTCGACGGCGCAACGCTCCACGCGGCAGTGGTTCCTGAACCGCAAGCCGCCGCGGTGGTCGTGGCCCTGCGTGTGGAACAGGAACGCGGCCAGTACGACGGCGCCGCCTTCCCGGAACCGATTGCCTTGGACTGCGGTCCCGGACAGATTGTCGCCGGGGACTGGTCCGCGAAAAGCGCCCTGGCCCAGTATTCCGGCGGCGCCTGGTATCGGAAGACGGTCCTGCTGCCAGAGTGCGGCGACAACGAGCGGGTGATTCTCGACCTCGGCGGCGTGTGCGCCACGGCGGAGATTCGCGTGAACGGCGAGGTCGCAGGTTTCCTGGTAACGCCGCCGTGGAAGATCGACATCAGCGAACAGGTTACGTCCGGCGAGAATCGGCTGGAAATACTGGTGTACAACACGCTGGCCAACCATTACAGCACCATCCCCACCCAGTACGGGGGGGAACTGTCCTCTGGAATGTTGGGTCCCGTGACGATCCGCATACTCAACCCCGCCGTATTGACGGAGTAACCCGGCCGGACAGAATCCCGGCGGCGTACTAAGGGGCCATGATTTATGCACAAACGAGTGAAGATGCCGGTTTTGATGCTGATGCTTTGCTGCATTACGGAGACCGGTAACGCCGCGGCATATGCACCTGCCGAATTGAAACTCTCGGATGCCTACAGCAGCGAGGCCGCGTCGGCGGTTCCGCGGCGGTCGGAAAGACCTTGGTTTATTGAAACGCGAAGGTACTCGGTCTTCGGGGCTGCCGAGTGGCGGCCGGGGGTAAAACGGGAAGCGGGCGAAGAGCCGGAAGTGCTTCACGATGTAAATTCCGCGGACTTCGTCGTCGTTTTCCCCTCTCCGAATTCCATCACGCTGCATTGGAGCAAGGGCAGTCACGCGGAAACATCGGACTTTGAGCCCCGTGAACAAGGGTTGGACGAGGGGGCACCGATCGCATTGAAATCGTTCGGGGGCCGTTCCTCAGACGGCGTGATGCCCTATTTCAACCTCAGCGACGGCAGTGGCGGGGTTATCCTGGCTATCGGATGGACAGGCGACTGGCGCGCCTCTTTTACGCGGGAGGAACCGGGACGGGTACGATTCACGGCGGGACTGGATGCGGCGCGGCTCGCCCTGCCGGCTGGGGAGGTACTGCATCTGCCGGCCCTGCTGGTCCTGCCGTATGCCGGGGGATGGATCGAAGGCCAGAATAAGTTCCGACGGTTAATGCTGGCCCACTTTACACCGGTGAATCATCCGCTGATGGACCTGATGCCTGTTGCGGCAAGCGTCCACGGGATGATTGGCTTCAACGATACGACGGAAGAGAACTTGTGCCGCCTGGCGGCGGACATCGCCGCCACCCGGCTGCCGCTGGATACCTTCTGGCTGGACGCGGGCTGGAACGAAGGCGGATTCGCCCGCGGCCAGGGGAACATGCATCCCGACCCGACACGGTTCCCACGGGGGCTGGATCCCGTGGGTGCCGCGGCTGCCGCCAACGGCATGCGTTTCCTCGTTTGGTTCGAACCGGAGCGGGCCATGACCGGTACCTGGCTGGATCGGGAACACCCGGAGTGGTTGTTCTCTCCCCGAAATACGCCCCCGGAATTGAAGTACCAGGAGAACGACGGGTTTCGTTTGTTGAACCTCGGCAACCCGGAGGCCTTCAGCTGGGCGTTGGAAACGGTTTCACAGACCATTGAGACGGCGCGCATCGCCATCTACAGGCAGGACTTCAACCTGTACCCGGCCTATTTCTGGAAGACCGATGAACCGGAAGAGCGACAGGCATTGAATGAGGTCCGGCATATTAACGGGTTATACCGCTATCTGGATGCCCTTGCCGGGCGTTTCCCCGCATTGATCATGGACAACTGCGCCAGCGGCGGCCGGAGGCTCGACTTTGAAATAATGCGGCGCATGGCAGCCTACTGGCACAGCGACAGTTGCTGGGACAGCAAGGACTACCCCCGCAACGTGCAGGCGATGACGCACGGCGTTTCGCTGTGGCTGCCGCTGCACGGCCTGGGCGCGGCCGGCGTAGACCCCGTTGCCTTACGCAGCGGCATGGGTGCCTGTGGCAGTTTTGCCAATAAGTTCCATGGTCCCGTCGAAGTGGAAGCGCTTCGGGCGCACCTGGACCGATACCTGCCGGTTCGTGCCCTATTCGCAGGGGATTACTATCCCCTGACGCCCTGGACTATCAACCCGAAAGACTGGCTGGCGTTTCAGTTCCATGACCCGGAAAAGGGGGCGGGAATCGTGCAGGCCTTCTGCGGTGACACAGGGGGAAAGGAGGCGTTTGCGGTGCGGCTTCGGGGACTGGAACGAGACATGTTCTATGAACTGCGGAACTGGGACACCCCGGAAACCCTGCGCTTGACGGGCCGGGAGTTGATGGGGGCCGGCCTTTCTTTCCGTGCCACGCGCAGCAATGAGGCCGTTGTGGTGACCTACGCCGCCGTTTAGAACTATAGAATTATAGGGACGCCCAGCCATGTCCGTACAACGTCCATGGTTTGACCTGCTACGGGGTTATTGCAGGCGGCTTCCAAAGCGTCAATCTTCCAGTGCTCCTTCTGTTTGTGGATGGTCAGGGTGGCGCGTTCCGGTAAATCAGGGACAGACTACGAAATAAACGCTTCACGTGTTGTAAGCCCTGCCTTGAGATGGTTTTAAAGCGTCGTGTTTAGGGACTTGGTTGGGCTTGGGGCCGCGTTTCCGCGGACGGACAGAACGGTTTAACTGCGTTTCAATCTGGTCGAGAAAAGCGGCATCTCCACAGGGACGGCCAGTGCTGTTTTTTTTGCGTATACGCGCCACAAGTTCCTCTTCATCCGGTTACGCCAGTCACACTAACCAATCCTCTGTGACACCTGGCGGAGGGAATGGGGTGGGTAATAGACCATATCCAGCAGTATTAAGAGGCGTTAATACAGGTTCCAATATCTTTGTCCAGGAACCGTTTAAATAGGGGGTGTTATGCTTTCGATTTCGTAGTCTGTCCCTGAATTAGAAAGATGAAATGTTGAGCCGCACGTGCAAGGAACCATGACATCGGGAAGTTGGCCACGGAGAACGGAAATGGCGTCCGGCCCCGTGCAGTGGCAGGGCGCCATCACGGCGATGTGGTGACGCTTCAAGCCTTGCAATGTCTTATTTAACCTCTCGCCGTTTGCGTTTTGGAGATGCATGCCTCCGATTACGGTATAAAGCGGAGCCCCCTCCGCAAGGCGGGCAATGTAATCCAGCGTGTTGATAACGCCCGCGTGGGCGCAGCCCAGAAGCACGATAACGCCTTTGGTACTCTGGATCCAGACAGCCTGGTCATCTTCGATCGGGTCCGGGACACTACAGGCAGGATCGGTAAAGAAAGGGCCTCCCGTGTCTTCAAACTCATTGTTCCTGGGAATAGGTCCGGTTATCCAGACATTTTCCAGAATCTGCTGCGGCGCCAAGGTATATGTGATGATGTCCGGTTTCTCTTGCAGTCGTCGGCGAATTTCCTCGGGCATGCCGATTGCTTTATGGGGTGGTTCTTCGCGTTTACGGTAGCGCGGCGCGAATGCCGCCGGGTGCGCATATATCCGCCCGGGCGGTTTGTTACCCAAGAGGTGGACCAATCCGCCGCTATGGTCGTAGTGCCCATGACTCAGGACCACTGTATCTACGTCCGCCAGGCGAATGCCGAGCGCATCAGCGTTTTCACGAAGGGCTGCTCCCTGGCCGGTGTCAAAGAGAAAGGCGCCTGCGGGTGTTTCCACCCACAAGGCAAGGCCGTGTTCCGGGTGGAGCCCCGGGCGTCCGGGGACGTCGTCCACCACCACGGTTATTTTAATTGCAGTAGTCATTGCGTTTGCTCAGGAGCACTGACGGGACGTGACATGATTAGTGATCGCACACGTTCGACCCGGTTTCCAGGGCGTCGTTGAGATAGGCTTTGACAATCTGTTCGGGCGTTTCCGCCGGTGCGCCGATGATCACTTCGATGCCCTGTTCGGCAAAGAGCGCCTGCGCCCGGGAACCCATGCCGCCGGCGATAATGATGTTCGCCCCCTGGTTCGCCAGCCACGGCGGCAGCAGTCCCGGCTGATGTTCGGGCGCGTCCACCATAAAGGTGCTGACGATGTTTCGCGAACCCTCATCCACATCCACCATCGCGAACTGGGCGCAATGTCCAAAGTGCAGGGCCAGTTTTCCTTCGGCAACAGGTATTGCGATACGCATGACAGTTTCTCCTAATTGATGTTGTTATTTATCCAGTGCAAGTATGGGATCGATGATTTTCTTGAAGGCCAGGCCCGCGGGGGTGTCCGGGAAATGGTGCGCATAGGGCCGTCCCGCGTCACAGGCATTGGCGACGCCCGGGTCGAGCGGGATGCCGCCCAGGAAGGGGACACCCATTTCATGGGCCATGCGCGCGCCGCCGCCGGTCTTAAATATCTCCGTAATTTCGCCGCAGTGGGGGCATACAAAGCCGCTCATGTTTTCAACCACGCCCAGCACCGGCATGTTCAGTTGACGGCAGAAAGTGATGGATTTGCGCACGTCACTCACGGATACGTCCTGGGGTGTGGTGACCACCACGGCGCCGTCGGCATCGGGCAGCAACTGGCACACGGAAAGGGGCTCATCGCCCGTTCCCGGAGGCGAATCCACCACCAGGTAATCCAGGTCGCCCCATTCGACGTCTTTCAGAAACTGCTTGATGACGCCCATCTTCATGGGACCTCTCCAGATGACCGCGTCATCTTCATTGCGCAGGAAGAAGCCCAGGGAAATCACCTTCAAGGTGCCCAGTTCAACGGGCACGATATTGCCTTCGTTATTTTCGACGGCGCTGCCTTCAAGGCCCAGCATCTTGGGAATGCTCGGGCCGTGAATATCCACGTCCAGCAGTCCCACCCGCTTGCCCGCCATCATCAGGGAAACGGCGATATTGACCGCCACAGTGCTTTTCCCGACGCCGCCCTTTCCGGACAGTACCAAAATCTTGTGGCCTATATGGCATAGCCGCGCCTCCAGGGCCTGCCGTTCCAGAAAATCCTCCAGGGATTCATTTTCCCCCTTGTTCCTGGCGGAACAGGAGTCTTTGTCACAGGACGAGCAGGCGCTTTCGCCCTCCTGCGGCGGGTTGCCCCGGGCCGCTTGGCGCGCCATAAAATCCGCCACGGCCGCCTTGAGCGTATTGGACGCCAGCAGCGCGCAGTGCTGATGTTCCTCGGGCATCCCGTCCAGGGCCTCCAATATGTCTTTCTGTTCAATGCGCCCGGCCTCCCGAACGGTTATACCCTCGGCGAGTTCCGTGGCCATACTTCCGCACGCCCGGGAAGGTCCGCAGCCGGTGGTGGTAAAAGACGCGGCCGTTACGATACCTTCGTCCACCTGAATCCAGAATTCCATGGTATCGCCA
>Ga0116149_1006719_pt1 | contig 10252 bp, 21 predicted proteins | sample AD_UKC057_MetaG_FD_89787 | JGI IMG/M metagenome (GOLD analysis project Ga0116149, IMG submission 89787) | Active sludge microbial communities of municipal wastewater-treating anaerobic digesters from USA - AD_UKC057_MetaG | ecosystem: Engineered > Bioreactor > Anaerobic > Digestate | place: USA...
AAAAAAATGGGAATGTCTACTTCATTTCAACATTCCCATTAGAACCATTTATACTGTGGCTGCAGCAGGTTCTGCTTCTTTCTTCCGGCTATTACCATTTTTCTTTTTTCCATTTGCAACGGCGGGTTCGGCAGCAGCTTCTTTTACTTTCCGTGGTTTCCGAGATTTCTTCTCAGTTACAGGTGCAGTAGCTTTCCCGTTTTTAAGAGCCGGTAATTCATTGACAGCACTGACAACTGCTGTTTCAACAATGGTCGTCAAATCGGAATTTTTTGCGATTGTAGTATCGATCTTTTTATACAGTTTGTCAGGAATACGTTTAAGGTCCATGCCACGAACTGCCTTTTTCAAAGCGCGACGAACCAGGGTACGAGATTTCCGGAGAACGCGATCAAGTTTTGCCTGTTTAACGGTTAACTTAGACCGGACAGCTTTCTTTGTTACAGGTTTCTTTTTACGTTCAATTTTGAGGGACTTCGGCTTCCGTGTCCGAGTTTTCTTCTCGGTCACTTCAGTTTGTTTTGTAGCCATCTAAGGCCTCCTTCTTTGGTTAGAATAAAGAATAAGGGACCAAAGTCCCTTTGTTAATTGTCATTTTCATTATCAGATTCGTCAATATCCTGTTCTTCAAGCGCTTTTTCAGGACTGAGGACGCTGAATTTGACCGATGACGCGCCGATTGCTTTGAAAAACTTCGTCAAAAGTTCCTGAACTTTTTGTGTTCCAGTTTTACCATGACGAGTTGCAAAAGAAAGTAGAATATTCGAATGAGCCTGAATTCCAATCCAGTTAATACCGATTTTCGAAAGATTCTTTGACTTTTCAGACATGTTGAATCTCTGAATGAATTCCTCATTGACATGAACAATGTTTGCCGGAACATGACGCCATTCAGCAAGTCCTCGAATACTGAGTGATGTGATTCCGCCAATGTCAGTTGCATTCGGAAAATTGACCGAACCAGTAAGATTAAGACCTTCGTCTTCCGGGTAGTTGAAATTTAGTATAATTTCCTGTGGCATATCAGCCTCCTTTATTTAGTATAATCAAATGATCTGTGACATTCTGGATCGTTGTCGCCGATTATTCATCACGTTCGTCGCCATCATCATCTTCATTTGAAGACCGTAATCTCGTTCTGGCACCGGTTTCAAAAACTGATATTACATGTTGTAAAACATCTTTTGTCGACCGACTTGCATTAAAAAAGACGACATTTGGTAATGACTCAATTTGAGTTCGACCTTGTGCGTCAACAACTCTATGTTGAAGTTCAACAAAACGAACTCGAATATCTTTTCCACGCTTTACTTTTAGAAAAGGTCGCAATTCTTTACTGAAATATGCTGTATCAGGACGAAGTCTTAAATCCTTCGTCAACTGAAATTGCCATGGTGCATAATCACCAAGAGGATGTATCTTAACTTCGGAAAGTGCAAACCGACAAACTTTCAAAAATGTCTCATTTGAAAATTCTTGGCTTTGTTCAATCAATTTTAACTGACAAACTTGCAATTGAATTTTTGTACTTGCTTTAGCAGCTGCTGCAACAGCTTGAACTTCTGTAACTTTCGGTTTCAACCAAAAATTAATTGTCTCTTTGTTATCCATCCGATATGTCTTTGAAAAAAGAACAGTCCTAAATGCATCAACCTGTTCTCTTATATAACTTGCATCAGGTCCACATGATGGAATTAACATATTGTAATCGCGACGTCTTGCAGTCAATTTGTTCATCTGTAAAAAAACATCAAAAGCATTCGGTTTTGTCTGCCAAAGCTCTGCTATTTTTTGCGCAACAACAAGTGTTGATTCAGCAAGTGTCGGATCCGTCAACCATGATGGCGGTGTACGATATTCAAAACCATGTGTTTTTGATTCAATATCTGAAGGTGCACCATAATTTCCACTACCACCTCTTTGTCCACCTTGCACTTTTTTCATTCTACGACCGATAAAAAAATCCAATGCGTAAATGAGCTTATGTTCGGGATTCATTGAATCAATCTGAAGTGCTCTCATATTGCGATTACGTTGGCGAGTAAAAGATGAATAACTACCTTGGAGCTTTATCCCACCAATATGAATATGACCACCAATAGAATGACCATACCCTCGACCACCACCAGCGATTATTTGAATGTCTGGATAAGATGCTTTAATCCAAGCCATTTGCGCTCGAATATGCTCAACAACTTGTTTTGGTGAACCAAAAGTAGGTCTAAGTTCTCCGACCGATCCACCATGGTCAGATCCAACATTTCCATGCTCATTAACACAGTTACCACGAAAACTAACAACACTGCCTGTGTTAACTGATACCGCTAAAAATTCTGGATCACATCCAACTGTAATTGACATAAATACCTCGACCGTTTTTAGTCATTTAGATTAGCGTCGATTGTTTTATTCATATTAGTATAGTCACGACACTAGTCGCTGCGGCCTCAAAATGATACCGTCTAATTTATTTCAAATTATACACTTAACAACGCCATCTTAAAAACTCATTAATTTTACCAAAAACGTTGAAAAACATGTCATGAGTAAGTAATAGCATCAAAAAATGCCAATTTTTTTACTTTTTTTCATAACTCGTTGATACAGAACAAGTTATACAGCTATTTTATGACCGCGCAGCGACTTTGAACATGATTATACTATTATAAGGAAAAACATCATTCAATATAAAGGAGTTCATCATGCCAAAGAAAACCGCAGCACCAGTAAAAACAGTAACTCTTGATCTGGATATTAAACTTGCTGATGGTAAAAAGAAAGCCCCAAAATCAGATCGTCTGGTAATTGATAGTCCAATTACCTCAGTGGCAAATCCTAATTATGATGCAACTCGCAAAATAAGTGCAACAAATCCCGAAAATCTCGAAGTTCCAGTAGTTGACCGTTGCATATCAATCAATCAGGATATTGAATCTCTTCAGACGCAACTTAAAATGCTCGAAGCTGACGTCATTGAAGCTGCAAAAACTTCAAAGAAAGCTGAAGAACAGGACGACAACTTCGTAAAAACAATCGACGTCAAAGGTAGCGAATTCAAACTTCAAATTCAGTTCAGAGACGCTTATTCCAAAATGGATATTTCGATGCGCGAACCGCTCAAACAGATTTTTGGCATATCAAAATATGCTGTTATGTTTACCGAAGAAAAAACCAGCACTATCCGCGAGGAAAAACTCGAAGCTCTCAAAGAACTTCTTGGCGATCGTTATGATGATTTTATCCAGACTGATGAATGTGTAAAACCATCAAAAGAATTCCAGTATAACTATTTCGTAATGCGTAAGTCACTCAAAGCTGATCAGCTCGCAACAGTTCAGAAAGTACTTGATGCATGTCAGTCAAACCCGAGTGTAAAATACCCTAAGTAATTCTGGAGGTCGATATGAAAACAATAGTTTCAAAAAATGAAATCACGACAGACTCGAAACTTGCAATCGTTAAAGCATTCCGCATAGCAAACAAAAGAGCTGGCGAAGCTAAAAGATTAGCTGTTGATGAATCACAAACTGCCGAAGTTCGAGAAGATGCAGTACGCCAGTTTGAAGAATGGTGTGCAAAACTCAGAGAACTTGCAACACAAGCTAATCAGCAAGGCTTCAAAATCTGGGTCAATTTCAATGGTAAAACCGGTCACACATATTCAAAAGACTATAAACCCACACCTGATTCTGATAATGATTTTGAAACTTATCAGACAGCTATCAATCAGCAACGTCTGGTTATTGAAAATCTGATTTTCCCTGGTGAAGGTCCTTCTCTTAATTAATTTTTTCACTCGGTTGTTTTCGCAACCGAGTATTTTTTTGTTCAGTTACACAACAACATTTTGACGCCGCAAATACATCTTTGCGTGATTATACTAATAGGAGACAATACCATGAATGAAGATGAAAAAATTTTATCTAAACAGGGATTTTATTTCATAAAGAAATTAAATGATGGTACTTATGTTGCTGAACACAACAAAACTACTTATTATGGTTTGTATATTGATAAAGGTGTTGTAAGACAAAAATGAAAATATCAAAACGTCAATATCCAAAATTAGTCAAACTCATGCAAGCTATGTATCCTGACTATAAAGGCCGCAAATTCTTTTTAGAAGTGACTGAAAAAGAATTTGACGTTACTTCTTATTGGGATGAAGGTAGTCGAACATATTATAAATTTGTTAAGTCAAATGGTGACACATTACATTTGCCTGATACTCATCCCTTTCGTCAGCATAATGAAGAAAATCGAATCGCAAAACTCACTCCCGGACTTGCATGTGTGAGACATACAATTTTTTGTGGTCATGAATGTGGTCTTACAATAATGTTACATCCGAGTGATATGCCAAAACAAATTTCCAATGAGAACAATAATGGATAATAAACTTTGCAACAAATTGAATTATAGAAATATGAAATGTAAGAATGCTAAATGTGTTCATTATGGTTCTTTTTGTATAGACTTACATGAAAAAGTTTGTAATGAGAAGTCGACTTTAAAAAGAAACAGAAAGAAATAAAATGAGTATACCATTTTTTTATCCGCCTCAACCGATGCGAATTTGGCCTGAGTCAGATTTGTTTCGACAGTTAGATAAAAATCCCAAATGGGATGCTGAAATCAAATACAATGGGTGGCGATTACTCGTTTTTATTGATCCCAAAATACGTTTTTTCAATCGACACGGAACAGAAATCGATATTGACAAAAAACCGTTTGAACCTATACTATCAAAATTGCCTACAGGAACAGTACTTGATGGTGAACTTGTTCACTTTAGAACGACTGATTTAAAAAATACTATAGTTTTCTGGGATGCACCTTTTTATGACGGAATAGACCAACGAAAAAAGTCTCTCAGAGATCGACGGTATCTTTTAGAACACTTCGGAGTAGCTCCTATGGTACTTCCAAGGAACAAAAAAATCAACATATTTAGATGCCACCAGTTCAACACGAACATGATTAATTTATATAAGGAGTTAGTAGTACAAAACGATGATCTCATAGAAGGCGTGGTTTTAAAAAACATAGATAGTCCTTATGAGTTTCATCAAAAGCGTGGCGTAGAAACCCGCCATTGGATTAAAGTGAAAAAAATAGGAGACCATGCAAAGGTCTAATTTATCATAGACAAAAGTCAAAGAAATTTGGTAAATCTATGCTACAGCTAAAGACTATAAAACTAAATGGATCCACTGGAAGGAGGATACGAGGTAAAGCTCGAAGAAAAGGCGGAGGGACTATGAAAACAAAAAAATCAAATCGCGAAAATAGCATAGATGAAATTTTTTCTGATTTAGACAATCAGGAAGATATTCGCGAAACAGTAAAAGAGCTCAAAACTCGTGTCGAACAATTAGAAATCAGTAATGATACTGCTCAATACAATCTTAACATTCTTTCTGAAATCATTAAGATCGTATCCGAATTTCCAGCAGGTAAACAAATCGTTAATCGAGCAATTAACCGTTACAAACTATCTCAGTTAATTGAAGTCATTCTACCCCGTCGCAAAAAAGTTTTAGCAGAAATCACAAACGAAAAATCAATGCCTAAGGGCATACGTGACAGTTTTATTCGTCGCGAATTAACGATGATTCGTAACACCAACAGTGCTATCTCAAAACGTCAAAGATATGAAGCATTAGCTGCCGTAAACATTGCGTCTTTCTTTGACAAAGTGTCTGATTTTTTTGATAAACGTCGTCGAAAACTACCCGTTTTAGCGATTAAGGATAAACAATAAAGGAGGCTCGACATGCCAGAATTAAACGAAGTACTGGACGCAAAACCAGCCGAAACAAAAGTCGATACTGTTGTTGATATTACAATTATCGAAAAAACAGAATCAGAAACTACTGCTTCTCAGACACCGGCTCCTGTGAAAAAAGCTCCGGCAAAAAAAGGTGCACCTGCTAAAAAGGCATCAGATGTAAAACCGGAAGTCAAACCCGAAGTAAAACCGGAAACAAAGTCTGAGGAAGTCAAACCTGAAGTTAATCCAGAATCAACTGCAACAGCTAATTCAGTTGCAACCGACTCAGTCGAAAAGAAACAGCCTGCAAAGAAAAAGAAAGAAACTGATTCAGACGGTGACAATGAAAGTGAAGAAGACAAAACACTTCGTCGTCCACCAATGGAACAACTCACAAAAGATTTTGAAAAATATCTCTCAACCTTGGAGGTTGGTGGTCAACAACTAAAGAAACTGGAATACAAATGCGGCAAAGTCATCTATGGTCTTCACATTGAAGAAGGTAAAGACTTCCGGGTAATTGCTTTCAAAGCTCGCAAAAAATCGAAATCAGTCGCCGGAAAATCTCGCTGCATTTTCTATTTCGGTCTCACAAAAGATCTCACCAACATTACCAAAAAATATGCTGGCACCTCAACCACTGAATTCGGTAAATGTTCAGTTCAGGTCAAGAAACCAGTTCAACTCATTCTTGACAAAACGACTTACAACGAACATTTCGGTCAGGACGTCGAAAAAGTCATGACCACTCTCAAAGGTCTTTCTGAACTGACCATTGAACACAAAAATGAACAGTGGAAAGTCTTCCAGGACAAAGTTGAAGCCAAGAAAAAAGCTGAAACTGAAAAAGACAAAAAGTCTCCTGCAAAAGGCCAGAAAAAAGCTACCGTCGGCGAAGAATGAAACGGGCGTTCTTCTGTCGGCCTCCAAGGGAGAGGGACTTCAATCCCTCTCTCCTTTTTCACATTAAGGAGTATTTATGACAGATCAAGAAAAAGAAGACGGTTACGATTTATTTCCAAATGACGATGACGGAAGTGAAGAAGAAGATTTCATTCTAAAAGACCATGACAGGGACGATGAAGAATGACAAATTGTAAACGTCGTCAAACCAATGTCGAACTCAAAACAATAACTATATTAGGTCGACAAATCATCCCTCCAACTGTTATATTCAAATGTAAATATGACAGTACTGCTTGGTGCAATTGTTATCCCTGTCCTGAAGATTCAAAAGGAGTACATAATGAAAGCAATATCAGTCAAAACAGATGATGACTTAGTCATTGAATTTGAAATAAACGATGCTGGAATTTTCAAACCTACTCTAACTTTCAAAAATGACAAATGTACACTCCCTTTATTGCTAAATGAATATAACATTTTTGAAATACTCAAGTTTTTAGATCAAACAATGACCAATATCACAAAACATGACTTTGAAGTAATCAAACAAAAATGCACTAGTTATTTCAAATTAATGGGTGCAATAGAAGAAAAATGACAATATCACTTCTTTTAATCTCACATTTCATTGGAGATTTTGTATTACAATCTAGAAAAATTGCAACTACAAAATCATCAAAACTCTCTTCTTTGTCAATTCATTTAGTCATTCTTTTCTTATCTCTTATTCCAGTCACTCTTCTATCTAAATTACCAATATACATACCTTTCATTTATTGCATCTTACACGGTCTTCAAGATTGGTTCATCTGGCGTGGCTACAAAAAATTATACACTATCAGAAAATCTCCTCCTCCTTATTATGAAGATCATCTCTTCTATACAACAATCGGTTTAGATCAACTTCTACATACTATCATTCTTCTCTCTCTTTTCACATATCAATTTTAATCGACACTCTCGAAGCAAGACTATCTTTTCAGCTCGAGTCGAGTTTTTCCAACGAAAGTTTTAGACCTCCTACGCGCTCGCGCGTACTTACTCTCTTTTTACTGTTACAGCTTATCTTTCTGCCCACAAGTCGACTTACTTATATTTTTTCTCTATATAGAGTATAGTATATATAGTACTTAATTAAGCGCGCTCGCGTTAACACACGTCTCGCCCGATCGATTTGAATGCTCGCCCTCGTGGTAAAGATTTAAAAACACCGAGTCCTCTAAATGTTGCCGTCTAACTAAGGGTAAAAATTTTTATCTTTTTGACATACAATCTATTTTTCAAAGGAGATCTCATGTCAAACAAAACTTCCAGAATTGTATTTACAAGTGATTACACTCAAGTTGTATGCTGTGATGAACCAGGTCAAGGAAATGCCTGTCATCAATACCAAATTGAGTCACGTCCAACAAATACAAATGGTATCATTCACAACATCAACCTCACATCCGTCTCTTTTCAAAACGGTCCTATTCAAGAAAACGGTGTAAACGGCTGTCAAAATGAAGACCTCATTAGCATCGTCATCGATCGTCTAAAAGGCTTTCAATCAGGAAAATTTGCGTGTGAAGAAAATGCAACAGCTCTATCAAAACTTGAAGAAGCACTTTCATCCCTACAAAGCCGTACAAACAAACGTAAAGCTCGCGGTGTAGAAGGCAAAAACGTCATCTAAAGGAATCACTATGGATCACGAACAAAAATGCATTAAAGAATTCATGATAGCCGGAGATCAAACAGTTCGTCTATCACCAACAACAGACGTAACTGCTCAAGAAAAACTATTACGCATCAAACTCATGAGCAGTGAATTATCAGAACTTATTGACGCAATCGCATCAAACAACCTAATCGGTATCGCTGACGGAATTGCTGATCTCATCTATGTCGTCAAAGGAACTGCAGTCACATACGGTATTGATATTGAACCAATCTTCAATGAAGTCCAAAGAAGCAATATGTCAAAATGTATTGATGGCAAGCTTATTAAAGACTCATCTGGCAAAGTATTAAAACCAGACACTTATTCTCCTCCTCAATTACAACCAATTCTAGACAAACAATAAAAATGGCGGATTCATTCCGCCACTACTACACATTTTTTATCTAAAACTTTACACATACATTTTACACCCACCACCATACTCTCATTCTTTAGTATCACAGTTTCAATACGTGCACATGGTAATAACCGTGTAAACTTCCTCTCTTGACATAATGTACATCCAACCCATATCTCTTTCATACCTCACTCCTCAACAAATTTGACCAGAGATCTTATCCTCATCCGTCAATGACATAAAATCCTTTGCAAAATCCCAACCACGAATCTGCAAACACTCAAGAATAATCTCTCTATACTGAGACGGCACTATCCCCTGATTATCACAAGGAGACATAGTTACACAAGTAAATACACGCTCACCTTCAGGCACTGCGTAATCTATCTTGTCAGTCACATCAACAAAATTGTACACACAATCTGCATAATTAAAACCCTCACTATCTTTAAAAGCATCAAAATCAGCCAAATCAAGCGGAAAAACCACTCCATTCACTCTAACATTCGGCCTCTCAACAACTCCCAAATACCGCCAACCTCCACAAAACGCATTCCAACCACGCTTATATCCCAACAAATTACACACAATCAACTCATCCTCGCGATATATCCTTCTCATATTCCGACGATTAATAAACTCGGCAGCCAACAACGATCCATACCCAAAGATCATCATAATTCTACCCTCCGTTTCCTTTCTTTAATCTTCTTCTCACGATATTTCTTTATCGCTTTCTTATCACCTGCATCAAACTCATATCCATTCGGCACATTCGCCAAATGCTTAGGAACATTCTTCCTTTTCATACTCCACTCCCAAATTACGAATTTAACTGTTTCAATGCAGCTTCATACACATCCTTCACATCAACTCCACTACCAACAACATTGTCCCATATATATCCATCATTAGTTTCTTCATACCACTTCAACTCATACCGGGGAACTACTACAAACTCCTGCCCCACTTTCTTTACATACACCACACCATCTCTCAACTTAATAACAAACTCATCATACTCTTTAAACTCTGACAATGTCCCAACCGGCCCACCAAAATACTCAACAAACTCAATTGAACACTCAAAAGCTTTAGCATTATTTGTATCCTGTAAAGGCCACTCCTTCAAACAATTCTTCACAGCCTCTACAGTCTGAGATCTTGAAAAAGTCGCCGGCATTATCTCAATTTTCATATATCCTCCCTTACCTTTTTCTCAACTCTTTAAAAATCCTACACAAATTCTGACAAAACCACAATACCCACATAACTGACATCAACATCAAATATTGATACCATTTCATTTTTTACCTCTCTCAATTATAACCACTCCATCAGTGGCATTAAATACTTCAACTTCAGCCCAACCATAATCCCAACCATTCACTTCATCATAACTGGTCGATGCATTCATCCTCAACTTCTTAGTCTTCGGCATCCGTCTCAACACGCGAATTAAATCACCCACAGTCTCAACTTCATCACCTTTATTCTTCTTCTCAATATCTTC
>Ga0116149_1006720_pt1 | contig 10251 bp, 10 predicted proteins | sample AD_UKC057_MetaG_FD_89787 | JGI IMG/M metagenome (GOLD analysis project Ga0116149, IMG submission 89787) | Active sludge microbial communities of municipal wastewater-treating anaerobic digesters from USA - AD_UKC057_MetaG | ecosystem: Engineered > Bioreactor > Anaerobic > Digestate | place: USA...
CATGATCATGACGCCCATCCTGCCGCATATGCCGCATATGCCGATTCTCATTTCAGCTCCACCCCGTAATCGAGAAGGGCCTTCCGGAGCTTCGCCCGGTTCTCGTCCGAAACGGGAACGAGCGGCAGGCGAAGGTCATCCGTGCAGTATCCGGCCATGGCCATCGCGGCCTTGACCGGGATCGGGTTCGTCTCAAGGAACATGGCGCGGCAGAGCGGCAGGAGGCGGTAGAAGCGCTCCCGCGCCCCGCCGATATCGCCGCGGTCATAGCAGGTCACCACGCTCTTCACGTCCGCAGGGAGAAGGTTCGAGACCACGCTGACGACGCCCTTCCCCCCGATGGACAGGAACGGGAGCAGTATGTTATCGTCTCCGGAGAGCAGGGTCAGCCGCTCGCCGCAGAGCTCGTACAGCTCCATCATTTGCTGGATGTCGCCGGAGGCTTCCTTCATGGCAACGACGTTGCCGGCGCGGTCCAGGAGCTCCTTCACGCTGGCCGGCAGGAAATTCACGCCCGTTCTTCCCGGAATGTTGTAGAGGACGACGGGCACCGTGATGGATTTCGCCACGCTCTCGAAATGAGCGATGAGTCCGCGCTGCGTCGGCTTGTTATAGTACGGGTTGACCTGGAGCACGCCGTCGACGCCGGCCTCCTCCGCCTCGCGGGAGAGCCAGATCGCCTCCCTGGTCGAATTGGCCCCGGTGCCGGCGATGACCTTCACGCGCCCTTTCACCAGGCCGACCACGCGCCGGATGAACTCCTTGTGCTCGTCAAACGACACGGTCGGCGACTCGCCGGTAGTGCCCATCGGCACTATGCCGTCGACGCCGCCCTCGACCTGCATGGCAACCAGTTTCTCCAGCGCCCCGTAATCGATCGAGCCGTTCCTGAACGGCGTTATCAGCGCGGTGTAAACTCCCTCGAACATAATCGTGTCCAGACCCTATTTCTTTTTGATAACCGGCGCGGCTCTCCTGTCAGCTATCAGGGCCCCAAGCCGCTCGTTGAAATAACCGGCATTGTACTTGTTTTTCTCGAACTCGTCATCAAACACGAAGAGGAGCAGAAGGTACTCGGCCTTCAGCTCGTCGGACCGCGCTGGATACGCGTGGACCTTGATCCAGCCGCTTCCCGGCGTAATCTTGATCCGGACTTCCTCGCCCTTCTTCAGCTTTTTCCCGTCTATCTCAAGGTCGCTCTTAAGAACGTAGATCCTGTTTTCTTTCTCCCGGAGCGTGTCCAGGTCCTTTCCGGGCACGAACACGTCGCACGCCAGCACGAAGAGCAGGCACGCCGCTATCGCTATCGCCGCAATAATTCGTTTCAATGCATTAATCTCCCGCTTGCCAGACTGTAACAGAAGTATACCACGGCCGGGAAGGCCGCTGTCAAGAATTTATTTCTTCGCGCCGGCCCTTTACTTGTGGTAGGCCGTCCCGGTGCCGGTTGCGATCAGCTTGCCGGCGGCGCCCCGCACCTCGATGCTCCACACGCTGACTTTACGCCCGATGTTGACCGGGCGGCCCTCGGCGAAAATCCTCTCGCCGTCACCGGCGGACGAGAGGTAGTTGATCTGGAAATTCACGGCTATGGCCATCACCCCTGTGCTGTTGCAGGCCACGGCGAACGCCTGGTCGGCCACGGCGTGGATAAACGCGCCGTGCGCCCTGTCGACCGCGTTAAAGAACTCCGGCTTCACCGTGACGGCGACCCGGGAATAGGCCTCGCGAACCTCTTCGACCTCGATGCCGAGAAACGTGGCGAACGGGTCACGGCCTACGACTTCCCGCGCGTATTCGATCGGGTTCTCTATTGTGACTGGCGTACTCATGGCTTATTCCTCGCGATATACGTTCCCCCACCGGCCTGCGGCCGCCTCCCCCGCTTGCGGGGGAGACCGGGAGGGGGCTATAACGTGTACAATTCCCTGATATCGTCCGTACCCGTTTCCGGCTTCCCGCCCGCCCCGATGATCTGGTTCCGGTACTTCAGCACCGAGATGACTTCCTGGGTCTCGATGTGATGAATGGTCTTGAGCAGCTTCATCTCGGAGAGAAGCGCCCGGTAATCGTCATAACTGGACGCGATGACCTCGATGGTAAAGGAGTTCTCGCCCTGCACGTGCAGTATGGAATGCACGATCCGGCTCTTCGTCAGGAGCTTCAGCAACGCGTCATCATGGTGCGGGTTGTCGATCTTGACGAAAAAGTGGTACGGCTCTTTCATGCTCAGGTAGTCCGCCAGCTTGAAATCGTCCTTCTTTTTATACACGTCGATGATGCGCTGGGTCTGTATCGAGATAATGGCCGGAATGCCTGACGTGAGCCGCGTGGCCTTCATCTGCGTGATCCATTCCGCGAGCTGCGCCTTCCCGTCAAAATTGGCGTCCATGAGATAACTGTGACGGCCCATGATGTGGAAAAGAGATATCACGTGCCTGTTCTGAGTGAGCATAGATACGATATCGGCGTCTTCCCCCCAGTTCTGCATGAGGACCAGCGCATGAATTATGGTTTCGGCCATGGTCTTCTCCCTTCTCGCACGAGAATTGACGATGCGATCAAATTGACAGCCAACTATTCTTTTCGTCAAGAAATATATGGGCCGGCGCCGCGCCCTTACCGCAGGGGCGGGTTGTAGTAGCCCAGTCGCACCGCGGGGTACTTCTTCCCCAGCAGGGCGAGCAGGGCCGTTATCCCCAGCGGTTCCGATTCGCGGAAACCGATCCGCTCGAAATAATAGTCCGGGTCTATGTTCATGTTGCGGGTCTGTATCATGTTGACGGGGAAGCGGTTCAGAAAGCCTTCCAGCGCCCCGACCTCGGTCTCCATGTCCGTGAACCCGGGCATGAAAAAGAGGTTGATCGATACGAATATGCCCGCGTCGAGTGCGGTGCCGACCGACCTGAGCACATCCGAAAAGGAATACCCCGCGGGACGGTGGTAGCGCGTGTAATACTCCTCCGTGGGCGAGTTGAGGCTTATCCTGATCGAATCGATGCCGGCCGCCGCGAGCGCCTTCACCCCGCCGGGAAGGGAGCCGTTTGTGTTGATGTTGATCGTGCCGCGGCCGGTCTTTTCCCGCACCAGGCGCACTGCAGCCGCCAGGTCCCCGGCGCGGAGGAGCGGCTCTCCTTCGCAACCCTGCCCGAAGCTTGCGACCGCCCGGTCGACCCGCCCGAGGTGGTGCAGGATGACCGCCGCGATCTCTTCCGGCGCCGGCCTGAAATCAAGCCGGGGCTGCGACGGCGGGAAGGGCGAGTCGCCGGCCTGCCGCGACAGGCAGCCCACGCAGTCGGCGTTGCATGCCGGCGACGTGGGCACCGGCGCCTCGTGGCGGCCCAGGAAAAAGTTCCTGGCGCAGAGGCAGCGGTACTCCGTGGAACAGACTGCAAGCTGCCCCACCAGCCGGTTGTCCGGGAACAGGGCCGTCGTTTCGCCGATGGCGGCGCGGAGCTCTTCGTCGTTCTCGTGGATCGCAGGGTCCGAGCGCGGGTCATCGTCAATGCGGACCGCCGGCACGACGAACTCTCCGTCCGAGACCGCCACGCCGGCGTAGGCCCACATCGGCAGCACCGGCGCCCCTTTCTTCCGCGCAAATGCGGGGAGATGGGTCCGGAGATAGGCGGAAGCCAGGAATGCGGAGGCGGCGGTGATCTCGTCGCCGTCCGGCGAGGCAGTGACGGGGTTGAAGTCCCTTTTCTTCCTGTTGAATGAGAGCGGATAACGTTCCGGCAGCGAGAAAAGGTAGCTCCCGTATGGGAGCGGGATCAGCTCGCCGGGCGAAAGCCTGACGAGCCGGTTGCCGGCGCGGAATGCCGGCTCCCGGCCGGGGTAGTCCCAGACATGGCCTTCCGCGTCTGCGAAGGCGAGGCTGAAGTCACGACCTGTTTTTTTCACGTGCACGAATCCTGTTGAGGCGCCGCTCGAGGTGCCGGATGACGACTGCGCTGCGCCGCTGCTCTTTCCTGTGTCCGCGGTACGCACGGTCGCGGCGGGCCGCGGCACCGCCCATCCCGCCGGCCAGCAGCTCGCGCTTGCGCGAGAGTTTTGCGTCGCGGGCCCGGCGCCATTCCCCGCGCGCCATATCAATGCTCTTCCTGATCTCTTCTTCTTTCATGACGCCGGCGGTCACAGGGACTTCTGCCCGCCGCGCGCCGCCTCGGCGAGCGCACGGCTGTTCTCTTCAATCCGGTTTTCCCCGTACAGGGCCGATGTCACCGCTACCGCATCCGCGCCCGCGGCGATCGCCTTCCCCGCCTCCGCCGCGGTAATGCCGCCGATGGCGACAACCGGCACGCTTACGGTCTTCTTCGCCCGGCCGATCATGTCCACGCCCGACCCCCTCAGCTTGATGGCGCCCTTCTCGGTCTGGTACACGGTGTCATACACCGGCCCGATGGCGATATAGTCGGCCGCCCGCGGCGCCGCCAGGGCAAGCCCGTCCGTACTGTAGACGGACACGCCGATGATCATCTCGGGCGGAAGCAGCCTGCGCGCGTCAGCCGCATCAAGGTCATTAATGCCCAGGTGGACGCCGTCGGCTCCGGCAAGAATGGCGATATCGACGTGATCGTTGACGATGAACACGACCTTCTCGGCCCGGCAGACCGCCGACAGGTCTTTCGCCGTTTCCAGGACTTCCTTCCGGCCCCCTCCCTTCATGCGCAGCTGTATGATCGAGGCGCCGCCCCGCACCATGGCAATGGCGGCATCGCGGTAATTCACGCCGGACATGTACGAGGGGTCGAGCACCGCGTAAAGCGCCCGGTTAAAGCGCGCCATGACCGCCTCGCGCCTGAGCGCCGGCACGACCTCGCGCTCGAGCGCGTAGAGCATGAAGCGGATCTCCTGGAACGGGTTCCCCGGCATTCCGGGGAGAGCAAGCTTGCCGAACTCCTCGAGGGAGCGGACCGCCTCCATGGCGCGGTGAAGGTTGGCGGAGCAGAGATCGTCCAGCGTCTCCCTCGTTCCCTCTCCCCCCAGGTCAACGAACTTCTGCCCGTCGGCTTCGACGTCGCGGCCCCGGAGGAGCAGGGCGCGCGGAAAGAGCTTTGCTGCATCGGCGACGCGGTGCCGTATCTCCTTGATGCGGGTGGAGATGTCCGCCCGGTGAAGGCAGAAGCGGAGGACGTCCTCGCACACGCGCACTCCCTCGAGCGCGCGGTTGATATTGGCGTCAATAGCTGCATACAGGTATCGTTCCATGGTGGCCCCTCGGGCGGTGCCCGTCAGTCAGTGTGAAAAAGCAGTCAGGTCGAAACAGCGGAACATGCGTTGTCCCGCTCTCCCCATTCATAAACGATAATTCCGCAGAGCACAATCGCGGCGGTGCCGGCCCTCATCTGCGAGAAACCGATCCCCGCGGCCGTCCACCCGGCCTCCTCCGCTGCGGCAACCTCGCGCGGGCTAAAGCCGCCCTCGGGCCCGACCAGGAGGCTTATGCCGCACGAGCGCTCCCGGCGGAGAACCTGCATCAGCGATCCCGGTGCCCCGGGGTGCGCAATGATCCGCACCCGGTCCCGCTCTCCCGCGATCAGTTCCGTGAAGGAGCGTATCTCCCCGATAACCGGCCGCGTGCCGCGAAGCGACTGCTTCGCCGCTTCCCCGGCCTTTCGGTCCCAGCGGGTCACCCGCGCCTCCGCGTCCGCCGGGCGGGCGATGGTCCTCTCCGACAGTACCGGCACGATCCGGGAGACCCCCACCTCCACCGCTTTCTCGATGACCAGGTCGAAGTTCTTTCCTTTCAGAAGGCACATGCAGAGCGTGATGTCGGCCGGCGGAGGCGCGCCGGCGCTCCTGCCGACGATCTCGACCTCGATATAGCTGTCCGTCACGTTCACGACGCGGCCGGAAAGCGAATCGCCACGCTCGTCCCGGAGCATGATCCGGTCATCGGGCCGCACGCGCCGCACCGAGGCAAGGTGGCGGTAATCGTCGCCGGCGATGCGGCACCTGCTGTCAACGATATCGGACGACATTACGAAAAACTGGGGCACCGGGGGTCTCCGTCATTCACCGAGCCGTTCCGGCCGGAATATCTCCGGGTTGAACGCCGCATTCTCGTCTATATCGCTGATGCTGAACACGGTGACCGTGCCCTGCCGGATATTCATCATGTCGTACCGGACCGGGACCACGCGGGAGCCGTTCTCCTTTACCTTGACGACGCTTAAGAATTTAAATATGACCTTATCGCGGTCATGGTAGTCGATCCTGAGGGGGATGAACTTGTCCTTCGTCACATACAGGGTAAGCTGTCCGTACTCCCCCCCCTTCGCGATCGGTTTCAGCACCAGCGTGTAAACGTCGCTCCCCTTGACCACCGCCTCGCCGGTGATGGTCGCGGTGTAGTTACTCTGGAAATCGACGTTCGAGAGGTCGGTGAAGCTGTAGTTCGTCGCGAGTACCTCGTCGAACTTATCGATGCCCATCTTGTGGAACATCTTCAGCTCGTGAAGATTATAGACCCAGATATCCTCACCCCCCAGATTGTAGAGCACCTTCATCTGGTCGCCCCGCTCGTGGGTGTTGAACGTGAAGAGAAAATCCTCCTGGGTGATGCGCCCGGTCAGGTAGATGTTCAGCGCGCTTCCGTCCGGCCTGATGTGCTTGATAACCCCCTTGAGCAGGCCGCGGGGATATTCGAAAAACCTGTCGACCCGCGCCAGGATACCTTGTGCATTCAGCTCTATTTTCCTGTCTTCCTGCGAGAGGGATGCGGAACTGAAAACACCGACCGATGCTGCGATGATACAGATGATACAGATGCGCTTCATGATATACTTATCAGCCGTTCCGGCTCCTTGTTTCTTAATATGCGGTTCGCAATTCACCACCCTTGCTCCCGGTGATGGCAGGACACAAGCACAATATAATTAAGATAGTTGTATATTATTATAAGTCACTGAAATAATTCAATTTATTTTTTATATCGCCGTGACGCGGGGCTCCTGCATGTTTTAACGTGCTGCAATTACTCTGGCACCCCGCTCTGACCTATTCAAGCTGTGATGAATTGCGTTCAAGTCGGTAATTTTACTTCATCTGAAGATTCAGCCGTCTACGCCCTGCACCCAAAACTTACATACCCTCTTTCAGTGTATAAATGCCCACATTGACTGATCGGTCATTTTTTATGTTAAAAAATTGGACAAGAGTTAAAAATTCCATATTTTTTACCGTCTGGTCGGTTTTTTATTGACACAAGGCATGAACCTCTTTATAACAATAGCAAGGGCAAACAGATCAGTATTCTGGTCTGTTTTTTGTTATTCATCTACATCCATTACATAAAATAATAAAGAGAGGACGTATGATTCGATCCGGATTATTTTTAATCTTCATCATAGCTGTAACCCTGTTCTCCACTCTCTCATGTGATAATAACTCCAGCGACTCTTCTTTCCCGTTTCATGATCCATCTGAATCCGACCTGTCCGATGATACAACAGGCGGCACCGGTGGCATTGGAAGCACCGTGGAGGAATCGAAATACTATGTCGAGCCGATCGGCGACGACTCTTGCTCGAGCTGTCCGGACCAGCTTTTATCGACACAGAAGGACCAGATTAGCGGCGAGCTTTCGAAGAGCGGCATTCTCAATGCGAAGATCGACCTGAATGTCCGCGTTACCGTACCGCAGACGGAAAATCCTTACAGCGACGGGGACACCGACCTGTGGGCGACCGTCATCAGGCCGTCAGGCAGCGAGAAGCTTCCCACCATCGTGGTAGCGACGCCGTACCGCCGCGAGATCATGATGATGCTCTACGTTCCCCTCGTCGCGAGCAGGTACAACCTGATGGCGATCGACATCCGCGGGACCGGCTCCTCGTCGGGCAAATGGACCTCGTTCGACCTGGTCGAGCAGTATGACATCAAGTACCTGGTTGACAAGTTCATTCCGACGCGCGTCTGGTCCGACGGCACGATCGGCATGATCGGCCCGTCATACATGGGCATCATACAGCTGCTCACCGGCGGTCTCGTTGAGACCGATCCGAAGACCGGCGAGCCGGTGCACCTGAAAGCGCTCTTCCCGCTGGTCCCGATGGCCGACACCTACCGCGACATCGTCATGCACGGCGGCAACTGCGATATGCTCTTCATCCCCCTGTGGCTCGGGATGGTTGACATAATGGCCATCCTGCCCTCGATGCTCAACCTCGGCGTCGACGGAAAATTTACCGAGGAGGACATGGCGCAGGCGCGGGCCATGTGGAGCGAGCACCTGAACCACATCCCGACGACCCTCGGGTGGGTCATGGACGCCGCCAACCTTAAAGACGGCCCCTTCTATGACAAGAAGTCGACCATGATCTACTGGCCCGTCAAGCCGAAGGGCGGCTGGGGCTTCCCTGAAGGGGACAAGGTCCTGTCAAGCAAGCTGCCGGTCTTCAGCGTCGGCGGATGGTTCGACATCTTCACCCGCGGCACCACGAACGCATACCAGTACGGCCTGAGCAAGCATGCAGCATCCGACAAGCGCATGATCATCGGCGAATACTACCACCTGGGCGGGTCCCTGGGAATGGGCCTCAACTCGATCGTGGGCGGGAAGCTCCCGGCCCGCTGGTTTGACTGGAAGATCAAAAAGATTGAGGAACCGTTCCTCGAGCAATTCCCCGTTTTAATGTACGTCATGGGCGAGAACAAGTGGCGCGCAGAAAAGTCCTGGCCGCTGCCGGAGAGCCGGCTCGACCACCGGACGCTCTACCTGACCAAGCAGGCCCCCTCGCCAATCGACGGTGACTGGTACACCGACGAGGATACGCTGCCGCTATTGAAAAAATATACCGACAACAACTACGGACTGAGCGATGTCCAGAGCTTCTCCGGCGATAACCCGGTGCTGAAACACAACCCGGCGAACCTGCACGGATGGGAGTCCCGCTCGAGCACGCGGTGGCTCATGGGGATGGAAGCGATACTCTCCGACGTGTCAAAGTTCTACCTGGGAAAAAACATTGACGAGGACCAGTGGTTCGAGGACGAGCGCCAGGACGAAAAAGAATGCCTGACCTTCACGACCGAGCCCCTCGAAGAGGACGTGAACATAACCGGTCCCATCGCACTTACCTTCTGGGCAAAGACCAGGTTTGCTGACCCGCTCACCCAGACGGTGATCGACGGCCTGTTCGACACGATCAAGAGCACCCTCGGTATTACCGACAACCTGATCCTCGACGGCATGAACAAAAAGGACGTGCAGTGGGTCGCCGAGCTGAACGATGTGTTCCCCGACGGAAGGGCGCGCAACATCACCTCCGGCTGGCTCTCCGCCTGGCACCGCCAGTACGATCCCTCGGGCAAGACCAACGTCTACAACGAAGGCCCCTGGTACTGGCCGACCAGGGTCGTCGACCATCCCATCGACCCGGCATATGCTCCGTTTGACCCGTTCTATGACGGGCCGGACAAGAACCCGAAGACCATCAACGAGGGCGAGAACTACCAGTACACGGTCGAGCTGTGGCCCACCTGCAATGTATTCAAGGCCGGCCACCGCATACGCCTGAGCCTCTCGGCTTCCGATTTCCCGCACCTGCTTCCGATCATCCAGCCTTCGGACAACACGATCGTTATCGATGCGAAGCACCAGGCCAGGATCGATTTCACGGTAACCAACGACGACAACGAGGGAAAAACCTGGGAGTGGATCGGAGACAACGCGGATGCGGACGAGTACCTGCTCTCGGGCGAATCCACCGGTTGCGGAAGTCCGGCGAGCGCCGCCTCCTACCGCGGAACCCCGGCCGGCCTTGCGGCGGAGATCATGGGTCTCATGGGGATCATGATGCTCCCGATGACGCTCATCATGCTCCAGCGGTATTTCAGGAGAAGAAAAAAAGCGTAACACTCATCGCTGCAGGGAAAAAAAGGGACATGGCGGCATGTCCCTTTTTTTATTCCGACGTCCCGGCCCGGCACACCCGGCACCGGAGCCGTAACCCGTTATTTTTTTACGAGGGCCATGCCGAGCAGTGCCAGCAAAACAGCCGCGGCGACGTACAGTATCCAGTCCCCCAGGATAGTGTAAAGGGTTCGCGATTCGAGCATGAGGATCCCGCCGGAAACGCACTGGCGGGTGAAGAGCCCTGAAACCCGCACGATCTCCCCGGTCGGCGCAATGATCGCGGAATACCCGTTGTTCGAGGCCCTCGCCATGAAGCGCCTGTTCTCGATGGACCGCACTGACGCCTGCCTCAGGTGGAGCGGCGGCTCCGAGGAGCGGCCAAACCACCCCTC
>Ga0116149_1006724_pt1 | contig 10249 bp, 10 predicted proteins | sample AD_UKC057_MetaG_FD_89787 | JGI IMG/M metagenome (GOLD analysis project Ga0116149, IMG submission 89787) | Active sludge microbial communities of municipal wastewater-treating anaerobic digesters from USA - AD_UKC057_MetaG | ecosystem: Engineered > Bioreactor > Anaerobic > Digestate | place: USA...
CGGCTGCCTGAATATCCCGGTCAATTGCGATGACGGCAATCCCTGCACCGCTGACTCCTGCGGTCCAAACGGCTGCATCCATTCGCCAGTAGTCTCTCCCGTTGATCCTCTTCCTGAATCTAAATGCTGTGAGAAGTCAAAGCCCGACATCGTTAAAGAGGTCCGTCCGGCCGTTGAAGCCTGGAGAAGCACATACTGGTACAGTGATATTGCCATGCCCAAATGGCCGCAGCTAACCGAAACCTGTGTCGAGGCAAAATCCTATCCTTGGACCGGCAGGCATCTGGGAGTTGACGCCTGGTATGGCACATTCTGGTATACCAAGATATTCACTCCCAAATGGCCTCAGTTCTAGATCGGGCAAAAACAAGGGTGGGCGCTGCAATCACCTCGGAACAGCAAGCATTGGCTAAAGCACCAAATGGAGCACATATTTGCTCTGGTGTGGTATACTCCCCGTGGAGGGGGGATTATCTAGCGCAAGCTGCAATAAATGAATCCGCCACTGGAGAGGGCGATAAGGTGCGCAATGTCCATCTATGAGCGCGAAAGTGGATCGAGAGGCAGCTATACAGAAGGCGAGTGAGATGAAGGCGGAGGGCTTAGGGCTCTGGGCCCAAGGCTGAAAGGAGAATGCTGGGCTCGCCCTTCCACCCAAAGCTCCTGCGGCCACGGCTCACCCTCTCGGGAACGCCTCTCCCCCTCATCTCCGGCCGGGAGGCGATTCTCTGAGGTGATAAACAATTCTTTAAATAGTTTTGAAACTTAATGTCCGTTTATGGACCTGATAAGGCCAATGCTTCTTCTGGGAGGTCTATTGAATATTCTCAGCGGCTTTATAGCGATTGCAATGCCTGATATCTTCAAATTGTTGGATAACAGTTTTGATCCGATGTGCAATCCACTTATAGGCCTTTTTGTGGGAGGTGTAATCGTAGCCTTCGGATGCGGATATCTTTATACATTTTTTTTGGAGCCAAGAAATCTTTCACTCCTGGCTTTGGGCATCAGCGTGAGACTCTGGTTGGTCATTGTCTCCACCTATTGCTATTTGGCCAGAGGACTTTCCCCAAAATTATATTCTTTGGTTGCTATCGATGCCCTGTTCTTTGCGGTAGTCTTCGCTTTGTACATCTATCAGAGAAGGAAGACTCTAACATGGACATGAGTTATCCTTGAGGAGATCTCCGCTTAGCTCTCAGTCATTCCCGTTTGGCGAAGCGAAATGACTGCGACGTCTTTATCCTGGCATAAATCGCATTCAACCGCGGCGATTTTCAGGCAAAATCACGCGGAGGGTGAGACTTCAGCTTATATTTACCCAGTAAGGTCCGAAGGGCTGAACCAAGAAGAATCAGAGCTTTGGCTCTGATATCCGAACTCATAAACGGTGCAAGCCCAAGCTGGAAAGGCCCAGCCAAGTTCAGCCTTTCCCATGCGACTTGAACAGCATGCAAAGCTCCAAAGCTAAATATGAATTGCAGTCGCAGCATCCACATGTCAGGAATTCTGGTAACCGTGTAACCGATATTTCAATATACTACCATAGTTTTCCCTCCCATATATAATTTTTATATTTTTATTTACTGTGTTACAATCAAGAAATATGTCCTATTAGAGGGTTGCAAGCTAAAAGGAATATTATCTAGCATAGTCAAAGTATAACCAGAATAATTAGCATTTATCATCATTTGCAGGGGGCGCCATTCATATCTTGAAAGCGCCCTAGCCATGAAGGGTCAAATCATGAATCACCATCTAGCGTACCGAAAAGTTAAAGAGACAACTCGAAAAATGATGGCACCATTAGAGGCAGTCGCTAAATGGATTCCAACAACATACCTAAAGGGCTAATGTACCACAAATATCTTAAATGCTACTGGATATTTGTACTTATAGCTGCATTAATCTTGGCTGGAACGATTGTACAGGCTAATGGGCAACAAGTTCTTTTTGAACTTGTAACACTAAAGCCTGCATATGATGAGACTTTTACAAACGATATCCAACACATCTTAGACAGCTATCATTGGTCGAATCCATACATAACAGGCAATTTCTCATGCACTGACATCTCGATTTACATAGTGCTGCTATTAGAGCGATACGGATATCGGGCATCATGCATGACCGACTGGGGTCCAGATAACCGATCTTTGAACGATGATCCTGTAGGACATATGTGGGTTGCAGTTAATAATCCTAGACACAATGAATCATGGATATTCATAGACGGGAATGGCGGATTTTACCCTGATAAAAAACCATTACCAAACTCAATTGGACAAATTATATACGGCGATATATATCGTACTGGTTACATAATATCTGATCCATTAGAATACCTTGCTAAATACGACTCGAATCCAAGGCAACCCTGGAGACGACAATATAGCTTGAATGATTCCAATGCGCCAAAACCTAATACACCTTAAGCTCAAAGATTATGGTGATCACTTGATCACCTGGGCTTTAACCTGCCTGCTCGGTCTATTTGGTCAATGCTATTCGTTATTGGTTAGTATACTAGTGGTGCGGCGGTCTCAGGACGGACTTCGACCCCTCCGGTTTCGGCATTCACAAGTGAGCCGAAACCTCCAGAATCCCGTCCTTCCCCCTTTGACCGTAGCTGAAGTTGATTGAGATAATAAAATGCACTCTGGTAATCTCTCTCCTTGCCAGATATCCCCCCCAGATTCTTGAGGGCAAAGGGATTGTCTGGGGCGATCTTCAGGGCCTCTAAGGTGGATTCCTTGGCATTCTTGAGATCACCGAGATTCATATAGGCAAATCCCAGGGCCACATGGGCATGCTTTAGCTTATGGCTCTTTGGGCTACCTATAGAAGGATATCAAGAATCTGGCTTATCTTTTTAAGGAAGCGCTCTTCCAGTGCCTTATTCTTCCTGGTGAGTTTTGAAAACTGCTCCTCAAACTCAGGAGTTGATTCGAAGTCCATGTATGGGGCTTAATCAAGGTTTTTTAGGTGGTTCAAGAACTCTTCTTTGGTCTTAAAAGTCTTGACTAAACCAGCATCGGCCTGTTTGATGCTCCTACGGACTCCCGCCTCAAATTCCTTCAAGGCGGCCTCGTTGGCATCCTGGATAACCACATTCTCGCTTGCACCGGCCATGAATAGATACTCCTCGCTGATGTGCTATAAGGATTGCGAAAAGGTGGGCGGCTATATCGCGTCCCCTCAGTGTTCGTGATCTCCTCCGGCCTGGCCAGCATATCTGGCCTGCAGATACCTATATCTCATCTACTGCCCTTTTATTTATTCGCAGACTCGATCTATTGCTTCATTCCCGCAGCAGTTTCTGTGCATCCTCGTGCATTCTGGCGAGCTTCTTGGTGATGGGATGCTCTAGCCCGTACTCCTGCTCCGCCAGGGCCTTGATCCGCCAGATCTCGGAGAGGAGCTTGCCGATCTCTTTGGTGACGTACCTGCGATTCTGCTCTGTCATGGTTTATGCGGCTCCATATTCGTGAAGGCCACATTCATTTTCTGATAACTGCAATCGCTAGAGCAGCGGGCCAAAAGGCAGCAAAAAGTCCTAACCAAATTAGCATGGCAATGCAAGCGTTTAGATCCCAAATCGTTTTTTTTGTGATGCCCGATGACTTAATATCCTTACCATTTGTCATTAGAAGACCTTCTTCACGATTGTGATCATAAACTGAAGGCGAAAAGGATTTTGCAGTTCAACTGCCCTCCATCAATTCAAGTAATTCCTTGACATAATCCGAAGGGCCTCTCTTAAATCGACGTCCATACTGATTTTCTGTAAAACCTGAATAGACAAAGTGCACCTCTTTTTTTGCACGGGTCATGCCTACGTAAAATAGCCTTCTCGATTCCTTAATCTCTTCAGGAGTATCCGCTCGCCATGAGGGAATCCTTCCTTGGTCCATACCCATCATTATCACAGTCTCAAACTCTAATCCTTTTGCGCTATGCAAAGTAATTAAGTTGACGTGATCTTTATATCCAGATTGGCCTGCAAAAGAACCAACTGTAAAATCCTCTAGAATTGATCCTTTCCCTGATGCATTTAGCAATTTATCGAAAGCATTTGACTCGTCCCGCATCAAAGGCTCTTTGCTGAAAGTTGGATCTAAGCAATAGCTATGCATTTCTGATAGCCATTCGAAGAGTGGCGTGCTCGATGATCTATGGGAAAATAGGAAATGCACCAAATTGACTTTGAGAACGTGTTTCTCTCTATCATTAATACATGATCGATTAAACCGCATCCACATCTTAATAATACTATTAAGCGACGTATCGGCTTTTATCCAACCGCCGCTGCACCAACTTGCACAATCTTCTAGCCAGTGAATTAGGGGTGTTTTTCTGTATGGTGCGCCGTTATCAATTCGAATAAATTTAATGCCTGCAATACGTGCATGTTTGGCGATAATATCTCCGTCGTTCTTATCCATATATAGTACTGCAATATCCCCAAAATCACGTTTCTCATCTCTTTTAATCGATTCAGGTATAATAATTTTGCATTTGCCATTCAGGTTCATCGCGATCCAAATAGGTGCGCCGATAATAATCCATTTTCGTTCTCCATGGCGAAGGATTCTCTTCAGGACTTACGGTTTCAGCCAATGCCCGTTCAAAGAATTTTATTTGTTCGCTTGGGAGTGCTACACTGAAAGGATATGGCAAAGCCACGCCAGCGAGCTTTCCATAAGGCAATAAGACGACCTGCAAACAAAATGAATGCACAGTTCCGATAAAGACATTCTTATCTTCTTGCACACCAAGAATCTTTAGCTTGCGCTTCAATTCATGCACGCATTCGGAATTATAAGTCAGGCAAGCTATACCTCTGGGATTTGTGACTTCTTCAGCAAGCATTCTTGCCACTTTAATAGTAAGTGTTTTTGTTTTTCCACTGCCAGGTCCAGCCAACACAACACAATTACCTTCGCAATTATATGCTCTCCATTGACCTGGATTTTCGCGCAGATCCTCTGCTGCATTTAAATAACGCATCTTTGGATTAGCGACATTTTTTAGAGACATATTCGATAGCACTCATTATATAACTAGGATAAGGAACATTGCTGATATTGGATGAAAGCCGTTGTGCAAATCGTCCCTTTCCAATCTCATCAATATCTTTTAAAAAACGATCTAAATCTAATTGATCGGGTTTATCGTTCCATACTGTTGCTCTTTTTTTTGCAGCACCATTATCTGAAAGCTCAATTAATGTCTTACATATACATTTATGTTGGCCGCACTTAAACAAGTCAATCTCCAAAGTATGATCATTTAGGAATAGACCATGAGTTTGCCCTAATCTTTTGACTTCATCTGGGCTCATTTCCTTTAGGCCTTTATTAGGCCCAATGAGTGGAAGCAATGATATCAATCTTTGTATTCCTAAGCTTATTTTTCCCGTTTGCGGATCATTATCCGTTAAGACTGCAAATGGTTTGTCTAAGCCTTTAGATCCAAGAAATTTTATATATGGTGCAAAATTTGTGCCATGCACTGAGCAAACAGTAATACCTAGTTCATCGAGATTTTTTCCTATTAATTTGCAGATAGCAGGAATGATATATAATTCTGCTTCGCCTTCAACTAATAGTATACCTCTCGCGAAAACAATTTCACCTCTACTAACATCAATGTATCTTTCTAAGTCAGCAATGTCGTTCTCAGAAAGATCCAAATTGGAAGTAGAGACTCCTTCGGTGGCATTTCCTTCAATAGTCTTTCTTAAGGCGATCAAAGATCTGATTGGGGAAACACTCACTATATGTGGTGAATGAGTTGTGAGGATAAGAGTCGTGAACTTTGAATGCTCACCTTTGACCGATTCCTCAGATTGACTGATTCTTGACCTAAGTAGTTTTTGAAATACTAGTCTTTGTAGATGAGGATGCAAGTGAGCTTCAGGCTCTTCAATTGCCAAAAAAGTATGGTCTCTTTTATTTTGACCAACGAGCTGCTCTAGTTCAAGAATCCTCAATGCAATATAAAGAAGGTTCGTTGAACCTAGACTTGCCTCATTTATTCCTCGCTTTCCGTTATCGATAAATAGTCTAAGGGATCGAATCAATCTCTCAGTATCTGCCGGAGTGAAACCTAATTCAGTTTCAAACGCTTGATAAGATCCTGCTAATTCTTCCAGCTTGGCAGTAATCCGTCCAGATAGGCTTTTTATCTCTTCTACTTCTATAATCCCATTATTGGCTGCAGATATCTGACTGGCTATTGAAGAAAGTAGATCGTGAGAGATTCGACTAGATGAGTCATCTAATAATGGCTTAAGTGGAGAATGTCTCCAGTTAGATAGATCTGACTCTGCATCTCTCAATGCAGGCATTACATCTAAAGGCATGCGATTGCGGATGTCATAACTAATAACATTTTCTGGATTATCGCCACCGAAAACGAGAAACTCATAATCAGACTCCTTTTTAGGATCATCCGCAAGTCCTGAAACCGGTTGAAAAACGTAGGATAATCTTGAGATCATTGGATCGTGATTCACCAAGCAATCCGCTAGAATTGATAATAGATTATCATCATCATAAAAATCAGATAATTCAATCGAAATTATTATTTTATCCTCTTTAGATAAGGGTCTTGAGAGCCCATCCCAGAAGTCCTCTAAACCTAATTGGCGTGCCGTATCTGGTAGTGAAGGATCCAGAATCAAGCGAAGCGCGAATAGAAGATTCGATTTCCCTATCTTATTTTCGCCGACAATGACTGATTGATCGCTTAGAAAAATGTCAAAATTTTTAAAATTACGAAAATTTTGAATCAATATTCGAGATAATCTCATTCAACCTCCCTGCCCATTCAGAATTAGTAGCAATAGCCAAGTGATATAGTTTTTGGCAAGATCTATATCTATATTTATGAGGACACGATATCTACGAAATAGACTTGCTTAGAAGACAGGTATCTTCCTCGGGCCATTCTCTCCGCACCAGGTTGCCCGTGCAGAAGAATAGGTGTGATCAGGGCCAGAAGATTGTCCTTAAAAATAGCCCGTAAAGAAGCGCTGAGGGTGAGATTTGAACTCACGAGGTGCGATGCACCACTGGTTTGCCCGTCCCGTCCTCCCCAAGAGGAGCAGTACCTCAAGACCAGCGCCGTAGGCCGCTTGGCTACCTCAGCTCGCTGGCTTCTTTAGGCCAAGGGATCTTAAGCCTGACGATTCGACAGTCTTTTCACCTCTCCGGGCTACCTCCATCCGATGCTGATAAAAGATGTCTCCCTTCTTCACTCCGGCCAGCTTGTATCCGGCCGGGACATCCTCATAGAAGAGGGCAGGATCGCCCAGATAGGGCCCGACCTCAAAGACGAGAGCGGCGAGGAGGCCATCAACGGCCGCGGCAAGCTGGCCATCCCCGGCCTGATCAACTGCCACACCCATCTGGCCATGACCCTGCTGCGCGGCTATGCCGACGACATGGAGCTTATGCCATGGCTCGAGGAGAAGATCTGGCCCCTGGAGGCCCGTCTCACCGAGGAGGACATCCGCTGGGGGGTCAAGCTGGGCTGCCTGGAGCAGATCCGCCACGGCATCACCTGCTATAGCGACATGTACTACCACCCGGATACGACCGCAGAAGCAACCAGGGAGATGGGCCTGAGGGCCTTTGTCTCCGGAGTGGTATTCGATATGAAGCCCGAGCTTCTGGGCCAGGTTGAGCCCTTCATCCGCCGCTGGAAGAGCGACCCTTTGATCACCCCCGCCGTGGGCCCTCATGCCGCATATACCTGCTCCGAGGAGACGCTTTTAAAAGCCAAAGAGATCGCCGACCGGCATAACTCTATGATCCACATCCACCTCTCCGAGACCAGATCGGAGGTGGACGGCTTTCTTCTCAGCAAAGGCATGAGCCCCGTGGAGTACCTTGACTCTCTCGGTCTCCTCAGCCCGCGGCTGGCGGCGGTGCACTGCGTCTGGCTCTCCCCGGAGGACTGCTTCTTGCTGGCAGAACGGGGGGCCAATGCCGTAACCTGCCCGGTGAGCAACCTCAAGCTGACATCGGGCATAGCCCCCCTCAATACCATGCTCCAGGCTGGAGTCAATATCTGCCTGGGCACAGACGGAGCCTCCAGCAACAATAACCTCAATTTGTTCCAGGAGATGAAGGTGGGGGCCATCACCCAGAAGAATGCCTACCACACCCCTGCCGCCTTTACCGCCGATCAGATCTGGGGCATGGCCACGGAAAACGCCCAGAGAGCCTTCCGCCTGGATCTGGGCTTGCACCCTGGTGCTTTAGCCGACCTCTCTCTTATCGACCTCAGAAAGCCCTGGCTCTGCCCCCAGAGCAATATGGTCTCCCATCTGGTCTACAGCATGAGCGGCGGGGTGGACAGCACCATAGTCAATGGCAAGGTGCTGATGAATGGTGGAGTCATACCCGGAGAAGAGGAGATACTGGAGCGGGCTCAGGAGCGCTTCCTCCGTCTGACCGGCTAGCATCTGAGCCCTCTCAGCCCTGGCCTCTCACTTGAGACCTCTCAGCTCTTCACTATGCGAAAGCGTCTCCTGCTGCGGCGAATCTTTTCGAGCACCAGCCGGGCCGAGAGCAGGAGAATGACGGCCAGGGCAGCGCCTGCCAGATAAATCCATACGGAACCGCCCCTCTGGCCCACATAAATCACAGCCGCCTTCTCCTCTCTCCTCTTCCCTTCCTCCAGGCTGTCCTTGTAGGTGACCAGGCAGGGCAGAGCATAGTAGCCTGGGGATGCATTCTCATCGGCAAATAAAGAAAGCCTCGCCTCTGCACTCTCTCCCGGAGAGAGGCTGGCCTGGACCCAGGTGCTTTCCACCATCATTATCGGTGGTCGGGGGCGCACCTGCAGCTCCAGATCCCGGGCCGGCTCATCCCCATGGTTTGTCAGTGTCAGCTGGAGAAGACTCTCCTTTTCCGGGGCCACATAATTGAGCCATTGATCCTGGACCTCTATCTCTACCCTAGGCCCCATGACCACCTCAACCTGCAATGGGAGATCCTGGGTGGCGGCAGTATATTCAAAGAACAGGCTCGGAGCAGCCTCATTTCCCGTGGCGGTCACCCCGGACAGCCAGGAGAAATTGCAGCGCAGCTCTAAGGGATAGAGGCCCAGAGGCATCCCCTCTGCCAGGGCGGTCAGCTGCAGGGAGGTATTCGCTCCCCCTTCCAAGAGGCCGCCGAATTGCGGCGAGGATAAAATTTTGATCCTTTCATCAGAGCTGATCAGCTGGGCCGAGATGCTGCGAGCCGCCTCCCGCCTCAGATCCATATCCTCTTCTTCTGCCCCCTGCTCCGCTTTGTTCTCCAAAACCACAAAGATGCTGCTGGGACGGCCCAGCTCCAGGTTGCCCGAGATCGAGGCGATCCCCAGATCCGGCCCCCCACCGGCATGGCTCTCCGCATCCATGAAATCCTCTCCCAGGGCCAGCCCGGAAAGAGAGCCCAGAGAGATGAGCACGGCAAGAGCGAGGCGGCAGAGGCAGGAGGGTGGGCCGGAATTCATCAGAGTCTCATTAAGGGCCTTGCACCCTTTTATCTCTGCTGCCCCGGCGGTTGAAAAACGACAGGAGAGCCCCTCAATCTGCCGCTGAGGATATGGCCAATGCCTCCTCTGCTTCCAGCCCTTTATGCACCACCCCGCAGATGCGACGGGTGATGAGGGCGGGGCTGTCATGCTGGAAGACATTTCTGCCTATGGCCACGCCCCGTGCCCCGGAGGATATCGCTTCCTCTACCATCTTCAGAAGATCGAGCTCGCAGTCCACCTTGGGCCCTCCGGCAATGACCACCGGCACGGGACAGCCCTCCACCACCCGGGCAAAGCTGTCCTGATCGCCGGTGTAATTGGTCTTGACTATATCCGCTCCCAGCTCCGCCCCCACCCGGGCAGCATGAGCGATGTACTCCTCTGAGTATTCGTCTCTGATCTTCCTGCCCCGGGGGTACATCATGGCCAGAAGGGGCATGCCCCACTCCTGGCAGTGGCGGGAGACCTCGCCCAGAGTGTAGAGCATGTGGCTTTCGTCTTCCGCTCCCACATTGACATGAATGCTCACGCCGTCCGCTCCCATCTTGAGAGCCTCCTCCACTGTTGCCACCAGGACCTTGTTGTTGGGATCCGGCCCCAGAGCGGTAGAGGCAGAGAGATGCACGATCAGACCCAGGTCCCGGCCATATCCGCGATGGCCGAATGAGGCCGCTCCCTTGTGTACTATGGCTGCGTCTGCTCCACCGGAAGC
>Ga0116149_1006727_pt1 | contig 10245 bp, 8 predicted proteins | sample AD_UKC057_MetaG_FD_89787 | JGI IMG/M metagenome (GOLD analysis project Ga0116149, IMG submission 89787) | Active sludge microbial communities of municipal wastewater-treating anaerobic digesters from USA - AD_UKC057_MetaG | ecosystem: Engineered > Bioreactor > Anaerobic > Digestate | place: USA...
GGTTACTTTTGAAAGAGACTCAGTTTTCCCGAATGCGGCTCAGGCTTTCCTTGATTGACGGTCCCATTCCCGAAGGCTGGTACAGGTTGGGCAGGGCAAAAAAGCGCTGCAGGCAATGTCCGGCGGCTCCGTAGGCAACTGCTGCTCTGCCCAGCGATGCCGGGCTGACAATACACTGGCGGGGCAGCGTGTACGGCCACTTGACCTTAATTTCCCGTTCAATGCGAACAATCAGATCCTTTTCCAAATCTTCTGGCAGGCCGCCCACAAACACATGATTCAAATCCAGAATATTCGCAAGAAGTGCAACATGGCCGGCAAGTTCGTCGAATACAGATCCGGTGATCGAGCGGTCTGAACCAATTTTGTTGCTGGTTATGTCGTTCGACTGGAACTGGCCCGAGTTGCCCGGTTCCCAGAGGATGCTCCGGAATTCGCCCGCCGAAAAGTCACGCCCATAATGGGTCTGGCCGTTCAGGATAAAGCCGAAGCCGACCGAGAGATTTTTGCTGCTTGTTGCCGAACCGGTGATTTTACGGATTTCTGAAAGCAAGAAGAGCGCATTTTCTACATTCATTCCATGCCTGATCGTTATTTCTCCCAAGCAGCCGCACCGGGCGTCGTTTTCTATGAAGACCGGGGTGTCGTATTTTGTGCGTGCCCAGTCGCAAAAATCGACCTGCTGATGGATGTTCAGCGGAATGGACTGGATGATTGTACCCTCATCGGTGTTTACAATAGCCGGAATACCGATACCTATCCCGATAACCGGAATATTGCGTGATTCGATGGCGGGTGAAATTAATGATATCGCTTTATCAAAGGCCCTGTAGACGCTCTCCGTGGCCATTTCATGTTCAATTGTAGTAATTATGTTTCCGTATAAATCGACAAGCGTGACGGTCAGTACGTCCGTCGTTATTTCTACGCCGATTGCTGCGCCGAATTCAGCACTGATTTCGAGTTGGATCGGTTTCCGTCCGCCTTGAGGGCCTGCCGAACCTTGGGCAAATGCGTGGATAATACCGATTTCTTCGAGCGAGGACACGATTTTTGTGACTGTTGATTTGTCGATGCCAAGCTGCTGTGCGATTTCGATTCTGCTGATGCCTTTCTGCTGCCAGATGAGTCTGAGCACACGCGATATGTTGAGGTCTCCGGGGCCATTCAGTGTTTTCATGATTTATTGTATACTATACCCTCCGGAGCGGTTGATTGACAAGATATTGCAACCGGTTTCTGTTTCCGGAATTAAATCCGCTGTTGCAGGAGAATTGTATGGGTGTATACAAGGCTGATGATTCACGATATGCAGGCATGAAATTCCGCAGGTGCGGACGGAGCGGGATTAGGCTCCCCGAAATTTCACTTGGACTGTGGCATAATTTTGGCGGCGTCGATTCGGCCTCGCGCGGCGAAGACATTATTTTGCACGCATTCGATCGGGGAATTACCCACTTTGACCTGGCGAACAATTATGGTCCGCCTCCCGGTTCGGCTGAAGCCTTTTTTGGAACGATGATGGAAAAGCATTTGAAGATCTACCGCGACGAGCTTATTATTTCTACCAAGGCTGGTTACGGTATGTGGGACGGCCCGTACGGCGACTGGGGCAGCCGGAAGTACCTGGTTGCGAGCTGCGAGCAGAGTTTGGCCCGGATGAAGCTGGATTATGTTGATATCTTTTATCATCACCGGCCGGATCCGGATACTCCGCTGGAAGAAACAATGGGCGCGCTGGATTATGTGGTTCGTTCGGGCAAGGCCTTGTACGTCGGCATTTCGAACTATCGTCCGGCCGAGGCCGCAAAGGCGATTGCGATTCTGCGCGATTTGGGAACCCCCTGTCTGATTCATCAGGCCAGGTACTCCATGCTGGACCGCTGGGTGGAAGACGGTCTGTACGATCTTTTGGCCAAGGAAGGAGTCGGCGCTATTCTGTTTTCGCCGCTTGCGCAGGGGCTTTTGACCGGGCGCTATCTTGACGGGGGCGTTCCCGCCGGCTCCCGCGCTTCTCGCGGTCAGTTTCTGAAACCCGACCGTCTGACGCCCGCCATGCTTGCCAAGCTGAATGCGCTGAACGATGTCGCAGTCGCACGGGGCGAAACCCTTGCCCGTATCGCGATAAAGTGGCTGCTCCGCGATGAACGTTCTACGTCGGTGCTTGTCGGCGCAAGCTCCGTCGCCCAGCTGGACGAAAATCTTTTGGCGCTGGAAGGGGCACCCCTTTCAGCCGACGAGCTTGCGAAAATCGAAACCATCCTTGCGATGCCGGAATAACCGAAGGAGAGAGCATTGTTTTCCAGAAAAACTAAAATTGTCTGTTCTATGGGACCGACAACAGAGAATCTTGATGTTGTGTGCGAACTGTTGCGCGCCGGAATGAATGTCGCTCGGTTCAATTTTTCCCACAGCAACCATGAATACCACAAGCGCAATATGGAAAATGTTCGCAAAGCTTCGCGCATTACCGGGATTCCCTGCGCACTGTTGCTGGATACCAAGGGGCCGGAAATACGTACCGGCCTTGTTCCCGGCGACGGCAAGATAGAAATCCGCGAAGGCGATATATTTCTTGTAACGAACGATGATTCTCCCTCAATAGCGGCGGTTCCTGCCGGCTCAGTTGAGACGCCCGATTCTGTTGGTTCGCCCGATTCTGTTGGTTCGCCCGATTTTGTTGGTTCGCCCGCGGCAGTTGGTTCGCCCGATTTTGTTGGTTCGCCCGATTTTGTTGGTTCGCCCGATTTTGTTGGTTCGCCCGATTTTGTTGGTTCGCCCGATTCTGTTGGTTCGCCCGATTTTGTTGGTTCGCCCGGGCGAATTTCGCTCAGCTGGAAAAAGCTTCCGTCCGAAATCAAGAAAGACTGCCGCATACTGATCGCAGACGGTCTTGTGGAGCTGCTCGTTCTCGACACCGACGGAACTTCGACTATTACCTGCCGTGCGTTGAACTCGGGTTCCATCGGCAGCAGAAAGAATGTCAATGTGATCGGCATTCATCCCGATGTGCCGGTCTTGAGCGAGCAGGATAAAAAAGACATCGAGTTCGGCCTGTCGATGGGCATCGATTTTATCGCTGCAAGCTTTATCAGCTCTCCGGCGGATGTTGTTTCTATTCTCCGTTTTATCGAACCGTTCAACACTAAAGTCCGCATTATTGCAAAGATAGAAAATGAGGAAGGGCTGGATAATATAGAAGACATTATCGCAGTATCATCCGGAATTATGGTTGCCCGCGGAGATCTCGGCGTACAGCTTGCAACCGAACGGATTCCTCTAGCACAAAAAAAGATAATCCAGGCATGCAACCTTGCCGGAAAGCCGGTCATCACCGCAACCCAAATGCTCGACTCCATGATTTCCAATCCCCGGCCGACCCGCGCCGAGCTTACCGACGTTGCAAATGCGATTTTCGACGGAACCGATGCAGTGATGCTTTCCGGCGAAACCGCGAACGGTGCATATCCGGTTGAAGCGGTCAAAACTATGGCCAAGATCGCGCGGACGGTTGAGTCTTCGGAGGAATACAAACGCAAAATGCGGGACGATCATCGCTTCGACCGCAAGCACAGCGGCATAGCCGAAATTATGACTCATGCCGCTTATCAGACGGCAACCGATATCGAAGCCGCCGCGCTTGTTTCTCCGACTCTGAGCGGCAATACTGCGCGATTGCTGAGCATGTTCAGGCCCGAGCAGCCGATTATCGCGGCTACGCCGAACGAAACCGTACAGCGCCAGCTGCTGCTCAACTGGGGTGTTGTTCCCCTGCTGGTCACGATCGCCGACGACTCCGAAGAAATGATCCAGAATACAATGCGCGTTGCGATCGACACCGGGTACCTTAAAAAATCGGACAAGGTTGTCATGGTTGCAGGAGTTCCGATCATCAGTCCGATGATGATCAACACAATACGGGTTTTTTTCGTCGGCAATGTGCTTGCCCGGGGCCAAAACGGCGGCGGGTATTCTTCTTTGTCGGCGTCCAAGCATCAGACTGCAGGCCTTGGTTCTACCTCCTACGTACCCACAGCAGCGGCAGCCCAAATACATTCGGCACAGGCCGAACCGGTTCGCGACGATTCTGGTTACCGCGTAACCGGCCGCGTCGTGCGCGCAGAAACCCTTGAGGATGCCTTTGTCGCACTGCGGAAGAAGGGCGGCGAAATCCTTGTAACCCGCAATCTGGACATGTCCTTCGTTCCCATCCTTCGCCTGGTAAACGGTCTTGTAATCGAAAACCCGACAGAACTGGGCGAGGATACGCTTTCCATGATTAATCCGAACCTTGTGTGGGTGTCTCAGGTGTCCGGCGCCATGAAAACGCTCGAACCCGGATTGACAATAACCGTGGACAGCAGAGAAAAACTGGTGTACGAGGGAACTATTTAACGTTCAGCGCGCACAGCAGTAGGCCGGCCCGCCACCGACCCGCTGTTGGCGCGCCCGCTGTTGGCGCGCCCGCGCCCCTTTACACATTTTATGATATTTGCTACTCTATGCTTCCATTATTTGTATTTGCAAGGGGTGCGTGCGTCCCTTTCTGAAAGGTAGGTTAATATGTCTCGTAGATGCGAAATTTGCGGTAAGGGCGCCATGAGCGGCAACAAGGTCAGCAAGTCCTACAACCACTCCCGCCGCGTGTGGAAGCCGAATATCATTTCCGTAAAAACAGAACTCGGCGGAACAACCATGCACATCAAAATGTGCACCCGCTGCCTCAAGACCGGCTACGTAACCAAAAAGGTCTGATTTATTCTGTCCGGAACGATTATTCAATCCTGATACAGAGCCCGTCATACGCGGGCTCTATTTTTTTGCCCGGTGCCCTCAATCGCAGCCATTCCCTGATGCCTTCATGGCTAAAATCGTGACAAATATGCGTAAACCAGGCCACTTTCGCGCCAATCCTTTCTATAACAGCAAGAGCGCCTTCAAAATTATAATGAGTCGAGTGAGTCCTTGCCCGCAAGGCATCTATAACGAGCTTCCGGGTGCCGTCAAGAAGAGCGAAGGACGATTCGGGTATCTGATTGCAGTCCGTCAGGTACGCAGTGTCTCCGGCTCTCCAGCCGAGGATCGGCAAAGTTCCGTGAAAGAGCGGTATCGGTGTAATGGAAAGACTTCCGATCACAACCGGTTCTCCGCCGGTTCCTGCGGTTCTGAGCTTCAGGTGGGGCTTTCCGCCTCCTTCCTGCGTCGGTCTAAAAATATAGGCAAAACGCTCCCGGATGTCTTCAATGCATTCGGTATTTCCCCATACATCCATATCTTTTCTGGCAGAAAAGATTCTGATATCATCAAGCCCGTGGATATGGTCGGCATGCGCATGAGTGGCCAGAACCGCATCCAGCGATCGGATTCCCGCACGTATTGCCTGTATACGGAATTCTGGACCTGCGTCGACAAGGATCGATTCTCCGCAGTTCCCGCGGATCAGTGCGCTCGCCCGTGTTCGGGAATCCCGTGGATCGTTCGATACACATACTGGGCATGAACAGCCGATAACCGGTATGCCATGACTGGTGCCTGAACCAAGAATAAGCAGTTCCATTGAAAGAAAGCATAAAGGGAGCCGGTAATCCCGTCAATACCGGTCTGGATGGCAGTTGCCGCAGGTTTGCCTTGCAGAAATATGGCATTGGGAGTACCCTGTACTGGATGAAGAAAGAGCGTGAACCTTCAGAATTGATGGCGGTTCTGGACTATATTTTGAACCGCTGCACCCTGCGAGAGATCGATGCTGTCCAGACAGCTGTCGAGCGGCGCAGGAAAGATCTTGCCGCTTCGGGCGGAATTATATCCCTGGATCCTGCGCGGGCTGCCCGCGAAATGTCGGGCGCTGTGCAGCAGTCTATCGACACCAGTATGGACTCTATCCGCGAAACATTCAGAAACTTTGCCGCAGACCTGATTGCGCGCGAAGCCCCCGAGCTTACCAGCGAACAGGCGGCTTCTTTGGTCGAATCCTGGATGCCTCAGTCTTTGCCGCGCAGGACGGGCGAATCCGTCTACGGAGACGAAAAAACCGGTGGTGCGCCGGGAGCCACAGGCGGGAAAATTAACAATATTCCTGCCGACGCTCTGTATGCAATGGCAATCCAGTTTATCAGCTACAGTACCGGCTCGATGATGCTGTCGGAACAGGAATCCCTGCGCGAAGTGCTCGGCGACTGGACAGCCGTTTACTGGAAAAAGTTTCCCTCAGAGGTTAAATCTCTGATAAAATCATATCTTGACGGTTCCGTTTCAGGGAACGAATTCGAAATGGTCCTTAAGGGCCTTCTTGGAGTGTGACATCATGCGCGTATGCATCATCGGGAACGGTATTGCCGGAATCAATACAGCTGCGGCGTTGCGCCAGGACGGTTTGAGCGCGGGATTGCCTCCTGTCAGGGCAGGCGGCGAGGACGGCAATTCGGGTCCATCTCTTGCTATCGACGTATTTACATCCGAGTCTTTGCCGTTCTATTCCCGGGTGCGCCTGCCGGAGGTGCTTTCCGGAAGCGCGAAGCCCGAAGACATCGCCTTCTACAAGCCGGACTGGTACGAAAAGCGTAGTATTTCCGTACATCTTTCCGCATCAGTCGTTTCGTTCGACCCATCTGCAAAAACCCTCACACTGGCCGACGGCCGCATCGAGCGCTGGGACGCCCTGGTCCTTGCAACCGGAGCTTCCTCGAACCGTCCCGGCATACCCGGTGTGGAATCTTCAGGGGTCTTCACGATGCGAACAATGGAAGATGTTCTTGCAATACGCTCTCACGTGCTTGCACACCCTTCGTCGGCATCAGTAATCGGTGGCGGACTCCTCGGCCTGGAAGCCGCCTGCGCTCTCAAGGACGCCGGAGCCGAAACCGTCCGCGTATTCGAGCTTTTTCCGCGGTTGCTTCCGCGGCAGCTGGACGAAACCGGAGCCGCCCTGCTGGCTTCACGGTTTGCCGCAATGGGCATAGAAGTCGTCTGCGGCGCTGAAACAGCCCGTCTCGAGCCGGGCCTGATCGTCCTGAAGGACGGACGAGTGTTCCAAAGCGCGACGACGCTTCTTTCGATGGGCGTTCATTCGAACATCGAACTAGCCACAGCTGCAGGGCTCGAAGTCAAGCGCGGAATAGTCGTTGACGAACGGATGCACACCTCCGCTCCCGATGTGTATGCGGTAGGCGACTGCGCAGAGTTCGGCGGAATCGTATGGGGCATTATCCCTGCGGCGCTTGAACAGGCGCCGGTTGCGGCAAAACAAATTGTAAGCGCGCTGAGCAAATCTACCAAATCCACCGAATCTACCAAATCCACCGAATCTCCGGTATATGTCCAGACTGTTCCCAAAACTGCGCTCAAGATTGCCGGCATCGAACTGATGTCCGTCGGGAAAGCGGTTCCGACAAACGAAGAAGCGTCCGCAGGGCGCTATGAAATACTCATGAATGTATGGAGCGGCGGATCCCGGTATGAAAAGTACGTGCTTGCGCCTTCTGCCGATCCCAATCTTGCTGCAAACAACGCAACAATACTGGTTGGCGCAATTCTGTACGGATCCAGGGCAAACCAGAGTTTCGTTCAGGCGCATATCGGGAAACCGGCGGATACCGCAGATATCGCCAGACTGCTTGATCTATAGCTTTAGAACAGTATCGCGACGCCCGCAAAACCGCCGACGCTTATCATGTGTACGGCTTTTCCCGCTCCGGTATCGCCAACGTAGAAATAATCTGCCTGCGGTCCTGCCCGCACGGCCAGCCGATTCAGGAATATCACCTCCGTGCCGAGCGAAAGTCCTGCAGAAAAATCGGTTCGATCGCCGGAAAAATCTCCGGTATCTGTTTTATACGTTATATCGCTCAGATGAACTCCCGCGCATGCTTCAAGAAAAAAGTAACCGGCGCCGACTCGGGCAAAGGCTCGAACCGGAATCGTTGTCAGCGCGAATTCTGTACCCGAATTATCAGCACTGTCCGGCGTCATCGTTTCGACATGCTGTGAGCCGGCACGGATTCCAGCCGAAAGCGCAAAAGTGACCGGATCGGCACTCAGCTCGAATTTCCATCCTGCCTCGGCGGAAAACGGAGTGCCATTCTGTTCGATAACATAGCCCTGATCTTTCATCAAGGCTGCTCCGGGGTGCAGTGTGTACGAAACGCCGACACTGCCTCCGGCGAACGGCTGAGCTTCTGCTGCCGGCAGGGTGAAAAAAAGAAACAGCGGAAAAAGGAGACCAATGTGTGCAGGTACGCGTATTTTCATTGGTGTAGAATACCGTGAAACATCAAATGTGGCAAGAATTTGCTTCTACTGGCCCATCTTCTTGATTTCGGCGATGCGGTCGCGGGTGGCGGCGGCTTCCTCGAACTGTAACAGTTCTGCGTACTCGGCCATCTGCTTTTCAAGCTGCTTGATCAGCTTCTTGCGTTCTGCCGGAATCAGGAGGTTAAAGCTGTTAATCAGCACGTCCGATTCGGTTTCAGCGGCTTCTTTTTTCAGTTCGTTTTCGCGGACCAGAATGTCGTTCACCGCTTTCTTGATGGTGGTCGGAGTGATTCCGTGGTCGGTGTTCCATTTTTCCTGGATCGCCCGACGCCGGTTTGTTTCGGCTATCGCCTGCGCCATCGCGTCGCTCATGCGGTCGGCGTACATCACGACGCTGCCGTTCTGGTTTCGCGCCGCGCGTCCGATAATCTGGATAAGGCTCGTGGTCGACCGTAAAAAGCCGATCTTGTCGGCGTCCAGAATGCCGATGTATGACACCTCCGGAAGATCGATGCCTTCGCGGAGCAGGTTAATGCCGATCAGGATGTCGAATTCGCCCATGCGGAGCCCTTTCAGGATTTCGACGCGTTCGATGGTTTCGACTTCCGAATGGATGTATTTCACCTTAAGGCCCAGGCCCGAAAGATAGTCGGTCAGATCCTCCGCCATCCGCTTGGTGAGCGTCAGGATGAGGCTTCGCTCGTCCCGCTCGATTCTCAGTTTGACTTCGCGGTAGATGTCTTCCATCTGACCTTCGCTCGGCCGCACTTCGACAATCGGGTCCAGAAGCCCGGTGGGGCGGATTATCTGTTCGACGACCCGGGTCGACCGCTTGAGTTCCTCCTCGCGCGGGGTTGCCGACACGAAGATTGCTTGCTTGAGCATGCCTTCGAATTCCCCGATCCTCAGGGGCCTGTTGTCCATGGCGCACGGCAGGCGGAAGCCGAAGTCCACGAGGTTCTGCTTTCTCGACCTGTCGCCCTCGTACATGGCGCCGACCTGGCTCCAGGTAACGTGGCTTTCGTCCATGAACAGGAGAAAATCTTCCGGAAAATAGTGGAAAAGCGTCGCAGGCGGTTCTCCCGGATTCCTCCCAGCAATCGGCGCCGAATAGTTTTCGATGCCGGGGCAGTAGCCCATTTCTCCGAGCATTTCTAGATCGTATTCGGTTCGGGTTTTGAGCCGGTCGGCTTCGAGCACCTTTCCCTGGATGCGGAAGCGCTCCAGCTGCTCGTCGAGTCCTCTCCTAATGCTCGCAAGCGCGTTCGGTATGGCGTCTTCCTTCATGACAAAGTGCTTGGCCGGGTATATGGTGAGCTCGTCCAGCTCGAGCGTAACCTCGCCGCTTACCGGATTGAATTTACGAATCCGCGAAATCGTATCCCAATCGAATTCGATGCGGTAGGCTTCTTCAAGGTAGGCGGGGAATAGTTCCAGCACGTCTCCGCGCGATCGGAAGCGGCCGCGTTCGAGCACTGCGTCGTTCCGCTCGTACTGAAGCGACACCAGCTTCTTTTTTATCTCGTCGGGATCGATTCTCTGGCCAAGTTCCACCGAAATGCGCAGGTCGCGCCAGGATTCGGGAAGTCCGAGGCCATAGATGCACGATACGGTGGACACGACGATCACGTCGCGCCGCTCCATCAGGCTGAAGGTAGCCGAGAGGCGCATGCGGTCTATTTCCTCGTTGATCGACGCGTCTTTTTCGATGTACAGGTCGCGCGCCGGAACATAGGCTTCCGGCTGGTAGTAGTCGTAATAGGACACGAAGTATTCGACCGCGTTGTTCGGAAAAAAACTTTTAAACTCCCGGTACAACTGCGCGGCGAGCGTCTTGTTGTGGCTGATTACCAGGGTAGGGCGCTGCACTTCCTCGATGATTTTTGCCATCGTGAAGGTTTTCCCGGAGCCGGTAACGCCCTTGAGCGTCTGGAACCGGTCCCCGGCGCGAAGGCCGTCGGCAAGCGCCCGTATTGCTTCGGGCTGGTCTCCCGA
>Ga0116149_1006732_pt1 | contig 10239 bp, 6 predicted proteins | sample AD_UKC057_MetaG_FD_89787 | JGI IMG/M metagenome (GOLD analysis project Ga0116149, IMG submission 89787) | Active sludge microbial communities of municipal wastewater-treating anaerobic digesters from USA - AD_UKC057_MetaG | ecosystem: Engineered > Bioreactor > Anaerobic > Digestate | place: USA...
ATCCCGCGACGCTGACCTTTCCGGGCGACACGGAGGCCAACGCGTTGCTGACGCGCGAATACCGGGCGCCGTATGTCGTGCCCGAACGGGTTTGACCGGTCCCGAACTTGTGCTTGTCCGAGGCTGGGGTTTGTGTGAAAATCCAACTTTCACTATGCCGCGTTGCGGCGTGTGGGCGATGCGCTGTGAACGGAGGTCTGGACGATGCGAGAATGGACGAAGCTGTGGGTGGGCGGGTTGGTCGTGGCGGCAACCGCCGGCGCGATGGCGCTGACACCGGACGCGATGATGTGCGAGCTGCTGGCCAAGCCGGGGCTGGTGGCGATCACCGACCCGACGCCGGAGTTCTCGTGGGGATTCAAGGACGCGCGCCCCGGAGATTATCAGTGCGCGTACCAGATTCAAGTGGCTTCCGCGACCGCGTTCTTCAAGACCGGGCAGCCGGATCTTTGGGATTCGGGCAAGGTCGACTCGCGTCAGTCGCTCGGTGTCGCCTACGCCGGCAAGGCGTTGCCTACCGATGCCGAAGTGTGTTGGCGGGTGCGCGTGTGGGATAGCCGCGGCAAGGAAGGCCCATGGTCGCACGTGCTGGCTTTTAAAACGGCGCCAGCAACGAACGCCGATTCGGCCTTGCGGTATCCGCTCGCGCAAAAGCACGTCAAGCCTGTGCGCGTGGTGACCAACGCGCAGGGGCGCGTGCTGGTGGATTTCGGGCGGGCCGCCTTCGGGTGGGTCGAGCTGGTGCCGCCGCGCGACATGCGGCGCGGCGGTCCTTTCACGCTGCACCTCGGCGAAAAGGCGAAGGGCGACAGCGTGGATGTCAAGCCGGGCGGGACGATCCGCTACGCCAAGGTGAACGGGGCGTTGACCAGCCCGAATGTTTACCGGGTTCCCTTGATGGCCGACAAGCGTAATACCAGCGGCGGCAAGGAGGGCGCCGCGATTCTGCTGCCGCCCGAGTTCGGCGTGGTGATGCCGTTCCGCTATGTCGAGGTCGAGGAGTGTCCCTTCCCGGTGACGGCTGAAACGATCCGTCAGATCGCGGTGCACTATCCGTTCGACCTCTCGGCCGCCCGCTTTGTCTCGAGCGACGCCGTGCTCGACCGCGTGTTTGAGTTCTGCAAATACAGCATCAAAGCCACAACCTTCGCGGGCGTGTATGTGGATGGCGATCGCGAGCGTATCCCTTATGAGGCCGACGCGTATATCAATCAGCTCTGCCACTACTGCACCGACCGCGAGTTCACGCTGGCGCGCTATAGCCACGAATATCTGATGGCGCGCCCGACCTGGCCGACCGAATGGAAACAGCACTCGGTGATGATGGCGTGGGCGGATTGGATGTACACCGGCAACACTGAGTCGCTGGAGCGTGTGTACGACGTTCTCAAGGCCAAGAAGACGCTGGAGTTTTGCGCGCGGGAAAGCGACGGCCTGCTGGTGACCGGCGGCCCCGCCGCGCCGATGGACAGCGGGCTGCGCGATATCACGGACTGGCCGGTTGGAGAGCGGGACGGGTTTGTGTTCAAACCGGTCAACGCTGTGGTCAATGCCTTTTATTGCCTGAACCTGCGGCAGATGTCGGAGATGGCCGCGGCGTTGGGCAAGACGGCGGACGCCGAGGCTTACCGCGCGAAATACGAGCGGACCGTCAAGGCGTTCCACGCGCTCTTTTTCAACGCCGAGCGCGGCTGTTATGTGGATGGCGAAGGAGCCGCGCACGCCTCGCTGCACGCGAACATGCTGCCGCTGGCGTTCGGCTTGGTTCCCGAGGCCGAGCGCGGACGGGTGGCCCGCTTCACCGTGTCGCGCGGCATGGCGTGCAGCGTGTATGGCGCGCAGTATCTGCTGGAGGCTCTTTTCGAGGCTGGCCAGGATGACACGGCGATCCACCTGATGACGCGTGACGAGCCGCGCGGCTGGGTCAACATGATGAAGGCCGGTTCGACCATCACGCTGGAGGCGTGGGACATTCTGTACAAGCCGAACCTGGACTGGAACCATGCTTGGGGCGCGGTGCCCGCAAACATCCTGCCGCGCTACGTGATGGGCGTAAGGCCGCTGGAGGCCGGTTTCGGCAAGGTGTTGATCCGTCCTCAGATCGGCTCGCTGGAGGCGGTCGAGGGCTACGTGCCTACTGTGCGGGGCACCGTGCGGGTAGGGGTGCGCCAGACGCCCGGCGTGCGGTATGCCGTAACGGTGGAAGTGCCTGTCAACACGACCGCGCGTGTCGAACTGCCGTGGCGGGGGGGCATGACGCTCCTGATGGACGGCAAGGCCGTCGCGGCTCGTGTGGCCGGCGGACGTTTTGTGGTGGACGGTGTGTCGTCGGGACGGCACACGTTGTCGTGGCAGCGTGGGGAGGAGGCGGCATGCGGCTCGAGTTTCGGCGGGCGTGTCCGGAAGATCGTCGGCTGTGGTTGGCGGTCCTGGGTGCCGTTCTTCTGATCGGACTGGGTGTGGCCGCGCTGGATGCCGGCGGGGTGCGCCTATGCCTGTTTCACCGTTGGACCGGTTTGCCGTGCCTGACCTGCGGCAGCACCCGCGCGTGCGCGGCGCTGGCCACAGGCGATGTGTCAGGCGCCTTCCGCATACAGCCGCTCGTGAGCGCGCTGCTGGCTGCGGGCGCGGCGGCAGGCATCGCGCACAGTCTGTTGCTGGCCTGCGGACGGGTGGTCGAGGCGCGCCTGTCCGCAGGCGAACGGCTCACGCTGATTCTGGCAGGCATCGCGCTGGCCGCGATCAATTGGGTGTATCTGGCCTGGCACGGCGTGTGAGTCCGCTGCCGAGAAGAGGACAGGCGGTGTGAGAAACGAATTGATCTCTACGGCTTAGTCCTCGTCTTCGTCTTTGCGGTTCTTGGCCGCCTCGGCGATGATCTTCTGCGCTACGTTTGACGGAACGATGTCGTACCGGTCAAAATCCAGTGTGAAGGCCCCTTGGCCGCCGGTAATGGAGCGCAGTTCTGCGGCGTACTTGAAGAGTTCGGCGAGCGGCGCTTCGGCGGCGATCACCTGTGTGCCCTCTGCGGCCTCCATGCCCAATACGCGGCCGCGCTTGTGCGGCATGTCGCCGCTGATCGCGCCCATGAAGGCCTCGGGGATCGTGATCTTCAGGCGCATGATCGGTTCAAGCAGCACGGGTTTGGCTTTGGACATGGCGTCGCGAAACGCGCGCATGCCGGCGATTTTGAAGGCGATTTCTTTGGAGTCGACCGGATGGTAAGATCCGTCGTAGACTTCCACATTGACGTTCTGCACCGGATAGCCGGCGACTGAACCGGCCAGTTTGCCCTCCTCCACGCCCTTGAGCACAGCCGGGATGAAGTTGCCGGGGATCGAGCCTCCCACCGTTTTGTCGACGAACCACTCGCCCTCCTCGTCCTCGCGGCGGGGAAAGACGCGCAGATAGACCTCTCCGAACTGTCCGGCGCCGCCCGACTGTTTTTTGTGGCGGTAGTGGCCCTCGCCTTTGGCGGTGATGGATTCGCGGTAAGGCACCTTGGGGGGCGAAAGAGTGACGCTGACGTTCGTCTGCGCTTTCATCAAGGCCACCGCAACGTCGAGGTGCACATCGCCGAGTCCCTTCAGCAGCACCTGCTTGGTTTCGGCCTGCTTTTCGTAATGCAGGGTGGGATCGCTGTCTAGCAGACGGTGGATCGCGGTCGAGAGCTTGTCCTCGTCGGCCTGAGTCTTGGCCTCCAGGGCCATGAACATGACCGGCGGCGGCAGGTCGAGGTCCGGCATGCGCACCGTCGATCCGACGGCGGCGAGGGTGTTGCCGGTCTTAGTGTTCTTGAACTTGGGGATCGCCACGATGTCGCCGGGGCCGGCCTTGGCGACGGGGGTTTGTTTCTTGCCGACGACGTAAAGCATGGCGGAGATGCTCTCCTTAGTGTCCGTGGAGGTGTTCTGCACGCTCATGCCGGTGGCGAGCGTGCCGGAGATCACGCGGACGTAGCTGAGTTGGCCGAGGAACGGATCGACCGCCGTGCGCCAGACCTGAGCCACCAGGGGCGCGGCAGGGTCTGGGGCCAGTTCGTTGTCTTTGCTGTCGCGATAAATGCGTGCGCCGGGGGGCGGCAGCAGGCGGCAGAGGCTGTCCAGCAGCTCTTTGATGCCGACGCCTTTCAGCGGGCAGGTCGAGTAGATCGGGTGGACATTGCCGGACTTGATGCCGGTGGTGAGCCCCTTGCGGATGTCGGCGGGGTCCAGCGAACCCTGCTCGAAATACTTCTCCATGAGGGCTTCGTCAGTTTCGGCAGCGGATTCGGCCAGGCTGTTGCGGACGTCCTGCAGCGCGGCGGGCAGGTCGGAGGTGTCAAGGATGTTGGCCACGGCGTCGGCGCCGAGCGGCGCGGTCACAGGCACGCAGTTCATGCCGAAGGTGTCTCGGATCGCGGTCACGGTCTTGTTAAAGTCGGCGTTGTCTTTGTCGAGTCCGGTGATGACGAAGGCGACGGAGGCCAGACCGCCCTCTTTGCAGGCATTCCACGCGCGGCGGGTGCCGACCTGCACCCCGGCGGTGGCATCGACGGTGATCAGCGCGAAATCAGAGGCGCGCGCGGCCCCCAGGATCTGCCCGTAGAAATCCATGAAGCCGGGCGAATCGGTAAAGACGATCTTGTACTCGTCCTCGCCGATCTTGTTCATCGCCGTGAAGCTGTTGGCGAAAAGGGTGATCTTGCGGTTTTTCTCTTCCTCGGTGGTGTCCGAGATGCTGGTGCCGTTCGCGACAAGTCCCATGCGGTCGTTCAGCCCCAGCTTGAAGGCTACAGCGTCGGTGAGCGTGGTCTTTCCGCTTCCGCTATGTCCGAGAATGACGAAATTCCGGACGTTTGACACAGGTGTTTCACTCATGGCAAATCGATCCATACGCTAGGGCGGCTCCCAGAGGAACCGCCTGGGTTAAATGGCTCCACCCGAACGCCACCCTCGTGGCATTCCTTACTGGAGTGTATGTTCGTACTATGACAAATCGGGCATTGAGAAGCAAGGCTTGATTTCTCGGAATGACGCGGGCTTGAGACCGTGCGGCGGCTTTGATATGCTCAAGGCGAGTGGTGTGAAACGGTTCCGGTAGGGACGTGGCTGAAGGGGGTGTCGGATGGCAGGTGCAGGCTGGCGGAGAGGGTGGGTGATGGCGGCGTGTTGGGGGGTGATGGCTCTGCAGGCGGCGCTGCTGTCGGCAGACGTGACGCTCTCCACGGCGGAGATGACGTTGCGCGTGAGCGAGCGGGCCGAACCGCTTTCGCTGGTGCTGCATGTGGACCGGACCGAATGCCTTCAGACGCGTCGACGCCATGCATTGGCCGAGGTGCAGGATATGGGCGGCGTGTGGCACCCGGCTAACGCGTTACGGCGTCAGGGCGATGAACTGGAAGTGGGGTTCAAGGATTCCGACACGTCCGTCACGCTGGCGGTGGAGGCCCGGGAGGCTTGGCTGACGCTGCGCGTCGTTCGCGTCGGCGGCTCGCGGCCCAAGGCTGTGCGTTTTGTGTCGCTGTCGCCCGCTTTCACGCAGACGGTCGGCAAGCGCCTGAATATCGGCTGGAATGACGACCACGCGCTGTGTGTCATGGCGGTTTCGCCGGCAACGGACACACAGGTCAAGGGCCAGGCGCAGGTCACGTTGAAGGCGACGGTGGCCGCCGTCGATCGCGGCGAGGGCGGCGTGATCCCGGACGTGCGTTTGACGGCGCTGGCTCAGGACACGCCCGGACCGCGCATCGAGGGGGCCGCCGCGGCGATCATCGCTTGCCGGACCGAAGCGTTTAAGCGGGTGGCGCGCGAGGTGTCGCATGCGTACGACCTGCTGACAAACGAGTTGCCGGATGGCACGCCGGTCAAGGATTCACCGCTGGTGCACGGCTCCTACTTCTTCCTGGGCGCGGGGGTCGAAGACGTCGACCGGATCGTCGCCCTCTGCAAGGCATCGGGGATTCGTCAGGTGATGCTGAACTCCGGCGCGTGGTGCGCGTCGCCCGGGCATTACACGATCAACACCAAGATGTTCCCGCGCGGGATTGACGATCTCAAAGCGTTTGTGGACAGGCTGAAAGCGGCCGGCATCACGGTCGGGATGCATGCGTTCGGATCCAAGGTCAGCAAACGGGACGCGTATGTGACGCCACGGCCGGACACGCGATTTTGGCGGAAATTCGAGGGCGAGTTGGCTGTGGCGACCGATGCGTCGCAAACCGCGATCAAGGCGCGGGGCTCGCTGGCGGCTTGGCCGGGTTGCCCGCTGAGCGCGAAGACCTATTGGGAAGGCGGTGTCGACAAACATCGCGAAGTGGTGATCGGCGGCGAGATCATCCGCTACCGCGAGATCGGGCCGGAGGGGGCGTGGGACACCTTTTTGGGCTGTGAACGCGGCGCGTGGGGCACGTCGGCGGCTGCGCATCCGGCGGGAGCGCCGCTTTGGCACTACGGCGTGGACGGCTGCATCAACGGATACATCGTTGATCAGGAGACCACGCTGCCGGATGAGATGCACGCACGGCTGGCGGAAATCTTCAACACATGCGGCTTCGGTATGGTTTATTTCGACGGCGGCGAGGATGTCGACACGCGGCGGTTCGACTATTACGTCAGTAAGTTTCAAACCGGCGCCATGCGCCGTTTTAATCGGCCCGTGGTCCACATGGGAACGCTCATGACCCATCGGCTGTGGCACTCGTTCGCGCGGAGTTCGACGGTGGACACCTACCTCAACACCTTGTCCGGCGCGATTCAGGCGGGGCGTCCGCCCGCGACGTGGCCCACCGTGAAACAACACATCGACTCCAGCGTTGCCTACATGCTGAGCGTCCGCGGCGACTTGATGCCCGGCGAATTGGGCTGGTTCGGCGTGTGGCCGCGCCAGCAGCGTCACGGGCGTGACGTGGAAGGGCTCCAACTCGATGACCTCGAGTATCTGTTGTGCCGATCGCTTGCGTTTGACTGTCCGGTCTCGCTGCAGACCAGCTTCCGCGATCTGGATCGGCATCCCTTGACTCCGGAAATCCTGCGCCTTTTCAAGGCGTACGAGGATTTGCGCCTCGCGGGAACGGTGTCCGAGGCCGTGCGGGCGCCCATGCGCGAGCCGGGACGGGAGTTCATGCTGCTGCAGCGCCGCGAGGCGCCGCCGGTTTTTGTGGCGGTCCGGCCGGTGGCGTGCGGACAAGGGCAGAGTCCGGACGTGCGCGCGATGGTCGGCGCTTATGAGGGCGGCTCGGTAGCGACCTTCTGGCATGCCGTCAACGGGACGTCCGTGACGCTGGACCTGTTGCCGACCGAGGCACGGGTCGCGGATTTTGACGACCAGCGCGTGGTTGTTGAAAAAAGCCGGGAGGGCACGTTGACGCTGCCGGTCACGACGCATCGGCTGACGGTCATTTGTCCGAAGGTTGCGCCGGAACGACTCGAGCAAAAAATCAAAAATTCACTATGCACATCCTCTGCGCAAGGGTATAACTAAACGCGAATGGCCAAGCACAGGAAAAAACAGGGAAAGACGACAACGCAGCACGCCGTGACTCCGTCCGACGCGCCGCGAGGGGATGAAGGGGGGGACGCGCCGGCGAACGAAAGCGTCGTGACGCCGGTTACTGAAGCGGTGGCTTACCCGGCATCTGTTCCGTCCGATACGGGACGTGCCGCAGAAAGGGATGCCGTCCCCCGGATGAATGGCGCGCGCACGCGAGCGGTGCCGCGGTGGCGGCGCTGGCTGCCAGATCTGGCCAAGGCCGCGCTGGCGCTGGCGGTGATCGGTATCGCGGCGGCAATCTGGTACCAGCCGCCGCTGGTGAAGGCCGGGTTTCCGTATGTGTCCTATACGTTCCGCGGGCAGCGTGCAGAGGGTGCGATGCTCTTCCGCCCGCTTGCGATGCCGACCCGATACTATGTGGCGTTGCCGGAGCGACTGGCTGAGCGATATCACTGGTTTGCTGTGGACCGGCGGCGCGAGGTGGTGGCTTTAGCAGAGGCGCCGCAACGACGTATCCTGGGGCGCCCGGCCATTCGCCGCAGCGACCCGCTCGGGCTGGATCTGGAGTTCCGCACGCTTGACGGTTCGGAGTGGCGGATCTTCTTTCTGGATGATGCCATCGTTTTTTCGAACGCGCTGCTCGCGGTGCGGCTGGACACGCGACAGGCAGCGCCCCAGCCGTAGAGCGTCGAGTCGTGATGGGCACCGGAGACGGTGGTTGGGAACGGTTTTATGGTGGAGTGTTGGAAAACGGTGCTGCTCGGTTGGGCGGGCGCGGTAACAGTGTGCGGCGCGGGCGAATGGTCGGTCCGGGTGCTGCCCGAGCCGGCCGAGACGAATGCCGTGACGCTGCGCCTAGGCCTGCAGGCCGGTTTTCTGGACGGGCGCTTCCATCCGCTGCGCGCGGAATGTCTGGCCGGTCCTGAGTGGAACGCCGAGCCCGGGGTGAACCTGCAGGCCACCGTCGCCGCAGAACCGGTTGATCGGCCGGTGCGCGTCGTGCACGGCGGCGCGGATGGCGGCGCGGAGCGGCGGGGCATCACGCAGGTCACGCGGCCGTTGCGGCGCGGGGTCCGTCATACGTTGCGGCTGCATGGACGCCGTATCGCCGGCAGCGGGAGTGTTTGGGTGACGTTCACGCCGGTGGGCGGCACAGCCGAAGACGGCGTGACGCAGCGGGTCTCGCTGAAAAACGGTTTGTGGGGTGCCCACGACCTGCCTGTCATTCCGCAACGGGAAACCGCCTATCGCTGCCGGTTGGCCGTGAAGCCGGGCAGTGGTGTCGAGCTCGGCTCGCTGTCGCTGACACCGGATGACGCCGAGGCTGGCTGGGACCATGAGGCGCTGGAAGCGCTGCGCGCGATGCGGCCGGGCGTCATCGGCTGGCCTGCTGCCAAAGGGCTGGGCCCCTATGTGTGGTACGACGGCGTCGGCCCGAAGGCCGTGCGTCGGCCCGCCGTGCCGTCCGTCCTTCCTGAGGATGGGCACACATTCGGCACGGCGGAATATGTCGCGTTCTGCCGTCTGGCAGGGGCTGAACCGATGCTCCGCGTCACGGTATTTGAGCCGGAGCTGGCGGATGAGCGCGTGCCGGACGAGGCGGCGGGCATCCGGATGGCGGCGGAGTGGGTGGCCTATTGCAACGCGACGGGCGGTCATCCGCTGGCCCTGCTGCGGCAGCGCCACGGACAGGCCGAACCGTTGCGTGTGACGCGGTGGGAACTGGCCACGCGCAACGGCGAGGCACCGTCGGCGGCGTCCGCGGCGGCATATGCGGCGGCCATGCGCGCCGAAGATCCCGCGATCCGCGTGACGACCTGCGGCGAGGCCACGCTGTTGCCGCGCAGCGACCGGTATGTGGCTGAGATTCTTCAGAGGCTGGAGGCGGCCCCGCTCGATGAACGGATCTACTACGCCGAATGGTATGGCGCGTTGGGCTTGGCTTGCGCGGCGCTCGACCGGGTGGCGCAAGGGCGCGGCGGCCGGGTGGCCACACCGCTGCAGCCCGAACAGGTGCTTTACCGCGTGCCCCGTGCGCGGAACATGTTGACCGATGTCGGCGCGCTGCTGGCGCTGATCAACCGCTATCCGGCGGGAGGCCCATTGCCGGTCGAGGGCGCACCGACCGCGTCGGACGCTCCGCTGCGCGTGCAGGCGGCCCGGTCGGATGAGGCGGGCGGTCTCGTCCTGTTTCTCTACAACGCCGGAACTGAGTCGCACACGGTTCGCATCGACCTCGCAGCGTTGCGGCGCCCGTTCATGCTGTGGGTCTCCGACCAGATGGCGGCCGACCTCACGGCGCGCCGCGTCTCACGCAGGGTGCCGGTCATCCGAATCCAGAAAGTCGGGGCCGCCGTCAGTCAGACGTTGGTGTGCGTGGCCGCCCCCTGCTCCTTCACACGCGTGCTGATTAAAGAGTGATCGGCCAGAAAAAAGCGCCCCGGCCGGGGCCGGGACGCTTTTGGGGGGGAATGGCGGGAGAGGCGCTCACACCAGACCCTGATCCAGCATGGCGGTGGCAACCTTCATGAAGCCGGCAATATTCGCGCCCATGACGTAGTTGCCTTCGTGACCGAACTCGGCGGCGCGGTCCCAGCACTGCTTGTGGATCTCCACCATGATCAGGTGAAGGCGGTTCTCAACCTCTTTGCGGGTCCAGGCGTAGCGCATCGAGTTCTGGCTCATCTCCAGGCCCGAGGTCGCGACGCCGCCGGCATTCGAAGCCTTGCCCGGCGCGTACATGATCTTCGCGGCCAGAAAGGCCTCGAC
>Ga0116149_1006733_pt1 | contig 10236 bp, 8 predicted proteins | sample AD_UKC057_MetaG_FD_89787 | JGI IMG/M metagenome (GOLD analysis project Ga0116149, IMG submission 89787) | Active sludge microbial communities of municipal wastewater-treating anaerobic digesters from USA - AD_UKC057_MetaG | ecosystem: Engineered > Bioreactor > Anaerobic > Digestate | place: USA...
ATTTAAATAAATAAGATAACCTATTGAAAAAAGGATAAGAGAAACAACCAAACCAACAATAATTTGTTTAAACAACCGTTTTTCCATTGAAAATATTATAACATAAAAACATATAAAATACTAAACAGGCGGGCGTTTAGAATTTAGAATTTTTAATTTGGCGTTTAATAAAAAAGGCCCGCAAAACCTACTTTCCCCATAAAGAGTATCATCGGCGCCAAAAACTTTCACTTCCGAGTTCGGAATGGGATCGGGTGGAGCATTTTTGGCTAAATCACGGGCCATTTAATAACTAATAACTTATAACTAATAACTAATAACTAATAACTTACAACTCACAACTAATAACTTACAATTTATAACTAATAACAAAAATAATAAACTTTTGTCTTCTCATTAAAGATGGAAAAGTGTATTTGATAATTTAGTACTCCTCGGCTTAATGCCTTACAGCACTTCCACCTAGAGCCTATCAACCTCATAGTCTTTGAGGTATCTCTCGCCGGTTAAACCGGCCACGATACCTAATCTTGGGGTGGGCTTCGCGCTTAGATGCTTTCAGCGCTTATCCCTTCCGAACATAGCTACCCGGCAATGCCCTTGGTAGGACAACCGGTACACCAGAGGTTCGTCCAGTCTAATCCTCTCGTACTAAGACCAGCTCCCCTCAAGTATCGAACGCCCACAGCAGATAGAGACCGACCTGTTTCACAACGGTCTGAACCCAGCTCGCGTATCCTTTTAATTGGCGAACAGCCAAACCCTTGGGACCTTCTCCAGCCCCAGGATAGGATGAGCCGACATCGAGGTGCCGAGCGGAGCCGTCGATTTGAACTTTCGGGCTCCACTAGCCTGTTATCCCTAGGGTAACTTTTGTCCAGTGTCTTTGCGCCTTCTACAACGACGCATCGGGTCACTAAGCTCTGCTTTCGCAATAGCGCGGGATGTCTCCCTTGCTATAAAGCTGGCTTTTGCCTTTACACTACCTCCGCCGTTTCCATTGGCGGATAGCCAACCTTAATAGATTCCTCCGTTACTTTTTAGGAGGATTGCGCCCCACAAAAACTGCCCATCAAGCACTGTCCCCTAAAGTTTTTGCCTTTAAGGTTAGATTTTACTCACAAAAAGATGGGTGTTTCATTGACGGCTCCATCCCAACCGAAATCAGGACTTCAACGCCCCAGAGCACTAAATAAAATTTAGTGCTCGGCCGAGCACACAAATGTGTGCTTTGGTCCCCACTACACTACGCATCTTGCAAATAAAATCAATACCAAACTACAGTAAAGCTCCTAGGGTCTTTTCGTCTTGCTGCGGGTACCCAGCGTCTTCGCTGGACACGCATTTTCACCGGGCTCCTCGTTGAGACAGTTCCCCAGTCGTTATACCTTTCATGCACGTCAGAACTTCACATTATCCATTATTTCTAATGGTGTAGACTATATCTTTACCTTAAAGATTCATTATCTTTTGTCTTTTTGAAAAAGAAATACTAAAACAACCTTCTCCGTCAATATAACCAGAAATATATCCAAAGATATATAACGGTTCAAATCTAAAATCTTTAAGGATCGGCATATTATAGATTTATTTAATATTTAATATATTATATCAAATAAATCTATTTCTGTCGCCAATAACTATTAGCGACATCAGTCGTTACGGGGCGAAGCACTCAACGCTTTGAGTGCTCGCTTCCCACGGTATTATCCTTTGTTCATCACTCTATCCTTGCTATATAGAGCTCCCAAGAGGACTTCACCGTTATAAGCCGAATTTTTCTCAGTATCGCTACTGAGACAGGCAACTTCCTTACCTGACAAGGAATTGCGCTCAATTATGTTACTTCCATTTTGGAAGGGCAAAATTTATTTACCTCTCTATGTCGCCATAGAGTTCGGACTATATCTTCCGAGCACTCAAATTATTGAGTGCTACGGTTCGACGTATGGTCTCTGAGGATTCTCAAAATCTCTTCTTCTTATGATTCATTCCACTAATAAACATAAGCACTTTTCTTCTTCCTTTTTCAGTTAAATGTTCTTTCTTTATCATTAATTTTATAACCTTCTTAAAAATCAAAAAATCATTTCGTTTATATGTCTGGAGATGATGTTCTTCAAAAAACGGAATTATTTTCTTATCTAAATCATATAAAGAACGCACGCAATAACGATATAAATTTTCGTTATGATCATCGTATCGTTTGTTAACAAAAATATTCCCGCAATCAAAAAAATTTTTAACTTTTTTTAATGCGACTAAACTTTTTTCTCCTTGCGTAATTACAAATTCAGGAAAAATTTGTGTCCCGAATTTAGTAGTTTTGTTCTTTATAACAGCAATTGAAAAACAACCTTCTCCATCAGTAAAACCTACTATCCAATAAGCGATTTTGAGTCTTTCCTGCTGATTATCTGCACCAAAGACATTTTTACTTGGCATAATATTAACATACTCTATGGTTACATTATACCATAGTAGTCTTGGATACACCAGATTTTCCAGCATATAGTCGAATTTTACTAAGGCTAGCGCTTCCTAACCTTAGAACCATTATAGTTATGGCTGTCATTGACCAGGGCTTAACTCAGTCAGCCAATTGATAAAAATCAATTAACCGCCAAGCTTAACCTTCTGGCATCGGACAGGCATCAGCCCCTATACATCCCCTTACGGGTTCGCAGGGACCTGTGTTTTTGGTAAACAGTCGCCAGGGATACTTTCGCTGCGCCCCACCTCGCGCTCCGCGCGAGAAAATCCTAAATCCAAAATTCTAAATCCTAAATAAATATAAATTCAAAATTCTAAATCTAAATATTGTTTTTGGTTTTGAATTTAAAAATTTTGAATTTGCTTAGAGTTTAGGGTTTAGTGTTTAGAATTTCCTTGTGCGAAGCACAAGGTAGAGAGGGCTTATTCCAAAGTTACGCCCGCTTTTTTGCCGAGTTCCTTAACGAGGAATCACCCGTTCCCCTGAGGCTCCTCGCCTCACCCACCTGTGTCGGTTTACGGTACGGACTGAACATTTTTATAGCTTAGAAAATTTTCTCGGAAGGCTCTTCAGAAGAATTGATTAAGTAAAACTTAATCTTTTGGGAATATGCGCTCTTTGAGATTTAACCCAGTTTACCGGATTTTCCAGGTAAACAGATCTTTATATTCCCAACGCAAAACCAATAATCCGCTCTTCCTCATTTCCTTCGTCCTTCCTTCGCAAAAATATTCAGGGGTCGGAATATTAACCGACTGTCCATTAGCTACGGCTTTCGCCATTGCCTTAGGGCCGCCTAACCCTTGGCTGACTTCCATTGCCAAGGAAACCTTGGATTTTCGGGGGTCCGAGTTCTCATCGGACTTTTAGGTTACTCATGCCGGCATTCTCACTTTCTTAAACTCCACCGTGGCTCACGCCTTCGGCTTCAACGCTTAAGAAACGCTCCCCTACCCCCAGCTCTTTTGAACAATAATAACGTTATTTAAATTACAAGCGTAATATTTCTTCAGTAAATACTCTCTTAAAATCAATAACGCAATCATTGTTCAAAAGAGCTGGGCCGCGTCTTCGGTAATTGGTTTTAGTCCCGATAAATTTTCGGCGCGATTCACCATCAAGCACTCAATTTACACCACCAATTATAATTTTTTAAAAAATAAATGAATAAACTATTTTTATTGATAATGTAAATTGAGTGCTTGATCAGGTAGTGAGTTGTTACACACTCTTTAAAGGATGGCTACCTCTGAGCCAACCTCCTAACTGTCAATGGCGAATCACTACCTTGAGTCTACACTTAACCAATATTTAGGGACCTTAGACAGCGATCCGGATTCTTTGCCTTTTGACCACGGAGCTTCGCCCCCGTAGTCTGACTAGCCTATTGTAATCTCAATGGTATTCGGAGTTTGATTGGTGTGCTGAGCTTTCGCCCTGTACACACCATCCAGTGCTCTACCCCCACGAGAATAAATAGACCGCTAGCCGTAGAGCTATTTCGGGGAGAACCAGCTATTCCCAGACACGGTTAGCTTTTCACTCCTTACCACAGTTCATCCCAGAGTGTTGAACGGCTCACGGGTTCGGGCCTCTTCTCGACTTTCGTCGGGATTCACCCTGACCATGGTAAGCTCGTCTGGCTTCGGGTCTTATATCTACTACTCACAGTATTTTAGCCTGCTATCAATTGAAAAAGCAGACTAAAATACTGAAACGCGCTTTTAACACTTGGTTTCCCTTTAACTTCACCGCTTTCGCGGCTTAATTTTAAGCAATAGATATAAACTCGCCGGCTCATTCTTCAATAGGCACCCCGTCACCAAGCACTCAAAAATTGAGTACTCAGCTCCGAGTCCTTGTAGGCAAAATGGTTTCAGGTTCTATTTCGCTCCCCTCACCGGGGTTCTTTTCACCTTTCCCTCACGGTACTAGTTCGCTATCGGTCACAGTGAGTATTTAGCCTTTCCGGAGTAGTCCCGGAACCTTCCTTCGGAGCTTTAAGTCTCCGAAGTACTCAAGAAAAATGCTAAAGAAAAATAAAAATTTTGTTTACAGGGCTTTCACCTTCTCTGGCTTACCTTTCCAGGTAATTCAACTTTTCTTTATTTTTCTTTTGAGTCTAACTCGGGCATTTTTCTTTTGACCCCAAACATTCAAAAAATTGAGTGTTTGGTTTGGGCTTTTCCCTGTTCGCTCGCCGCTACTTAGGGAATCACAAAACTTTTTTCCTCTATCTCTCTTCTTTGAGAGAGAGGAAAAAAGTTATTTTTGTTTTCTTTTTCTCTGGGTACTGAGATGTTTCACTTCCCCAGGTATGCCACCGCGCTCTGCACAGAAACTCTAATATCTAATTTCACCACAGCCCTTAATTTCAAAGGCTGGGCGACCCAGCCCATTTTACAATGAGCTGTGGTCGGATTTAGGATTTCTGTGCAAAGCACGGCTTGCCGTGTTTTACACGACAGGGTTTCCCCATTCGGACATCCTCGGATTATAGGTTGCTACGCACCTCCCCGAGGCTTATCGGAGCTACGCACCGTCCTTCATCGCCTCACTGTGCCAAGGCATCCACCATTTGCCCTTATTTCCACTTTTCCATCTTTAACGAAAAGACAAATTAAAGATGGTTAATTTAAATTTTTTGTTTTTACTTTTCAATTTTCAAAGAACTGTCGTTTCTTTTGAATTCTTTTAGGCAACTTAAAACGCTACCGAAAGTGGTAGCGTTTTTAAAAAACTAATGAGTTGGCTACTCACTTTCTTTTTCGAGGTTTTCTGCAAGAAATTTTTATCATTTTGATAAAGATTATCTAATTCTGAATTATACGCTCCTTTTTAAAAAAGTCAAGTCTTTTTCCAAACTTAAGTTGTTTATTGTTGAAGCCTTATTTTCGAAATCTTTTTTCGAGACGATCGTCAACAAAAAAGCAAAACTTCAAAAAAATTCAAAAAAACTAAAAATTATAAAGACTAAAACTATTAAACACTATAAAAAACAAAAATCGCCAAATACACTTTTTGCAGACGATCGCCGCTCAAAAAAGTAAACTTCAAAATCTTTTTTCTAGACGATCGTCAACAAAAAAGCAAAACTTCAAATTCTTCCCTAATTCTTCTTTAAATCTTTTTTTGAGACGATCGTCTCAAAAAAAGAAAAATTAAATTTTACTTTGAAGGCAAAATCAAAGTTTATGAAAACAAAACAATTTATGAAAACGAAACAGTTTATAAAAACAAAACAATTTATGAAAACGAAATGGTTTATGAAAACAAAACAGTTTATAAAAACAAAACAGTTTATAAAAACGAAATGGTTTATGAAAACAAAACAATTTATAAAAACAAGGATTTATAAAAACAAAATCGAAATCTATTTTGACTTCTACTAGCGGGATGAATGTATCCTTTGAAATAGCGGTTCAATCTTCAAAAATTTCAAGTTATTTTCTAATTTTTTACTTGTCTCAGGTAGAAATGGAAGAATTAAATCTTTAATTTCTACAAGAGCCTCTAAAAGATTGTTTAATTGCTCCTCTAATATTTCTCTTTTTTCTTTCTTTCCAATTAATTCCCAGGTTGTATTTTGAGTAAGATATAAATTAGAGTAGTCAACCAATTTGAAAATTTCTTTTAAAGCCTCAAAGAGTTTATAATCCTCCATTAATTGAGAATAATTTTTTTTTGTTTCAAGAATTATTTTTTTAAAATCAACAGTTGGTTCTCTTTTTATTTCTATTTTCGCTTTATTAACTAAACTTAAAACTCGCGAAACTAAATTACCAAAATTGTTTGCCAAATCAGCATTATATTTTTCTTGAAATTGATTCTCCTTTATATCACCGCCATCACTTAAAGGAAATTGGGATAAAAGAAGATAGCGGGTGGCATCTTTTCCATATTGTTTGACTAAATCATTTGGGTCAATCACATTTCCCAAAGTTTTACTCATCTTTTGACCATTAACCGTGAAAAAGCCGTGAATTAATTCTTCGTCTGGTGTTTTGACATTTAAAGCTTCAAGAATTGCTGGCCAATAAATAGCGTGAAATTTTAAGATATCTTTTCCTAAAATATGTAAAACATATCCTTCTTTCCACCATTTTTCGAAATTCTTTTTATCTTTATAAAAACCAATAGCCGAAATATAGTTAATCAAAGCATCGACCCAAACATAAACTATTTGACTGTCATCAAACGGCAAATCAATCCCCCATTTTACTTTTTCTTTTAAGCGGGAAACAGAAAAATCGGGTAAATTTTGTTTGAATAACCCTAAGGTTTCTTTTAGGGCGAAATCCGGAGTAATTTTTATTTCTCCTTTTTCTATTTTAATCTTAATTTTTTCCAAATAATCTTTTAATTTAAAAAAATAATTTCTCTCAGAAACTTTTAGAGGTGGCTTTTGATGAAAAGGACATAAACCATTTACTAAATCTTTTTCTAACAAAAAACTTTCACAACCAACACAATACAAACCTTGGTAATCTTTTTCGTATAAATTATTTGTTTCTTTTAGGGTGTTTAAAATAAATTGTACTGTTTCAATGTGGTCTTTGTCAGTAGTTCTAATAAAATAATCATATTCAATCCCTAAATTCTGCCAGGTTTTTTTAAATTCCAAACTAATTTCATCACCCAACTGGAGCGGAGTTTTTTGTTGCTCTTGGGCCAATTGAGCGATTTTAATTCCGTGCTCATCAGTGCCAGTTAAAAAGAAAACCTCTTTTTTTTGCTGTTTAAAATAGCGCGACAAAACATCGGCAATCAGAGTAGTAAAAGCATGACCAATATGAGGTTTGTCATTGACATAATAAATAGGAGTAGTAATTAAAATTCTTGATTTTGTCATAAATTTTATCTTAAATCCATTATATCTTAATTTTCTTTTTTAAAAAAGTTTTATCAAAGAATTTAAAAAGAGAACCGCTCAAGCGGTTCTCTTTTTAAAATTAGCAATTTTTATTTTTCTATTTCTTCTTTAAATTTCTTCAACATTTCTTGCGCTAATTCTTTGCCGCCTAAGCCAAAAGCCAAACCTCCGGCTAATGCCAACATTGCTACAATACCAGTAAAGAGAGTGTTGATGATGTAAGAAGCAACTTTCAGCTGCGAAAGGGCGGCCAATATGCCAAAAATATAAATCGCCCATTTAGCTAAAGAAGAAAGAAATCCTTGAAATTTTAAACCGGCGCCAGAAACAGAAGCCCTAACAAACCTAGCAGCATATTCTCCAAGAACAACGGCAGCTAACATTATTACCACCGCCACAATTATATTTGGCAAGAAACTAACAACGCTCCTCAGAAAATCGCCAACTGCTGCCAGTCCCCAAATATTACAGGCTGCCACTAAAAACGCCAGGACAATTAACCATTTGGTTAATTGACCAAGAAAATAGCCGGAATTTAAACTGATATCAGCTTTATCAGTAAATTCTTTTACGCCGGCTTTTTCCAACGCCTTGTCTAATTTTATTGTCTCGATAATTTTCTCTATTAATTGACTAATGCCATTGCCAATTACTATTCCGATTAAAAATATAATCAGGCCGCCTAAAAGGGTTGGAATAAAATTAATAAAACCCTGCCATAACCCCAACAAGGCAGCGTAACTGGCACTTGCTAATGATTGAAGCCACATATTGTTTGTTTATTAGTTTATTTTTTAAACTCTCGAATATCGACCTTTAGATTTATTGATCTTATTATAGCAAATTTTTTAAAGTCAAGAAAGTATTTCTATAGACTATTTCTTTTTTGAAGAATCTTAATTATTTTGAAAGCATACAAAGTTAGAAAGCAATTTGAACTTGAAAGACCAAGACGACTAATTCAATCTGGTGGACCGGATGGGAGTCGAACCCACAACCTTCGGTATGCAACACCGACACTCTAGCCAATTGAGCTACCGGCCCCATAAAAAATCAAAAATCAAATATCAAAAATCAAAATTATTTATAAAATCCCAATTTATTAAGATTTACTTTTTCTCACTAGTGCGCGCGGCAAGGATCGAACTTGCGACCTCGTCTTTATCAGAGACGCGCTCTACCACTGAGCTACGCGCGCTTATTTTTAACTTCTGCCTACACAACTTGCTTATCTTTCAATCTTTAAAAATTTCTTTTGCTTTCTCAATATTTAAATGATTAACATTAGATTCAGGGAGCAATGGTTTTAATAATAAATTAATATTTTTGATTAGAAAAGTCAAACTAAAAAAAATAAAAACAATTAAAATAATAATTGAAAACGCAACTATTAAAATCAAAGATAGATTATAACGGCTGGTATTTTTATTGTTGTCTTTCATATTATCTTAAATAAATTCTTCCGACTATTTTGACTTCGTAAGAGGCGGGAATAAGTTGAGTAATAGTTTGCCCATCTCTTTTTACTTTTATATTTGAGGCTGGATTAGTTTGATTTAATTCTATTTTTTCCAATCTTAAACTAAAAAAAGATTTGTCTATTTCCTCCAGCCACTTAATTAAATTATCAATTCGGCCGCTTATTGTTAAATTAAAATTATAACTTTTAGGTTCGGCTTCGGTTTCTTCATTTAAGGTGCCAAAACGAAAACTGAAATCTAAGTTATATTTTTCCGCTAATGATTTTAAATTATTTTCTAAATTCACTGTTTCTGCTTCTGACGGCAAACTTTGTTTTAATTTTAAAAGATATGGTTCTGCTTCTTTGATTTCTTTATCTAGAGTTTGAATTTTTGTCATTATTAATTGTCTATCAGCTATTTCTTTTTTATAATTTTCCACCTTGCTGTTTCTTTTTTCAATATCATTTCTAAAATAAATAAAAAGGCCCACTAATAAAAATATCGCCAACAAAGCCAGGCCAACAACTGTTAAAAGTCTTTTTTGAAAAAGAGTAAGTTTCTTCTTTGCCATTTATAAGCGGTATTTTATTATAGCAAACTATTTTCCTCTTGCCAAATTCAAAAATTTCTTTAATAATAGAAGGGATGGACCCCACCGAAGAAAAAATTTATTTAAATGGCTTAAATATCTTATATCGGGATTCTTATCCTAAACTTTTTTCTTTTATAAAAGATTATTTAAACCAAGAAAAAACACCCTCTTTTAAAACTATCTGGCACTCTTTAAATTACCGCCAAAGACAAAAAATCAATTTAGAAAAAGAATGGAACAAACTAGAAAAAGAAAAAATTGATTTAATCCCGATTAACTCTCCTCTTTTTCCTTTTCTTTTAAAGCAAATTCCCTATCCGCCCTTGGGCATTTATTTTGAGGGAAATTTAATTTTTGATTTACCAGCAATCGCGGTTGTTGGCACCAGAAAAGCAAGCCTTTACGGCAAATTAGCAACAGAAAAAATTATTAAAGAATTAGTTTTGTGCGGATTTACAATTGTAAGCGGTCTGGCTTATGGAATTGATTCTTTCGCTCATCAAGACGCTCTTTTAAATGAAGGAAAAACAGTCGCGGTTCTGGCTTCTTCTGTAGATAAAATTACTCCCATTTTTAATAAATCTCTGGCAGTAAAAATAATTCAAGATGGCGCCATTGTAAGCGAATACCCGTTACGCACTAATGCTCTAAAACAAAATTTCCCTTGGCGAAATAGAATTATTTCCGGACTAAGTTTAGGCACTCTGGTGATTGAAGCAAAAGAAAAAAGTGGAGCTTTGATTACCGCGAATTTTGCTTTAGAGCAAAATCGTCAAGTTTTTGCCATTCCTGGTTCTATTTTTAATCAGAATTC
>Ga0116149_1006738_pt1 | contig 10229 bp, 9 predicted proteins | sample AD_UKC057_MetaG_FD_89787 | JGI IMG/M metagenome (GOLD analysis project Ga0116149, IMG submission 89787) | Active sludge microbial communities of municipal wastewater-treating anaerobic digesters from USA - AD_UKC057_MetaG | ecosystem: Engineered > Bioreactor > Anaerobic > Digestate | place: USA...
CACGCGACATGCTCTTAATGTCCACGGTGCTAATCATTCCACCAAATCGCAAGAATTCCTCTGATTCAGTCTATCATGGAATGGGCGGCCCGTGCGCGGGGCCGCCCAATCAGTATCCGGTGCGCATGGCCGCAAGCGCCCCTCTCTATGCCCCTCCGCGTCTCACATACGGTCTGCCGCCCGCGGCAGGGGGAGTAGACCGTCCTATGACGCCGGCAAGCGCCGCCATGGTGACGATGTAGGGGAACATCAGCAGGAATTCCTGTGGTATGGCCGTGAACCCCCATGTCTGGGCGGTAAGCTGCACTGCATCGGCAAGCGCGAAGAGCAGCGCCGCCCACATGGCCCCCAGAGGCGTCCACTTGCCGAATATGACGGCGGCCAGGGCGATGAACCCTCGCCCTGAACTCATACCCTCCCGGAAGAATGACAGTTGCCCGATAGAGAGCGTCGAGCCCGCCATGCCCGCAAGGAAGCCGCTGAGTATCACGCACAGATAACGTATCCCTACAACGTTGACGCCTACGGTGTCGGCCGCCTCAGGATGCTCTCCGCAGGCCCGGATACGAAGGCCGAGAGGAGTCTTGAACAGCACAACATGCGCGACTATCGCCGCAACGAACGCCAAATACACCGGGGGAGTATTCCTCCCCAGTACCTGGCCGATCACGGGCACGTCGCGGAGAAACGGGATGACCCAATTGGCGAGCTTCGTGACGCGTTCAGTCTGCCCGGCCCTGTTGAATATCGCCCTGAGCAGGAAGCCTGTGAGCGCCGTAGCCAGTACGTTGATGGCCACCCCGGATACGGTCTGGTTCGCCCTGTAGCGTATTGACACTACCGCGTGGATGGCCGCGATCATCGCGCCGGCTACTGCGCCCATCCAGAACCCAAGCCACGGATTTCCCGTCATGTACGAGAAAAGGACGGCTACAAATGAACCCGAGAGCATCATGCCCTCGAGGCCGATGTTGAACACTCCCGCCCTCTCGCTGTACACTCCGCCTACGGCGGTGAGAATCAGCGGCGCAGCCAGGTACACAGTCGACGCCAGGAGGTTTATGATGACAAGCTTGATCATGTTGAAATCCATGGTGATCAGGCGTCCTCCTTTCCTGCAGCGACTGCCCTGCCAGCGCGAGCCCGGATAGCCGGGATGCTAAGCCAACCCCGAACGAGCCCTTCAGCCGCAACCAGCAGGATGATCGCAGCCTGCACTATCCCTGCCACTTCCTTGGGCACATGCGCCATACCCTGCATCATCTGCGACCCGCGCGAAAGCGTGCCGAAAAGAGCTGCGGCGCCGATGACCCCGAAGGGATTCCCCTTGCCGACGAGAGCCACGGCAATGCCGTCGAAACCGAATCCTTCGAACACAAACAGGTCGAGGAACTTGTATTGTATGCCGCACACCTGCACGGCTCCGGCCAAGCCCGACATGGCCCCGGCAAGCAGCATCGATATGACCATCGCGCCGGGGACGTTCATGCCGGCGTAGCGCGCCGCGTCGGGGTTCGCGCCCACCGCCCGGATCTCATAGCCCGTCGTCGTCTTGTAGAGGATGTAGAAGATGAGCACAGCGGCGCCGATGGCCACGAGTATTCCGGTATTGACGCGGAACTCGCTGTGAAAATCGCCAAAGAAGCGCAGCAGCTTGGATGAGTCGGCGATCTCGGCGCTGTAGGGCGCGGCGACGTTTGGATCTTTGATTGGCCCGTTAACCAGGTAGTGTGAGAGGAACAAAGCGATGTAGTTCATCATGATGCTGTTGACAACCTCATGGACTCCCAGTTTGGCCTTGAGATATCCCGGAACCGCAGCCCACACGGCCCCCGCGGCGGCGCCCGCGAGCACCGTCAGAGGCAAGTGGATGATACGCGGCAGGCCCGCCCCGCGAACGCCGACAATAGCCGCGGCGAGCATGCCCACTATTATCTGGCCCTCGGCCCCGATATTGAGCAGGCCCGCTCTGTAGGCAACGGCAATAGATAGCCCTGTGAAGATCAGCGGCGTGGTGTACACTATCGTCTCAGAGATATTGACGGGCGTTCCGAAACAGCCCCTGAGCAGTGCCTCGTAGGCCGTCAGGGGGTTCGCGCCGGTGAACGCCATGAATATGGCCCCCGTAACAAGGCCGGCCAGTATCGCTACTATAGGAACGAGCAGTTCCGACCAGATAGTCTTCTTCCCGTTGCTACTCACTTGCCTACCACCTCCTGAGCCCTGCGGGCAGGCCCGCGCGACGCCCCGGCCATCATCAGGCCCAGCAGTTCCTCGGTAGCCTGTTCACGCTCGAGAACGCCAACAATCTCGCCTTCGTACATCACGGCTATTCTATCGGACAGCGCCAGTATCTCATCGAGTTCCAGGGAGACCAGGAGAACAGCCTTTCCGGCGTCGCGCGCCTCCACAAGCTTCCGGTGGACAAACTCAATCGCCCCTACATCCAGACCGCGCGTGGGCTGGGCCGCAACGACCAGTTCAGGCCGGCGCGACAGCTCGCGCGCTACAATCACCTTCTGCTGGTTCCCGCCCGACAATGAACTCGCGTTGACATCCTCTCCGGGAGTGCGGATATCGAATTGCTCTATGAGGCGCCTGGCCTCTCTCTTGATGGTCTCCCAGTTCAGCCTGGAATTCTTGCTGAAAGGCGGCCTGCAGTACGTTTGAAGCACCATATTCTCAGCCACCGTGAAGTCCAGCACCAGGCCGTGACGATGCCTGTCGGCGGGTATGTGCACCACACCCGACTCAAACAGCTTTCTGGGTTCGCTGTTAGTCACATCCCTGCCTGCCAAGGTCACCTTGCCGGCGGTTGCGCGCCTCATGCCAGTGATCGCTTCCACAAGCTCAGTCTGGCCGTTGCCGTCCACCCCCGCAATGCCGAGTATCTCGCCGCTTCTCAATGCGAGCGACACCCCGCGCACAGCAGGGAGCTTTCGAGCATCGAGTACCTGAAGGTTCTCAATTGTGAGAACGTCATCGCCGGGCTTGGCAGGTCCCTTTTCCACCACTAGCTCTACGTCTCTGCCGACCATCAGCGTAGCCAGCTCGTCCACGCCGGTTTTCGCGGTTTCCAGAGCGCCCACTACCCTGCCGCGGCGGATCACGGTGACATGCTCGGATATCCCCATGACCTCTTTGAGCTTGTGCGTTATGAAGATGATCGACTTGCCCCGGGCGGTTAGGTTCCTCATTATCACGAAAAGCTCGGATACCTCCTGGGGAGTCAACACTGCAGTGGGCTCATCCAGCACCAGGATGTCCGCGCCGCGCAGCAGCGCCTTGAGTATCTCCACCCTCTGCTGCATGCCCACGGAGATATCCGTGATTCGCGCAGTCGGGTCGATGGCCAGGCCGTACTGCTCCGATACTTCCGTCACCTTGGCCACGGCCGTATCCATATCGAGGAAGATCCCACGCCGACGCGGTTCGGCGCCCAGCACCAGGTTCTCCGCCACCGTGAACTGCTGAATCAACATGAAGTGCTGGTGCACCATGCCGATTCCCAGGCGCAGAGCATCGTTGGGTTCCCGAATCTGGACCTCCTGCCCGTTTACGCGGATCGTGCCTAAATCAGCCTGGTACAGGCCGTACAGGATTTTCATGAGCGTCGACTTGCCCGCTCCGTTCTCGCCCAGAAGGGCGTGTATCTCGCCCTTATGAAGAGTGAAGTCGACCCCGTCGTTCGCCAAAACCCCGGGGAATCGCTTGGTAATCCCCCTCATCTCCAAGACGGGGACTCGCTGGGACTTCGTCATACCTGTCCCTCCACGTCAGTTCGGGCGCCGAAGCAGAACGCCGGCGCCCGAACATCGATCTGATAAGAGCACCTTTATTTGGAGTAGAGCTTGTCGGCGTCAGCCCTCCACTCGGGTACGACGTACTCGCCCTTGCGGATCTTCTCGGCCCACTCCAGCGCCTTGGCAGTGGCGGCCTTGGAGGCATTGTTGGACGCCTCAGGGGCCAGGCCCACGCCGTCTTCCTTGATGCCAAGCACGACGGTTCGGCCGGTGAACTTGGGATCCAGAAGCATCTTGGTCCCCTCGAACACGCCAGTGTCGACACGCTTGATCATGGAGTTCAGCACATTCTTCGGGCCAAGATGGTGTTGGTCGGAGTCGACGCCGATTGCCCACCTATCCTGCTCAACTGCTGCCTCGATAGTCCCAAGGCCGGTCTGGCCGGCGGCGTGGAACACCACGTCGGCATTCTGGAGGTACATTCCCATCGTCACGATCTTGCCCTTGGCAGCGTCGTTGAAACTGCCGGTGTAGTTGCTCAGGATCTTGATCTTCGGGTTGGTCTTCCAGACACCGGCCTTGAACCCTGACTCAAACCGCTCGATGACAGGGAAGTCCATGCCTCCCACGAATCCGACGATATTGGTCTTCGTAGTAAGGGCTGCGAGCACTCCCACTAGGAACGAGCCCTCTTGCTCCTTGAAGAGCACGCCCAGGACGTTCTTCATGGCCTTGTACTCGTCATCGCTGTAGCCATTGTCGATGATTCCGAATCTCGTGTTCGGGAACTGCTGTGATACCTTCTTCATGGCGTCGGCCATTAGGAAACCAATACCCCAAACAACATCGTAACTCTGCCTGGCCAGTGACGCCAGGTTGGGCTCGTAGTCGGAAGGGGTGCGGGACTCAATGTACGTAGTGGTGGCGCCAAGTTCTTTCTCCAGCTTCTTCAGCCCTCTGTATGCTGCGTCGTTAAACGACTGGTCGCCAAGCCCGCCGATATCGAATACTATACCGACCTTCGGAGCGGGGGCCGAGAATGCCGGCAGCGCCAGCGCCAGTAGCATCCCGGCAGCGAGCAACAGTGACAAAGTGCGCTTCATAAAACCATCCTCCCCATGTAGGTTATTGGACGCATACAACTTCGCTGTTTGCTGGCGAACTCCTTCCTGCATAACCGTTAACATTTCTCTCACGATGAACGCTTTCACACCGACAAACCTCATATTGCCCGGCAGGAGCCGACTCCTATGTGTCGAATTGGTAGTTGTCGATGCACTACACTTTTTGGGGGTAGCAAAATGGCAGGAAGCCAGTATGAGCAGGTACTCGCCAGGCTCCGCGAAGCTTCTAGGATTCTCAATCTAGAACCGGGCATCTTCGAAATACTTGCCGAGCCCGAACGCACACTGGAAGTGGCGCTTCCGGTGGAGATGGACGACGGCAGCACAAAAGTGTTTATGGGCTACAGATGCCAGCACTCCACAGTGCGAGGCCCGGCCAAGGGCGGAGTCCGTTACGCCATGGATGTCTGCATGGACGAGGTAAAGGCGCTTGCGTCCTGGATGACCTGGAAGTGCGCAGTAGCGGGCATCCCATACGGCGGCGGCAAAGGCGGCATTCGGGTTGACCCGATGAAGCTGTCGCAGAACGAGCTGAAGAAGCTGACGCGACGGTACGTGTACGCCATCTTGCCAATCGTCGGCCCGGAAAAGGACATCCCCGCCCCGGATATGGGCACCAATGCACAGATAATGGGCTGGTTCGTCGACACCTATTCTGTACTTACCGGCGTCCTCAGCCCCGGCGTAGTCACTGGAAAGCCCATCCCCATCGGCGGTTCCCTGGGTCGTCGCGAGGCCACGGGCAGAGGCGTTGTGTTCGCCGTCAGAGAACTCCTCGCCAGGCTGGGCCGACAGCCGTCCGAGGTCACGTGCGCCGTTCAAGGATACGGCAACGTGGGATCCGTATCTGCGGAACTCGCCCACGAACTAGGCTGCAAGGTGGTGGGCGTCAGCGACGTCACAGGCGGGATATATAATCCGGCCGGCCTGAACGTGCCTGAGATCAGCAAGTACGTGGCAGAGCACAAGTTCATTGAAGGGTATACAGCGCCGGGGGTCAGCATCGTCTCCAACGAGCAACTACTTACGCTGGACGTAGACCTCCTGATACCGGCAGCGCTGCAGGGCCAGATCACCGAGGCCAACGCCGACAAGATCAAGGCCAAGCTGATCGTGGAGGGCGCCAACGGCCCGACTTCAGCCGAAGCCGACAAAATCCTGGAGGAGAAGGGCGTCATCGTGGTGCCCGATATCCTGGCCAATGGAGGCGGCGTCATCTGCTCCTATTTCGAGTGGGTGCAAAACCTGCAGAACTTCTACTGGACCGAGGAAGAGGTCAACACCAGGCTCGATGGCATCATGACTCGCAGCTTCGCGGAGGTTTGGAATTTCGCGAAGCAGCGTGACCTATCAATGCGCACAGGCGCATACATCCTCTCCATCGCCAAGGTCGCCGAGGCCATCAGGATGAGGGGAATCTTCCCGTGATCCGTATGGCCCGAGCCTAAGGCCGAGCACTCAATCTCGGAGATTGTGACCATCGGGGAAGTCAGCAGGGGCCTGACTGCATATCGCAGTCAGGCCCCTGTTCCGTCGAGCGAAGGCTCGCCCCAAGCGGGTATGTCGGTCGGTGACGGGCATAGTTCCTCGTGTCACGGGCAGGCAATTACAGGTTCTTGCACGGAAAAGGTCTAGCTGTGGAAGTTTTTCGCCGCGCTACGGTGAAGAATCTCCTCTCAGACCGGGTTTCGCGACCGGGAGTCAGGTCGGCTGCAATGATAGCTATTCGTGTAAGGATATTTGCGGCATATTATGGGCGTAATTCCCTGGCATAGCCAGTTCGGCACAGTTATTCACGTTGATCCCATCCCGTCTTGGCAGGTTCATGATGGTAGATGGAATTTCCCGGGGGCTTGCGGTCGTTCGCGGAGACTTTTCGCATGCAAGCTGCGGAAAATCCCCGAAAACCGCCCGGTATGTGCAAAAGCCTGTAATTGGCAGCGGCCTCGCGCGACGTTGCCGTGATTCGGGCCATTTGTGTCTCTACGCCCTCTCCGCCGCCAGATCGTACTGGCCGGCATCGGTGATCCTGACGTCCACCATCTCGCCCGCGGCCAGCTCGGCATCGCCGATGTAGATCTTGCCGTCCACCTCGGGCGCCTCGGCGTAGGACCTGGCTTCAACTACGAGGTCCGACTCATCGGAAGGCCCATCCACCAGCACCCGCGCTGTACTGCCTACACGCGACTCGCCGAACTGGCGGGATATGCGTGCCAGGGCCTCCATTGCGGCGCCCCGACGGCTCGCGGCAACCTCACCCGGCACTTGCCCCGGCATATCGTAGGCGCGCGTCCCTTCCTCGGCGGAGAACTCGAACACTCCTGCGCGTTCCGGTCGCACGATGTCGATGAAGCTCAGGAGTTGCTGGAAATCATCGTCGGTTTCGCCCGGGAATCCCACTATGAGCGATGTTCGTATCACCAACCCCGGCACTCGCTCACGCAGGCGCCGGCACACGTCTATCATCTGTGCCCTCGATGACTGCCTGCTCATCATCTGAAGCACCTTGTCCGAACCATGCTGCATGGGAATGTCGAGGTACTTCACGATTCTCTCCTCGCCTGCGAGCACATCGATTAACTCATCATCGATGAGAGAAGGGTAGGTGTACATCACCCTGATCCACTCTACCCCCTCCGCCCCGGCCAGCTCGCGTAGGAGCCGGGCCAGCGACGGCCGGCCATATATGTCGCGCCCATACGCCGTGGTGTCCTGGGCGATCACGATAAGCTCTCGTGCCCCCGACGACGCAAGCCACTCGGCCTCGCAAACGATTGCCTCCACCGGCCTGCTCCTTGCAGGGCCGCGCAGAGACGGGATGAGGCAGTAAGAGCACCTGTTGGCGCAGCCTTCCGCTATCTTGAGATACGCGAAATGCCTTGGGGTAGCGATGACCCGCGGGCCGCCCTCCTTGGCCAGGTAACCCGGAGCGCCGCGAAGCACCGGGCGCTCACCTCTTAGAGCGCCCTGCACGGCCTCCACGCAAAGGCCGCAATCTCCCGTGCCGATCAGCGCGTCTATCTCGGGGATCTCTTCCATGAGCGACCGGCCGTAACGCTGAGCCAGGCATCCCGCCACTACCAGCGCGTCTATCCTTCCCTCACGCCGGTCGCGGGCAAACTCCAGTATGGTATCGACCGACTCCTGCGCCGAGTCGGCAATGAATGCGCACGTATTGATGAAAACTACGTCAGCCGATTCGCTGTCGGCTGCCGGCTCCATGCCGGCCGAGCGCAGGAGTCCCATCATCGTCTCCGTGTCTACGAGGTTCTTGGAGCACCCGAGCGAACAGTAAGCTATCTTCGTGTCACGTCCACCTCATTTGTTGGCTATCGACTGCAGTTCGGCCCGAGCTTCGTCCTGATCGGCCCTCGTTCCGTCCGGATCGCCCAGGTCAGGCGCCATAGCGAGCAGCGTGTTGAGCGTCTGGCGCGCCTCAGCGTATTGCTTTGTGGCGATAAGCGCGCGACCCAGCACGAGCCAGTGGGATGATGAATCGGGCCCGTACTTCACGGCGAGCCTTGCCTCTTCCACAGCCTTCTGCTTGTTGCCCATGGAGAGTGGAGGCCCGGGAAGCTGCAGGTACAGCTCTGCCATGAGGTAATGGCAGCTTGCATGGTTGGGATCTGCCGCCAGCCCGCGCTCTAATGCCTCCCTCGTCGGCTTCACCATGAACAAGCTCTGCAGTATGCCCCTGGCCACGCCGGTCTCAGCCATCGCAGCCGCATACCAGTAGTGGGCATCTGGGTTCGCAGGGGCCGCCTTGGCCGCCCTCTCGCCTGTGGCTTTGGCCTTGTCCAGCCATTCGATCCTAGTCTTCTTGTCATCCTTGGGGGTGCGAGTCGACTTCCACCAGTATGCTCTGGCGAGCCTCCACAGGACTTCGCCCTGGTTGGGGTAGTCCCTATCCGCATCCTCCAAGTTCTGCAAAAGCAGTTCGGTCACGCCTGCCTGCGATCGTCGAGACCAGTGCAGATCGGCTGCGGCGATCCTCTCCTCCAGGCTGGGCAGGCCGGCCGCAGACACGGGGACAGTCCACGCGGCCACGGCAGCCGAGATGACCACGGTCATCGCCAGTAACGCGGGAACGAGCATCCTAGTCTTCATGTGCCGGACACACCTCCTGTTTGTGCATGTCAGAACCGGCCTAGCAGCAGAAGCACGCCGAGAATGATGAAGCCTGACCCTGCCGCTATCCTCACCCATATCTCAGGGATGTACTTCGCAATCAAGCCTCCTGCCAACACACCTACGAGCGACGACACGACCAGGGCAGATGCTGATCCCAAGAAGACCGCGAGAGGCGACTTGCCCTGCGCCACCAGAAGCATGGTCGCAAGTTGAGTCTTGTCGCCCAGTTCGGCCAAGAATACTGTAGCAAATGTAGTCAGCGCCACTTTAAACACAGCACCATCTCCTGTTGGGCAAGGGTAAGGTCGAACCCGCGGGCGCGAAGGACTGCCTCCTGGTATCCCTGGAGGGGGATGTTGAAAGCCTTCGCCGACATTCGCGGTACGTCTCGGTCTACCGCCGATAGCAGAATCTCACACATGCTCTGCCTCTGGGCACTGACCAGCCTGGGAGCGGCAGCGAAGTCGGCTACGTACAGGCCGCCGGCCGAGTCGCCAAACACGACATAGGCTGTAGCCGCACTGTCGACGTGAGAGACGTAACCTACGAGCCTGTCGCTCATCTTCACAAGTGACTGCGCCTCATTCTGCCAGCAAGGTCGGATTTCATTGAACGCGTCTACCAGGGGAAGCACGCCTGCCATCCGCACCGCGCCGACCCGCACTTCAGTCTGCAATGGGGCGGTAACATCGTCCCGGCGCGTCCGAGTCCCGTGATCAGCAGGCACCGATCCGGACGCCTGTGCGGGCGGTGGAGTGTTCCTCTCCCATAGGCCCAGATCGCGCACGGGCACAAATCCCAGTTTGGAGTAGAGAGCGATCGCTCGGCGGTTGGCGGCCACCACTTCCAGCTGCACCGAACTGAGCCCCAGCCGTCGTGATTCGGACAGTGCGCGCCGCATCAGCAGCTCCCCGACGCCCCTTCGCTGGCGACTCGTGCGAACCCCCATACCGCAGATGTAGCCGCGCTTGCCTCTCACGCCGAGGAACACCACTCCCACAGGCAGCTGGCCCTCGTACGCGACGAAGGAGTTGTCGACCTGGATATCCTCCCTCTCTATCAGTCCGCGTAGTCGGGCTGGGTTGACCTGAACGTCGACGTAATAGTCGCTGTAAGCATCATTGAAGAGCTCAACCAGCGAATCCATATCGATTCCGGACACGCGCCCGATCCCGTATTCCACTCAAAGCTCACCGCCCTTCCCGACCTCCGAATGGACTCATCGCCAGAA
>Ga0116149_1006742_pt1 | contig 10222 bp, 10 predicted proteins | sample AD_UKC057_MetaG_FD_89787 | JGI IMG/M metagenome (GOLD analysis project Ga0116149, IMG submission 89787) | Active sludge microbial communities of municipal wastewater-treating anaerobic digesters from USA - AD_UKC057_MetaG | ecosystem: Engineered > Bioreactor > Anaerobic > Digestate | place: USA...
AACTGCAGCATTTACTTCGACTAACTTAGGCTGACCCTCAGCGATCTCAAGAGCCCTCTTTGCTGCTAAATTCACAAGCTTATAAATTGAACCTTCGCACATTAACAATAATCTGTCTCTTTCGACATAACCCATTTATCACCTCTTGGTTATTTTAAACAACTTTTTTTTAAGACTATATCCCTTAACCCCTTTACCGCTTGTTTAAGATTTACATTGCTTAATGTAAAATCATAAAGTGAAGCATTCTCTAATTCTTTCCTTGCCAGATTAACCCTCCTGCCTATCTCCTCATCTTTTGTCTCAAGAGACCGCCCTTTAATTCTCTTATGCAACTCCTTAATTGAAGGAGGAATAATAAAAATAGCCTTTGTTTCTTTGGGGTATATTTTTTTCAACCTTCTCATACCCTTAAAATCAAGACAAAGCATGACATGCTTCCCCTTTTTAAGGGCATTTTCTACCAACTCTTTTTTAGTCCCGTAATAATATCCTAAATATTTAGTCCACTCAAGTATTTTCCTGGTCCTCTTAAGCGTAAAAAATTCTTCCCGGCTTACAAAAAAATAGTCCCTCCCCTCTTTTTCACCCAGGCGCCTGGGCCGGGTCGAAAAAGAAACGGACTTCACAAATTTATTTTTAACAGACCTATCCTTAAGCAGCAAATCCCTTAATGTAGTCTTTCCTGAGCCCGAAGGCCCAGAGAGGATAAAAATCATTCTATATTCTGTACCTGCTCTCGAATCTTTTCAATTAAACTTTTAACTTTCAGAACCTGGGCTGAAACGGCTACATCAAAAGTCTTTGCAGCCAGGGTATTGGCTTCTCGCTGCATCTCCTGGGCGATAAAATCAAGCTCTTTTCCAATGGCACCGCTAGAATTAATTTTGCTCTTAAAATTTCCGATATGAAAACCCAACCTATCTATCTCCTCTGTAGTATCCGTATCCTTTAAAAAAGAAGCTCGCTCCTCGTCGCATTTGAAGCATTTTAACCTGCTCCTTAAAGAATTTTTTAATATGCGTTTAATTTCTGATAAACGGGCCCTAAGCTCAACGGCCTGCCTTGTTAAATATCCCTGCAAAGCAACTCCTTCCTTTTTACGCGCCCGACATAAATTATCTACTGCAATAGATAGTGCTATTTTCAACCGCGGCCAAAGGCTTTCCGCAGAAATTTTTTCTTCTTCCAAGGTCAAAACGCCAGGAAGATTAATCAAGGTATCGAGGCCGACGCTATCAAAAAGACCTAATTCTTTTTTAGCCTTATTAATTTTATCCAGATACCTCTTTAAGAGCTGTTTATTAATAAAGGCATCGCCGAATTTCTTACCGCTTATATTGACCGAGCAGGTTACCCTTCCTCTTTTAATTTGCCCCTCAACAATCTTTTTAATCTTCTCCTCGAGAGAAAGCGAACCCTCAGGAAGATGCAGTGAGGTCTCCAGGAATTTATGGTTTGTACTTCTAAGCTCTACGGACACCTTATGCGTCCCCAAGTTTATTTCGGAGCTGCCAAAACCGGTCATGCTTCTAATCATGCATCAAACCTTTCTGCTATGCCCAGGTGTTTTTTTTAACCTTCTCCTCTTCAATTACCTTGGCCGGGTATAACTTCACTATAATCTCATCGGGATTAAACCAAAGCTTAATCTCTCTTTCTGCATCGCTCTCATTGGAAGAAACATGAATAACATTTTCATATACCCCGGAGGTAGTAATGCGCCCATATGAGCCGCGAATCGAGGTAGGGTCTGCCTCTTCGGGATTAGTAGCGCCTGCGAGTTGGCGGCATTTATTGATAGCCCCCTCCCCCCAATAAACCAAGGCCATTACTTTTTTACGATCATGCAGTTCGCCTTGCAGGTATTTGATAATATCGCTAAAAAATGGCTTGTCTTTAAGATGCTGGTAATGACTCTCGGCCAAATCCTTAGAGACCCTTACCATCTTCGCAGCCACGATCTCCAGCTTAGTTTCAGAGAGCCGGGTTAGAATATTACCGGTTAATGATTTTTTAAGCCCATCGGGCTTAATGAGTATAAGGGCTGCCTGATTCATTATCTCCTACCTCCTCTTATGATACCTGTAATTCTTTCCAGATCTTCCTGCGAATAAAATTCAATATAGATATGCCCCCGTTTTTTCATTTTGGTTATGCGCACCTTCGTAGACAAACAATTCTGCATTTCTTCTTCCAAAACTGCGATATATGGCTCTCGGGTAGTATTCAGATTTCTACGCCTTATTCCTTTAGGACGCTGGGCCTTTATTAAATTCTCCAGCTCTCTTACCGATAGCCCCCTGGAAATGATCTCCTGGGTAAGTTTGCGTTGACGATTTTCATCTTCAACCTCGAGCAGGGCCCGGCCATGGGCAAAAGATATGCGCCCCTTCTTCATCTCATCCTGAATCTCATGAGGCAGCTTAAGCAACCTTAAAGTATTAGCTATTGTAGTACGTGCCTTGCCAAGGCCTTCACTGATTTTTTCTTGGGTAACCTGAAATTTATCTATTAAATGTTGATATGCATGAGCTTCTTCGATGGGGTTTAAGCTTTCCCGCTGGATATTTTCAATCAAAGCAAACTCCAAAGAATCTTTATCATCCACTTCTTTTACTATAACTGGTAAATCTTTGAGCCCCAAAGACTTAGATGCACGCAACCTTCGCTCACCGGCTATAAGCTCATAAGAATCCCCTCTGCGTCTAACTAATAATGGCTGGATAACCCCTTTTTCCTTAATAGACTGGGCTAACTCTGTAATATGTTCCTGGTTAAACTCTTCTCGGGGCTGAAAAGGATTAGGGCGGATCTGCTCTGTTTGGACATAGATAATTTCGTTTTTAGCGTTTAATTCCCTTTCAGGGATTAAGGCCCCTATCCCTTTTCCCAAAGCTTTTCTCTCCATTATAGCTCTCCTTCTGTTTTGAGTATATTAGAATCTAAGGGCAATCCCAAAATTTCCTTACAGAGTTCTTCGTATTTTTGCGCCCCTAAAGAATCTTTATCATAAAGAAAAATAGGCTTTCCAAAACTTGGCGCTTCAGTCAATCTAATGTTACGAGGAATGACTGTTTTATAAACCTTATCCTTAAAATGGTTCCTCGCCTCTTGGATAACCTCTTTAGTCAGATTCGTTCTAAAATCTGCCATAGTAAGCAGTACACCTTCGATAGCTAGACTCTGATTGATATTATCCTTCACAAGTCTAATGGTATTATTGAGTTGCGTCAGCCCCTCTAGGGCATAATACTCGCACTGTACCGGTATCAAAACTGAATCTGCAGCACACAAACCATTAATAGTGAGTAAGCCTAACGAAGGCGGAGAATCGATAATAAAAAAATCAAACTCAGATTTTATTTTTTCTAATGCCCTCTTTAAACGATATTCTCGACCTAGAGAACCAACGAGTTCAACCTCAGCGCCGGTCAAATCTAAATTAGCTGGTGCCACATAAAGATTGGGAATGTTAGCCGGCTGCAGGATACCCATAATATCCAATTCTTCAAGTAAAACATGGTATGTACTATTAACTATATTATGCTTATTCAGCCCTATGCCGCTAGTAGCATTAGCTTGTGGGTCTAAATCTATAAGCATAACTTTCTTACCGGCGACAGCAAGAAATACGGCAATATTAATTGCGGTGGTAGTTTTTCCCACCCCGCCCTTCTGATTACAAACTGTAATTACCTTACCCATTGATATTTATATGGTTACAAATTGTTGTACGCGGAACATTACCTTAACTGCTACAATTATTATCTTAAATTGGCGAGAATTGTCAAGTACTTTTTGCCTCTTTAATAAGGCTCACGCGTACCCGGGCCAATTTTGCTCCAGGCATCCCAAACAGCCCTTTTGCTTCCTCAGATACAACCTCTATCTTAACCTTTCTGCGAGGTAAATGTAACTGCTGGAGAGCTTGTTTAATAGCATCTTCTACTGTCTTGCCTTCTACCTCAATAGATTTATTGCCTGTCATCTTGCCCTATTCATACGTAGTTGAAAAATTAACATTAGCAAACTATTAACAAACCAATATAAGACCAATCCTGAAGGCATACGATAAAAAATCAAGCCAAATATAATCGGCATAAGTATCAGCATGATTTTTTGCTGTTCAGCTGCAGCTCCGCCTGAAGATATCGATGATATTTTCTGCTGAACAAACATGCCTATCGCCATGATAATGGGCAGAATATTCAATTCATTACCCAGGATCGGTAAATTTGGCCAGGAAGCAGGAAAAATCCATAAACGATCTGGCTCAGAGAGATCTTTAATCCAAAGAAACTTTGCTCCCTTTAACACTATAGAGCGCATAAGTGCGTTGTAGAGAGCAAAAAATATAGGCATTTGTAAGAGGAGTGGCAAACAACCGCCTAAAGGATTTACCTTGTGCTCTTTATAAAGCTCCATAATCTCCTTGTTCATCTTCTGCGGGTTATCTTTATTAGCCTTCCTCAACGCCTCTACCTTTGGTTGCAATACCTGCATCTCCTTCATCGATCGCATTTGCTTGATAGAAAGCGGATACAAAATCAAATACACAAGCAGGCTTAATAAAATAATTGCTACTCCCCAATTGCGCACAATTTTGTGAAGGAGATCTAGTGCTTGTAAGAGTATCTGGGATATAAAATCAAAGGCGCCATAATGAATAATACTTCCCCAGGCAGGATTAATGGAGTTAAAAATTTTAAGATCCTGTGGACCAAGATAAATATGATATAAATGTCCAATCTTATAACCTGGCTGTATAGTTTCATTTTGGACATTTAAGCCTACTTCTGAAGCATGATTATTCAGCTTAAGAACAAAACCGGGTTGATATCCTTGGTGCGCTTCTATAATAGCAGTAAAATATTGATCGCGCAAACCTAAGAATTTTATTTCATCAAATGAGGTGTTTTTGCGGCCGTTATTACGAAGTATTTTATCCGCAGTAGATATTGTTATGTCCTGAAATCTTGCCTGATGATTACTGGCTGAAAAATCTAAAACTCCTAATATCAGAGGAAAGTTAGCGCTTATTGGCACGCTAGATTTGTTCCTAATTTCTATCTCTAAGTCTATGGTATAACTAGATTTATGAAAAGTGTATCTCTTGATCACTTCTTTTCCCGCAGTTACGGCTATAAAACTAATGCTATTTTCTTGCATGCGTTCTTGTTTGAAATTCAGCAATGGATCTTTCAGCAAGTACCCATAATTTAAGGTAAACAAATAGTTATTGTAAGCTTTGAAAGAAACATCTTTAATAGCAGCCATAGCTTCATCAAAGGTGACATCAAAATTGTCCTGTTTGTAATTTATTAGTCTCCCGGGGGGAGGTGGGGTTGAAGGTGTAGCCACAACAGCATGTTTAATTTCAGATTGATTTAGTGCGTTCTGTTGAGTTCTAACCTCTTGAACTGCAACATGTTGAGGCTTGGGCATTAAAGCAGTCCAGGTCAACAAAACCAATAAAGATAATGCAATAGCTATAATGAGGCGTTTTTCCATATTAATCAAGAGGGAAATATCCAAACCTGCCAGAGAGCGGGTGGCACAAGGATATTCTCCTGACTCCTTTTAGCGTACCTTTTAATAATCCGTATTTAACAATTGCCTGCTTTGTATACTCAGAACAGCTTGGAACAAAGCGACAGGATGGTGGCAACACCCATCGTGAAAAGGCTTGATATCCCTTTATTAAATATAAGGCAATCTTTTTAAGCATTAAGCGCAGATCTTTTTTCTACCCTTGCGCCTGCGCCGGGCCAAAAGCTTGCGGCCCCTTCGGGTAGACATCTTGCTGCGGAACCCTAACTTTCGTTTACCAACAATATTTGTTGGTGTCTTAAAATTTTTCTTCATTTTTGAACCCCCTTAAGCAGCTTTATCTGATAATGGTTGATAATTATAACACAAAAGCTTGGCCCGTCAATGGGTAATTTTATTGAGGCGGGAAGTTATGCACAAAAGCCTCATCCATATCCACAAACTCGTCGATAAATGTAATCTGACGATGCATCAGAAGACCCGGTACGCGGCAAAACCGCATGACCTCCTTGGCAATTAAGGCCCTTGGATTACAGATAAGTTATTTTTGATTGACGCTTATCAAAAGCATTGTATAATAACTAACGCTTATCTTTTTTACTTGCAACTATTTTTGTTTCTGTTATAATCTTTAGCACTTTCAAAGAAATTAAGCAATCTGTCAAGTTGGAACATGCTTTTTTTGCGTCACAGATAGACTTCGGCAGTATTTAAAATAAAATAATTATCCACACATTTATTCAAGTTGTGAATAAACTGTTAATAACACGCCAATGCAGGATCTAACAGCAGCCTGGGAAAAAGCACGCGATACCCTAAAAGATCGCCTTGAAGCCATAGTCTTTGAGACTTGGATTCTTCCTCTCAAGGCAAAGGTCACAAGCCCGGATTCTATCGTGCTGGAGGCTCCTGATAATTTCTTCAGGGACTGGGTGCAAAAAAACTACGGCTCTATCCTGGAGGAAACACTTAAAGCGCACAGCTCATCAGCAACCACCATTACCGTAACAACAGTAGAGCAAAAGGAAGGCGTCATTGAAACAAAACCGCCCCGTATTGTGACTCAAGAAGGGGATAGTCAATACGGCGTGCGCCTGAATAGCCGTTATACTTTTGAAAATTTTGTTATCGGTCCGTCTAACCGCCACGCACACGCCTATTCTATGGCTGTGGCAGAAGCGCCTGCTAAAACCTATAATCCATTATTTATACACGGAGGGGTAGGCCTAGGCAAAACCCACTTAATTCAAGCCATCTGTCATAAAATCAAGGCGGGTGCATCCGCTAAGCTGAAAATTACTTACTTACCTTCGGAGCAGTTCACTAATGAATTAATCAATGCTATACAGCGCCACTCTACCATGGCCTTCAGGCAAAAATACAGAAATTCTGATATTTTAGTTATTGACGATGTGCATTTTTTCGGAGGGAAGGACTCTACGCAAGAAGAATTTTTTCATACCTTCAACGCGCTTTACGACGCCCATAAGCAAATTATACTCTCCTCAGACCGACCCCCCAAAGAGATAGCGGATCTGCAAGAACGGCTCATCTCTCGTTTTGGATGGGGATTAACCACGGATATACAACCCCCGGATTTAGAGACACGCGTAGCTATATTAAAGAAAAAGATCGAAAGAGAACCGGTTGTTGTCCCGGATGACGTCATATTTTTTATTGCCCAACTTATTAAAACCAACATTCGGGAACTGGAGGGAGCGCTGGTTCGCACAATGGCCTATTCTTTAATGGAAGAAAAGCCCATTACTATAGAGCTTACCAAAGAGGTTTTAAGAGATTTACTAAAAGAACCCAAAAAACTTATTACCGTAGATTTTATCCAGCGTTGCACAGCGGAAGAGTTTGGGGTCACTTTGGGGGATTTAAAAACGCGGCGCAGGAACAAAACCATTGTGCTCCCAAGGCAGGTAGCCATGTATTTAAGCCGTGAGTTGACAGATTTATCCTTGCCAGAAGTAGGGCAGTTTTTTGGAGGCAAAGACCATACAACTGTTTTGCATTCTTATAATAAAATTAAAGAGGAGATCACCAAGAACCCCTCTTTACAGGAAAAGGTGGAAAGAATCGTACACATAATCAAACAGTGAATCCCAAACATATCCAAGTTGTTTTTTGGGTATAAACATATGTTGTGGGAGTATTTGTAAACTTATGCACAGATTTATACTACATTACTACTATTGCTATTTTAATATATTAAATAATAAATAGTAAGGAGATTAAAATGAAGGTTAGGCTTAATAAGACCACGCTTTTAAATGGTATACAAACAGTTCAAAACGTTATTATATCTAAGGTTAGTTTGCCTATACTCGCCAATGTTTTGATAGAGACACAACAGGATGTCTTAAAATTGACCGCCACCGATTTAGATATAGGTATAACCTGTGTAATACCTGTTGATATTCAAGAGGTGGGTGCGGTTACTGTACCAGCTAAAAGGTTTAGTGATATCATTAAGGAGTTACCAGGAGAATCAGTACAAATCGCTACTAAAAAAAACAATCAAGTTAGTATTGAAGCTGATCAATGTCAATTTAGGGTTATGGGGTTGTCTAAAGAGGAGTTTCCCCGTCTCCCAGAGTTTAAAGATAAAGAGGTTGTGAAATTGGACCAGGGGGAATTGCGGGAGATGTTGAGGCTTACGTCTTTTTCTGTCTCTGTAGATGAAAGTCGGTATATATTAAATGGTGTTCTTTTTAAGATCGGAAAAAACACCATTACTTTAGTGGCCACCGACGGTAAAAGGTTGGCGGTGGCAGAGAAAAAAATTACCACAGGCTCCAATAAAGACATCAATATTATTATTCCTATTAAAACAGTGCATGAGCTTAACCGTAACCTAAAAGAAGATGGGGAACTATCATTGGTCTTGGGTAGTAATCAGGCGTTGTTTGAATTGGGCAACGTTACGGTTATTTCTCGTTTAATTGAGGGTGAATTTCCTGATTATAAACAGGTTGTTCCTCCGCCCACAGAAAATAAAATGAGGGTTAATAGGGAGGGTTTTTTGTTATCTGTTAAACGGGCAGCGTTACTGTCGACTCCGGATTATCAAGCAGTTAAGTTGGAGGTTTTTAAAAATAAGTTGGTTGTTTCTAAGTCTACTCCTGATATAGGGGAGTCGCGCGAGGAGATGCAGATTAATTATCAGGGTAAAGAGTTGATTATTGGGTTTAACCCGGCCTTCCTGGCAGATGTTTTGAAGAATCTTAATGAAGAGTCTGTGGATGTAGAGCTGACGGATAGCGAAAAACCCGGGGTTATCCGTATTAATGGTTATACATATATTGTTTTACCTATGCGGCTAAATTAAAAGCGTGGAAAGAATTAGGGATACGGTTGAAAATATTATCCGTGAACTTACAACGCAAAAAGGGGTGGATAATAGGAATACTCCTGAGGATTGGTTAAAAAAAGCCTTGACAAGAAAAGAGTTGGGGCATATAAAGTTTCATTATTTCCGGCATGGAATCTTAGGGGTACGCGTAGATTCTTCTGTATGGAAGTATAGTTTAAGCCTGAAGAAGCCGGGTTTACTGCTAAAATTGCAGAGTTATGCCTCGGAGATTAAAGAGTTACGGTTTAGCGTGGGGGATATAGAATGAGCAAGGCCAGGGTTAACAAAAAAGCACAAACTAAAGAAGAAGTGATAGCGGTAGATAAAGCTAAGGCCTATGATGCCACCAGTATTCAGGTCTTAGAGGGTATTGAGGCAGTGCGGCGCAGACCGGCGATGTATATAGGGGATACTGCCGGGCGCGGGCTGCACCATTTGGTTTACGAGGTTGTGGATAACAGTGTAGATGAATCTATGGCAGGGCACTGTGATTCCATCTCTATTGTGATACGATCTGATAATAGCATTACGGTTGCGGATAATGGACGCGGCATACCGGTTGATATGCATAAAACCGAGAAAAAACCGGCAGTAGAAGTGGCATTAACTACTTTACATGCAGGCGGTAAATTTGATCATCGTTCATACAAGGTCTCTGGAGGCCTGCACGGTGTTGGCGTTAGTTGCGTTAATGCTCTCTCGGATTGGTTGGAGGTGGAGGTTAAGCGGGATGGCAAGATATACCACCAGCGCTACGAACGCGGTAAGACTGTATCAAAACTAACCGTTATCGGTAAAAGTGCTCATACCGGCACTAAGATCACCTTTAAACCGGATAAGACTATATTCTCTAAAACAGAATATTCCTACGACCTTTTGTCGCAGCGCCTGCGCGAGCTAGCGTTTCTTAATAAGGGCCTCAAGATTAAGCTTGAGGATGAGCGCTCAGAGAAAGAAGCGGTTTTTGAGTTTGCCGGAGGCATTATCTCTTTTGTAGAATATCTGAATAAAAATAAAAACTCTCTGCATCATAAGGTGGTGTATTTTCAAAAACTGCAGGATGATATCAATGTAGAAGTCGCTCTGCAATATAACGATGGTTATGCCGAAACCTTATTTTCTTTCGCTAATAATATTAATACCATAGAGGGGGGGACCCACCTTTCGGGCTTCAAGTCTGCCTTAACTCGGGCGATCAATCAGTACGCCAAGAGTAAAAATTTATTAAAGGACGATATTGCTATTAGCGGCGATGATGTGCGGGAGGGGCTAACCGCGGTTATAAGCGTGAAAGTTCCGAATCCGCAG
>Ga0116149_1006745_pt1 | contig 10221 bp, 7 predicted proteins | sample AD_UKC057_MetaG_FD_89787 | JGI IMG/M metagenome (GOLD analysis project Ga0116149, IMG submission 89787) | Active sludge microbial communities of municipal wastewater-treating anaerobic digesters from USA - AD_UKC057_MetaG | ecosystem: Engineered > Bioreactor > Anaerobic > Digestate | place: USA...
ATGAGGAATCTATTCGGGAATTACTGGATGATATTGATATTCGGATAGAAAACCATAATTCTAAGAATAGGATTTATCTGGATGGGGAAGATGTATCAGAAGATATTAGAGCTGACGACATCTCTGCTCTCGCTTCTGCTATTTCTGCCATTCCAGCAGTGCGTTATAAAATGGTTGAACTTCAGCGCAAAATGGGAGAAAAAGGTGGTGTAATACTTGATGGTAGAGATATTGGCACCTTTGTCTTTCCCACTGCTGAGGTTAAGTTCTTTTTAACTGCCAGTCCAGAGGTCAGAGCAAAGAGAAGATGGCTGGAACTTCAGCAAAAAGGTATAAATAAGGATTTTTCTGAGGTTTTAGCTGACCTGGTTAAACGCGATAATAATGATTCTCAACGTGCTCTGGCACCTCTAAAAAAAGCAGATGATGCCATAGAAGTTGATACCAGCAATATGACTATAGAAGAGCAAACAGATTGCCTTTATCAGATAATCCGTTCCAGAATGGAGGAAGAATGCAAGTGTTCTTAGCTGAGCATTCTGGTTTCTGTTTTGGCGTTCGCAGAGCCGTTAAAATGGCTCTGGCAGCTCATAACTCAAATGATGATGTCTGCACTTATGGTGAGCTGATTCACAATCCTCAGATTGTGCAAAAACTGGAAGAAGAAGGCATATCTGTCTGTAAAGATATTGAACATATTAAAGGTAAAAAAGTAGTAATCCGTTCACATGGAATTGCCAGAGAGGACCTGGAACTTCTCCAGGCAGCAAGCAATGAGATTATTGATGCCACCTGTCCTTATGTGAAAAGAGCTCAGGAGCTGGTCTCTTCAGTGAAAGATTTGCCTCTATTGATTATGGGAGACCCTGATCATCCGGAGGTTCAAGCCTTACTTTCCTATGGTGGTAAACAGACCAAAATTATCCAACCCGGAGAAAAACCAGAATTCCAGAACTGGGAAACCCTTTGTATCGTTAGTCAAACCACACAAAAACTTAGTAATCTTCAGGAACTGGTAGCTCAAGTTTTACCTCATACCTTAGAGTTACGAGTGTTTAATACTATTTGCAATGCCACCACTCAGCGGCAAGAAGCTGCTTTGCAACTGGCAAAAAATAGCGATTTGATGATTGTTATAGGTGGAAAGCATAGCGCTAATACCCGAGTTCTGCAAGAGTTATGTCAGCAAGTGACACGCAGTTTCCATATAGAAACAGCAGCAGAATTGACCCCTGAATTATTAAATGATGCTCAGGTCATAGGTTTAGCAGCAGGTGCTTCCACTCCCGAAGAAATTATCGTGGAAGTTTATAATCAGATTTTTAGAATTAAAGGAGAACCTCATTCTGTTCAGCAGATAGAGGAAATCCCGGTGTATAAGGAGGAATCATGTTAGAACATGATCAAAAACAAGACCTAACTGACCAAAAAGATGAAAACTTATTGGTTGGCGAAGGTGAATCGTCGAAAGCTAATGAAGAAATAACGGCACCCGAGGGGGAAATTTCTGCCGCAACCGAACCGGAACCTGAACTGACCATTGAAATGCCGGAATCATTTGAAAGTCCGGCTGATTCCGTGCCTGAAGAAAGCACAGAAGCAAATTTAACCAATGAAGAAGAGGAAAAGAGTAATTTAAAAATAGATTATTCACCTCCTATTCCCGATTTGGAACTCAAACAAGATATTCCTATCACTACAACTACAAGTCCATCAAATGAAGAAACTGACCAGCTCAATCAAGAATTGCTGCAAGGAATTGATGAGACCATACCTCAATTTAAACGCGGGGATATTATTGAAGGTACGGTCGTGGGAATCAATGACCAGGAAGTAGTAGTGGATGTTGGCTTCAAAAATGATGGCTTTATTCCTATTAATGAATTTGAATTTAGTGAAGTTCCTAAAATTGGTTCAAAGATTAAGGTATTAATTGAAGGAGCACCTAACCAGGACAATAGAATTCCGCTCTCCAAGAAAAAAGCTGATTTCTTGATAAATATAGAACAAATAAAGAAAGCTGCTGAAGAGGGGAAAACGGTCAATGGAACTATTAATAGAAGAATAAAAGGCGGAATGATAGTTAATATTATGGGAATTGAAGCCTTTTTACCTGGCTCTCAGATATCCAATAAGTCTGTTCCTATTCTTGACCAATTTATCGGCAAAGAGATGAGTTTTAAGGTGCTTCGTATTGATGAAAATACGCATAATATAATTCTTTCACATAAAGAAGTGCTGGAAGAAGAAGCTAATCAAAGAAGACGCGAACTCCTCTCTCAGATTGAAGTAGGAATGGAACTTGATGGTGAAGTTAAAAATATTACTGAGTATGGTGCCTTCATAGATTTAGGTGGTATTGATGGGCTTCTTCATAAATCCGATATGAGCTGGGGAACTCTGAATCATCCCAGTGAAATGCTCAATATTGGTGATAAAGTTAAAGTTAAAGTGATTAAATTTGACCCTGAAAACGAACGGATTTCTCTCGGATTGAAACAATTGGTTCCGCATCCCTGGGAACATGTTGAGATTAAATATCCAGAAGGGAGTAAAGTTTCTGGCAAAGTAGTGAGTGTTCAAAGGTTTGGTGCTTTTGTGGAACTGGAACCTGGCGTTGAAGGCTTAGTTCATGTTTCAGAAATGAGCTGGACTAAAAAGATTATGGATGCCAGAAAGGTGTTAAAAGTTGGCGATAATATAGATGCCATAGTTCTGGAAGTGGATAAAGATAATCATCGTATCTCTCTGGGAATGCGACAAATGGAACCCAATCCCTGGCTCTACATAGAAGACCATTATCCTATTGGAAGTGTTATTACTCGCCCTATAAAGAGTCTTACCCCTTTTGGCGCTTTTGTGGAAATTGAAGATGGTATAGATGGTTTGATTCATATTTCCGATATTAGCTGGACTAAAAGGATTTATCATCCCCGGGAAGTATTTCGTAAAGGTCAGGAAGTTGAAGCAGTTGTCCTTTCTATAGATAGAGCTCTACATCGTATTGCTTTGGGTGTAAAACAACTGCATCCTGATCCCTGGGAAAAATTAGCTGAAGCTATTCCAGTTAATACCGAAGTAAAAGGCAAAATTAGCAAACTTATTCCCAAGGGTGTGCTGGTAGATATTAAAGTTGGAGAAGATGAAGTGGAAGGATTTGTTCCACTTTCTCATCTGGCAATACCCAAACTTGAAAATACTGAAGATGCCTTTTATGTGGGAGAGGAATTGCCCCTTAAGGTGATAGAATTGGATATGGAAAATAGACGTTTAGTTCTTTCGGTTAATGCCTTCTTCTTCTCTCGTGACTCCAGATTGCAAGAAGAATATATTGCTCTACACGAACAGTATATGCGAGACCGTATTGCTAAGTTATTGAAGAAAAAAGCAGAACATAAAACCAGAGAAAGAAAACGCATGCCTGCTCAGGGTGAAACCACCACTCCAGCAGAAGCAGCAGATTCTGAAAAAGAAGAAACTGAGACAACCACAGAAAGTCCTGAAACTACGAAGGAATCACCAGAAGCAGTAGATTCTGAGAAAGAAAAAACTGTCTCTGCATCAGAAGGTGCTGAAAATACAGAAGAAACAAAACCTTCCTCAGAGGAAGAAAATATACCTCCTGCTGAAGAATCAGAAAGAAAGGAAGAAACAGAGATACTAACCAGCGTTGCTACAGAGGAAACGATATCCGAACCAGATCTTAATATAGTTTCAGAATCAACAGAAGTTCCACCTTTTACTGAGGAAACCGTTTCAATTCCCGAACCTAATCCTGAAGGTATAGATGAAGAAGAATTGACTATCTATGAAGAAGAGATAGAAATTGTTTCTGAAAGCATTAACTTAGAGAAACAACCAGAACCTGAGACCTTAGAAAATCCAGAGCCCCCTGCTGAAGAAGAAGCTGAAAGTGTGATTACTAAAGAAACTGAAACAGAAGAAAAGAAAGAACAGGATGTAGAAACTAAATCTGGATAGAACTGATTCTTAAACTATGTTTAGGAAGAGAAAGAACTTTAATTAAAGATTAAGTTATGCTCATTAAAGACTATGAGAACTAAAATAAATATGGCGGTTCTTAGGGACCGCCATATAGTTTTGTGGCTGGATTTTCTTATTCCGGTTGCTATTCTGGTAATCGGAACTTGGCTAATTCGTAACTACTTTTGGGACCTCAAACTCTCAGGATTGTTTTATTTGGGTAATAATAATTGGTGGGGAATGCATAATGCCTTGTGCACTTTTATGTATCGCTATGGCACGATTCCAGCTCTTGTGCTCTCTATTGCAGCTCTCGGATTCTTTATAGTTAGTTTTTTCGCTTATAATTTCTATAAGTGGCGTCGCATCTGCCTCTTTCTGATACTGGTAATGTTGTTAGGACCGGGATTACTCGTAAATGGAGTTTTGAAAGAATATTGGGGTCGTCCCAGACCAAGAAATATAATTCCATTCGGAGGAAAATATGTCTATGAAAAACCTTTAGAAATAGACCTTTCCAGTCCAGGAAGTTCCTTTCCCAGTGGTCATTCTGCTATGGGGTTCTATTTCTTCACTCTATATTTCCTGGTGCGCGGGAAAAGAAAAAAATGGACCGCTCTCGCATTTATTATCGCTCTCCTGTATGGTTTTTTATGGGTTTTGTACGCATCGCTCAAGGAGGTCATTTCCTCTCAGATATATTATGGTCCGGAGGGATAGTCTACCTTTCTTCCGCTCTCTGTTATTATCTATTAAAGATCAATTCAACCTTAGAGTTAACCTCCTCTCAGTAATTCCTCTCATTTTTTATATTAGATTTTTGAGAAATATTGTCTCTAATATTTCTATTATAATCATATTTGTACATCAAGTTTATTATATCTGGATCCTTTGTATAATTAAAAGCATTTTTACCATTATTATCTTTAATATATGGATTAGCTCCTTTATCTAATAGCATTTTTATTCGTTCAAGGGAAACTTCTTTTGATTCAGAAAAATTTTGACTCCAGCTTAGTGCACCCATTAATAATGTCATACCACAATACCGGGATTTTTTATTGACATCAGATATTAGACTAAGTAGCATTTTATATATTTGATTACTTTGAATAGTTCCAATTATTAGAGCATCAAATATTAAATCTTCGCTGGGATTTTTTGTTAACATATATTCAACTATTTCCTGACAATCATGATTAACAGTAAAGCAAAAAGCAGTAAGTGGTGAAGTTCCATAACTTAAACTTGAATTATTTAAATCTGCACCATTTTCTATAAGAAGTTTTACCATATCAATATCTTCTCGTTCTATAGCTATAAATAGAGGATGGTCATATTGGAAAAAGCTGCTATTAAAATCTATATGATTATTTCTTAGAATATGAAATACTTCTTTGATATTGTTATCTTTTACTGCATTGAGTAGTGCTTGTTCTACTGTAAAGTCTATATTACTATTACTTTTTTGGGGAATTGGAACATTAGCATCAGTGTAATTAGGAGTTTGTTGCGGTTTATTTATCAATATTATGCCAAAATAAATGGGTAAAATACTTGTCAATCCTAATAAAATTAGGGTTACAATAAAAAATATTATAGAAGAAAAATCTTTAAATATAAATGGAAATATTTTTAAAGCAAAAGGTAGGATTATGATACCAAAAAGAACCCCAGCAGTGATTAATAAAAAACCTAATGTCTTATTGTTATATTTTGGTTTTGGTGAATTCATTGTACCTCCATTGTTATAGGATATTCGTTTAAACCTTTAAGGTGTATACCTTAAGAACTTCATAGTTTTCAATAAATCTTATAAAGGCATTATCCTCCTATCATATTCTGGTTAAAAAAACACTTAATAATTACTTAATTCAGTATCCCGACCTTATACTTTGAATATATAGCTTTTTATAATGTATTTTAAGTACATACATAAATTCCCAACTTATCTCCTAAACCTTATTTCTCTTTCTTAACGCAATTAACTCTTTAAATTTAATAAGGTTTATACTTTAATTAGGTAAGAGCTCTTTTAATATCCTCAATACTAAATTCGCCACTAATAGACTGAATTTGTATTTTTTCATCCAGGATACCGAAAAAGAACTCATATAAATTATGTGGATTTAATTCAGCATTACTTTTATCTCCCAGGGTATAACTTTTCATTAGTTGTCCCCCCAAACTTGCAGCATTCAATATAAAGTGATTTTCCAATTTCTCCAGATCAACCATATCAGCAGCTAATATCTTACCAGCAACAGAATAACTGTTTATCAAGAGGGCATTCTGATTGTTATCAAGTAAAACTGTCCTTTGGGTATCGTTTTCCATTTCCAGAAGAATTTTGCCGGTATTTTCCCTCTCTGGTTCACCTTTATATAAAGAATTGAGGTCAGCTAAGGTAAGATTGTAAAATTCAGTTCCAGGAATTAATGAAATCGGTTCCACTGAAAAAGCTGAAGGAAACAGTAGATAATTTACCTGTCCTGCAGTTACGACGGGACTGTTAAAGGTACCAACTATACAACCAGTCAGGGTCAGGGTTTTAGTAGCAAAAGCTCCACCAATAACCACACAATGTTCAAGGAGGATTTCTTCAGCAATCACGCTACCAGCAACAAAGGCATTTTTTAACTTTACCGTTTTACCATTTACATCAGCTCCAAAGTAGATTTTTGCACCAGGGGCAAGACAGACAATTGCAGAAGCACAACCAACAGCTTTGTCAAATTGAATATCACCTCTGGCATCACTATTAAGATGAAAATCCTGGTGGGTATATACCGCTCCCTTAAATTCTGCGGGACCATTGATTATTTCAAGATTGTTTGCAAATAAAGCCCCTTCAATTATTACATTTCCCTGAACCATTATATTCCTTGCCAGCTCTTTATTTACTTGAGGCAAGATACTTGATTTCACCAGATTATCCTGAAGATTCAGATTATCACTTCCAATAGTTATTTCCTTTAATTCTTTCATTTATAACCTCATTTTTAGTTTATTGTTTGTAGATTGCCCTGGATAAATTTCATCATAAGCTCACGTTGACGAGTATATTCTTCTCCGACTTTATCGGAAAACTCAGAATTAATCATATCCTGATATTCTAATAAGATCCTATCCCGGTCTTCTTGTTTTATATTTGACCAATGCAAGGTAGTATAATATTCAGGTAGTTCTTTTGATATTTCCGATTCAATTGCTTCAGGAATATCATCGCAAACGACTACAGCAAATTGATTTTCTGCATTAGGTATTTGGGTTTTTTCAAAAATGAGTAGAGGTAAGTAGATATTTATGACCTGATCAATTTTTCTATCCTCTACAATATCCTTTAAGCTTTCTGACAATTTTTTCTCTTCAATCAAGTACTGTCTTAAAGAGTCAATCAATGCATTTACTTTATTTTTTAAGACAGAAGATATTAAAATTGTCTGTAAATTGGAGATATCACTACTTTCTATAATGGTTGAACTGCCAGCATTAAGAGTATTTTCCATTATTAACTTATCCACCACTTCTTCAGCCAATTTAAAGGATTGGTTATCCAAAGTATGAATTCGCCTTTTCAATTCAGTATCAAGATTCTCAAATATATCTTGATAATGGCTTGATAAGCGATGATAATCTCGTTGCATAATTTCAAGAATATTAGCAGCAGCTTTTTTCTGTTCTATCATTAAAATCATTTTTGAATTTACTTTATTTAGTAAATCAGCTATTTGCTGGCTTATTTCAGAGCTGACCATATTAAAAAAACCATCTGTGACATGCTTAGCTATATCATAGGATACTTCATGTATTGATAAAACTTGAGCACTTTTCATTGATATAACAGCACCGTTAAGAGCATCAACCTGCTTATCACATTCTACTATACTATAATCAAATGGCTCAGTATCAACATTTACATCTATGTTAATCGGTTCAACATGTTCATAAGTGATAGTTTGAGTTCCTCCATTTTGGCTTGCTGGGTAATCTACGCTAATCCTTTCTCTAATTTTAATACTTGTTCTATATGTTCTTGAGTAACTCATATTTCCTTCTCGTTAAGTATCTGCAACTTATTGGCATTACTCAATCTTATAATTTCATTCTGGATTCTTATATCCAAGTTACTTTGTTCACATAAAGATTGCAATTCTTCAAGTATTTTAGTTTTTTCTAAATCAGAGATTTCTTTCCAGTTTAAAGTATCAAACATTTTAAGAGATTGTTCTTTGATAATAGGAGTAGAACTGGTAAATTCTCCTTCCATTGGCGGTGTATGAACTGTTTTTATAGAACCAAGTCCTCCCAAACCCTCAACTTCAGAGATAATAACAGGTAAAAACACGAGTTTTTTTGCCGGGATTCTTTCATTGATTAAGCTTGTTTGAAGCTTGGCTTTCAAAATATTTTGTTCTTGTAAATTGTTTTTTATTGAATTGATCAGGTTATAGGTATCAGTTTTAATTTTTGCAGCAGCCATCAATTGCATTACAGGTATTAATTCACTCTGACTAGTCAAAAAGTGCGTTCCATGGGTTCTCAATCGGTTAATGAGATTGGGATATTGCTTGGAGCTTAGTTCACTGGGCATTTTATCCAATTCGTAAACTCTTTGCTGTAAAGATTTATCCAGTGAGGCAAATAATTTTTTATAGCGCGAGCTAATCATATGATAATCTCTTTCCATTTGCTTTTTTATCCCTTGCAAAGCTAATGCAAGCTGTCTAAGAGTTATCAATTTTGATGTGGCTAAACTATTTAAATGCGCTACTTTTTGACTAATTTGTGACCTGATAAACAAAAAGAATCCCTGATCTACTTTTTCACTTACATATCTTCCTGCTTCCTGCTCTGCAGCTATAACCGCAGCTTCCATAGCAGTAACGGAAACAGAAACTTTATTAACATTATTGGAAACGATTCCTATGCTTTCCGCCATAGGTCTCGTATCAACGGTAAAATTGAAATCTGCCATTATTCCTTATCCTCCTGTATCTTTACTGAAATACCAAGTTCTTCAATTTCATCCATGAAAGATTTTACTTCATCTAAATTCAATCCAGAGCAAAATTCTACAGGAAGATGAGATAAAAATTCTTTCATATCATTAATATCAACATTTAACATATCACTAAGAGCAATAATGGCAGTCATCGGTTCATTACCTAAATCAGTAATTACTATTGAATAGTGGTGATTAGGGTCTAAATTTAAGTCCTTTTCATTGGATAAACCTAAGTCTTTTTTATCGCTAATTTCAATATCCTCATCACTTTCCATATCTTCTTCGTCATCATCTTCTTCCTCTTCTTCTTCATCTTCAAAATTTTCATCCTCATCAGGTTCGGTATGCTTGGTTTCTACTCTCTCTTCTGATTCAGATTCTTTTACCTCTTCTAAAGTATTTGTAATATTGTTATCTTCATCTTTTTCTGGTTCGGATGCATTTTCTATTTGGGTTTCAGTTTCTTCAGAATTAATCACATTATCCAGATTTTTAAGAGCATCATCAGCCATTTTAACCAAATTCATAGTGAAATCTTCAAATGTCTGGGATTCTATGTTTGGTTCAGGAGGGATTTCGGACATAGTGGCAAAATGTGCACCTGCTTTAGCAAGTTTTTTACGTCTTGGGTCAAGATTCTGTAATTCTTCAGTGGCTCTTGCCAGTTTTCGTGCTTCATCATCTCTGAGAGAAGCTTCAAAACATTCTATATAACCAAATTTTTCTGCTTGAGCATCAATATCATCTTTTAATCTATCCATATAATCCATAAATTCCTCTTGCTGCTGTAAAAACTGATTGCCTTGCATTTCAAAAGATGCCAGCGTTTCGGCAGTATTGGTTTTAGCTTCTACTTTTGTACTGTCCAAAGAACCAGAAGCGCCCATTTGATTTTCAGTTTCCTGTAAAGCTTTCAAAGTATTAAGAGCAGAAGAATATTCAGAGAAAGTTTCGCGCATACGGTTAATCAAATCATTGCTTTCACTTCTGTTTCTGGCATAAAAATCTTCCGTATCTCTGTGCCATTGATTCAGGTAATCCAGCTTCTGATCCTTTATATGGTTGTATATTTTCAGTCTTTCAATCCGAGTTTCTTGCATTAAATTATAAATAACGGGCATCATAATTTCTTCATAAATCTGATGCATCCCAAAAGGATAGGAACTTCTGCTACCATCATCCGCAACCCAGTTATTGGATATAAGATCAAATCGCATTCTTGAGCTGGG
>Ga0116149_1006746_pt1 | contig 10220 bp, 5 predicted proteins | sample AD_UKC057_MetaG_FD_89787 | JGI IMG/M metagenome (GOLD analysis project Ga0116149, IMG submission 89787) | Active sludge microbial communities of municipal wastewater-treating anaerobic digesters from USA - AD_UKC057_MetaG | ecosystem: Engineered > Bioreactor > Anaerobic > Digestate | place: USA...
CAGGATGCCATTTCCGGGACGATGAACCAAGGCCCTGGACTCGGGCGCGAGATGCGGCCCCTGCAAGATGCTAGCTGGGGAACAGAAGACGCGCAGAAACGTTGAACGTGCAACGCTCAAATGACCCGGCGGCAGGCCGGCCAAATGTTTTGTCGCCGTCGGCGGAAGCGACAGCCTTTATCACCGCCCAAGCCCGAGCAGAACGACGACGACGATCACGAACGCCACGAGCAGAATACCCCCACCGATTCGGGCTCGCCGTCGCTGCGCCTCCAGGAAAGTCCTGGCCGCCTCCTGGTTCATGTAGAAACGGTCGTTCCCGGCCCGGACGAACACGCCGCGCGAGACCATCTGGTCGAAGATCCACGAGCGGCGCATGTCCACACCCTCGAAGGGAATGGCCCTGTCGGGGCAGGTTGCGCCTTGCTCCGCGAACCTGCGGATGAACTTCTTGCGGCGGAGGATGATGACGGCAGCGCTCATGGTTGTGTGTGACGCTCTTGGGAGAAGATGGGCGTTCATGTCGGCCCCTGAGGCTTCACGGGATCGAGCAGCACGATCAGCAGTGTCGCCAGGGGTCCCAGGAACAGGGACACGAGCCACCAGGCCAAACCGCTGCGGCCTTTGCCCTGGGCCAGCCCGGCATTGATCAGCGCCAAGGTGAACCAGCCCACCGCATACTCGGTCGTGCCGGCCCCCATTTGAATTGCAGCCAGTGTCATCGCATCATTTGTGTGTTCTGACGCCGTTCACGGCAAGCCCGCGTCAGCCCATCCAGAAGCCCTTCCGATGAGAGACGCCCAACACCTTGCGGCAGTCCGTGCAGTAGTAAACGAACCGCACCCCCAGTGTAGATTCCACTCGCCGCGCGGCCATCTCCCGGATTTCCTTCCCGCAGTGCGGGCAGAGTGGTTCGTTGGGAAAATCCTCGCGGATTCGGATTCTCGCGTTTGTCACACCGGAGTTTCGCGTTACGCCGATCAGTCATCCACTACAACGGGAGGGAATTGTTGGAACCGGCACCCGGTTTGCGTTCAAGACTGTCAGCCGCAAACTGGCTGGACGCAGCGCAGCAGAAGTTCACGCGCAATGTGATTACAGGCACTTGGAGACGCTGAAGCGCAATCACACCGCCGGGGTAGCGCAACTCCAGGTCCGGTGGCCTGGCCCGGACCAGGGGAAACCCGATGAAAAACGATACCCAACGGCGCCAAGGAGGTGGTGGTCAAAACCCGCGCGGGCCGGTGGGGCAGCCGGCTCGGGGGGGCAAGGCAAGCCGGGATTTGAAGCGCACCCCCCGAGTCGGCTGCGGCCCGCGCCTCATCGTCCATGTCAGACAGTGACTGTTGGATGGACATTCCGGCTGGTATGGACACCAGTCGCATCTCTGAGTCGTGTAGCGTCGAGCAAAGCAGAGCCGCGAACATGATCAACGGCTTGTTCCCAGCGGCTCGTTGTCACCGTGTTTTGTCACCCGGCACCGGGTCGTGGTGCAATCAGAGTGCAGTTGGGTCCGAGGCCCCGCGGCGATCAAGTCGGTGCGAAACGGGGTATTGTCGCCTCCAGTCCGACCGGGGGCCATTAGGGCAGAACCACGAGCAACGAATCCGGAGACCGTTGCTCCGCAGATTCGTTTGGTCTCGCGCATAGAGTCCTTGCATACGGAAGGCGAAACAGCTCGTTCGGTTTGCCACCTTAAGCGCGACTGTTGGGATTGAAGGCTGGTCACGGGGCAGTGGAACAGCGCGTCGCAAAGCGTGCGACGAGAGTCAGAGAAGAACGTTCGGGAGCCGTGGCGGCCGGAGTTCGATGCCGCAGGACAAACAGCTTCGAGGTGTCAATCTAGGCGATGTGCTGGAAAAGCGTCGGCTGGATCAGGCGCTCAATGCGAAGGAGTTCGCAGTGCTGGCGGGTGTCTCCTACTCGACCGCACGCGAGTGGTTTCGGCTACCCGACTTCCCGGTATTCCGCGGCATTGTCTTCTGGTGCGACTTCGTCGAGTGGCGACGGACTCAAATCAGACTGAACAGATCGGTGGCTAACTCGCTGACATCGACAACGGACGGCAACGGCGAATCAACCGGTGAAGGCGGGTTGGTGTTGCCCGCAAGAGCTGCTCGAATCCTCGCGGATTCGGTTTGAGGGACTTTGGTTCTGAGCCGACGGCGGTGCAGGGGGGCGGTTCAACGGCGAATCACGGCACCAGGAGGGATTTCATTTTCGAGGCAGGGTTTACTGCACTTCTACTGCACTCCAGCGTAAGTCCTTGATAATCAATGGAGCGGGTGAAGGGAATCGAACCCTCGCTTCAGGCTTGGGAAGCCCGCGTTCTACCATTGAACCACACCCGCTCTTAAACGAATCGCGGTCTCATTTACCACTCCGATGGCCGGCTCGCAAGTCCAAATTCGGGACAGTCCGAATTCGTGCGCCCAATCATCGGCTTCTCCCGGATTGCTCACTACCTGGAAGATGACTGCATGCTTGCTTCTCTTGAGAACTCCGGCTTCGCGGTGGGAAAAGTGGTGAGAAATGCAGGTTCGCTGTTTGAGAACGACTGGCATTCACCACGAAGACACGACAGAACACCGACAGCAGCCAGATGAACGGCACAGGTGGTCGGCGCCGGACTGCGCTGGCCGTGACAGTCGGTTATGGCAGGTAACTCTCACCCATGAGGTACCGGTCGCATTCGCGCGCGGCGCCGCGGCCTTCGTTGAAGGCCCACACGACGAGGCTTTGCCCGCGGCGACAGTCGCCCGCGGCGAACACGCCTTTGACGCTGGTGGCGTAGCTCCCGTGCTGGGCGTTGACATTGCCGCGCGCGTCGCGTTCGACCTTGAGCTGTTCGAGCACGGCCGGTTCGGGTCCGAGGAAACCCATGGCCAGCAGCACGAGTTGCGCGGGGCGGACCTGTTCGGTGCCCGGGACCTCGCGGGGTGCGAGGCGGCCATTGGCGTCCGTGACCCACTCGATCCGGACGGTTTCGACCTCCTGGGCCTGGCCGTCGGAATCGCTCCGGATGCGCTTGACGGTGGTGAGGTAAACGCGGGGGTCGGCGCCGAAGAGCGCGGCCGCCTCTTCCTGGCCGTAGTCGACGCGGAGAACCTTGGGCCATTGCGGCCACGGGTTGTCCGGCGGACGCTCGGCGGGCGGGCGGGGGAGAATCTCGATCTGCGTGACACTGCGGCATCCCTGGCGGATTGCGGTTCCCACGCAATCGGTGCCCGTATCGCCGCCGCCGACGACGATGACGTCCTTGCCGGCGGCGGATACGGCGGGGCCGCCGGGCTGGGGATCGAGCAGGTGTCGTGTGCTGGCGACGAGGAATTCCATGGCGAAATGAACCCCTCTCGAGTTGCGGCCTTCGACCGGCAGGTTGCGGGGTTGGGTGGCGCCCGTGCAGAGGACGACGGCGTCGTGATCGATCAGGAGACGCTGGGCCGGGTACTCCCTGCCGACCTCGGTGCTGGTGATGAACAGGACCCCTTCCTGGGCCAGCAGATCGACGCGCCGCTGGACCAGCCGCTTGTCGAGCTTCATGTTCGGGATCCCGTACATGAGCAGTCCGCCAATTCGGTTGTCGCGTTCGAACACGGAGACCGTGTGGCCAGCGCGGTTGAGCTGGGCCGCGGCGCAGAGGCCGGCGGGCCCGGACCCGACCACCGCGACCTTCTTGCCGGTGCGGACGGCCGGTGGTTGAGGGTTGATCCAGCCCTGCTCCCAGCCGCGGTCGACGATCGTGCGCTCGATTTCCTTGATCGTGACTGGTGCGGCGACCAGGCCGGCATTGCACGCTCCCTCGCAGGGCGCCGGACAGACGCGTCCGGTGAATTCCGGGAAGTTGTTGGTGCGGTGGAGCCGTTCGAGGGCATCGCGCCAGAGTCCGCGGTAGACGAGGTCGTTCCATTCCGGGATCAGGTTGTTGATCGGGCAACCGGAGGCCATGCCGGCGAGCAGGATGCCGGTGTGACAGAAGGGCGTGCCGCAGTCCATGCAGCGCGCGGCCTGTTCCTGGAGGCGGGTGTCGTCGTGGGGGTGGTGGAACTCGTTCCAATCCCCGATGCGCTCGAGCGGCGGCCGGTCGATGGGCAGCGCGCGTCGATAATCGAGAAAGCCGGTGGGTTTGCTCATGGTGGTGCTCTGTGTCGTTCAGCCGCCGCCGACGCGCGCGGTGTCGCGGGCGTTGGCCTCGAACGCGGCCATCCAGGCCTCGTCGCCGCTGAGGCCCGCCGCGGTGACGCGCTTCATGGCCTGGAGGACGCGTTTGTAATCGCGCGGCATGACCTTGACGAACCGAGGCAGGTAATCGTCCCACAGGACCAGGATCTTGAGGGCGCGCCGGCTGCGGGTGTGATCGGCGTGGCGCTGGATCAACTGCTTGAGCTGGGCGACCTCCTCGGTGTCGTCCAGCGGTTCGAGGTCGACCATCTGCCGGTTCACGCGCGCCGGGAACTCGCCGGTCTCGTCCAGCACGTAGGCGACCCCGCCCGACATGCCGGCGGCGAAGTTGCGTCCGGTCGACCCGAGCACGACGACGCGTCCGCCGGTCATGTATTCGCATCCGTGATCGCCCACGGCGGCGACCACGGCGTCGACGCCGCTGTTGCGGACGCAGAAGCGTTCGCCGGCCATGCCGTCGATGAAGGCCTCGCCGCTGGTGGCGCCGTAGAGGGCGACGTTGCCGATGATCATGTTGTCTTCGGGCAGGAATGTGGAACCCGCGGGTGGGAAGACGACCACACGTCCCCCGGAGAGGCCTTTCCCCAGGTAATCATTCGCGTCGCCTTCGAGCAGGAACGTCATGCCCCGCGGGATGAACGCGCCGAAGCTCTGTCCGGCCGATCCTTTGAAATGGATGCGGATGGTGTCATCGGGCAGGCCCGCGGGACCGTAGCGGCGGGTGATTTCGCTGCCGGTGAGCGTGCCGACGACGCGGTGGACGTTGCGGATGGGGACCTCGGCGCGCACCCGTTCTTTCCGTTCGAGGGCTGGCCGGCAGAGTGTTTCGAGGACAGTTTTATCGAGCGATTTGTCGAGGCCGTGGTCCTGGGCGACCTGGCAGTGCTGGGCCGCCTGCGGATCGGCCTCAGGCCGATAAAGCACCTCGTAGAGATCGAGTCCCTTGGCTTTCCAGTGATCGACCGCCTTCTCGGGATCGAGCATGTCCGAGCGTCCGACCATGGCGTCGAGAGTGCGGAAGCCGAGTCGGGCCATCCATTCCCGCACTTCGAGGGCGATGAAGCGCATGAAGTGGATGACGTGCTCGGGCTTGCCGGTGAAGTTGCGGCGGAGGCGGGGGTCCTGGGTGGCGACGCCGACGGGGCAGGTGTTCAGGTGGCAGACGCGCATCATAATGCACCCCATGCTGACCAGCGGCGCGGTCGCGAAGCCGAACTCCTCGGCCCCGAGCAGGGCCGCCACCACGACGTCGCGTCCGGTCTTCAACTGCCCGTCGGCCTCGACCACGATGCGGCTGCGCAGGTTGTTGAGGACGAGCGTCTGGTGGGTTTCGGCGAGGCCGAGTTCCCACGGCAGGCCCGCGTGCTTGATGCTTGTTAGCGGCGCGGCCCCCGTGCCGCCGTCGTGTCCGCTGATCAGGACGACATCGGCATGGGCCTTGGCCAGGCCGGCGGCGACGGTGCCGACGCCGATCTCGGCGACGAGTTTGACGCTGATGCGGGCGTGCTCGTTGGCGTTTTTCAGGTCGTGGATCAGCTCGGCGAGGTCCTCGATCGAATAGATGTCGTGATGCGGCGGCGGGGAAATGAGGCCGACGCCCGGCGTGGCATGGCGCACCTTCGCGATCCACGGATAGACCTTGGCGCCGGGCAACTGGCCGCCTTCGCCCGGCTTGGCGCCCTGGGCCATCTTGATCTGCAATTCGCGGGCGTTGACCAGGTAGTGGCTCGTGACGCCGAAGCGACCGGACGCCACCTGTTTGATGGCGGAGTTTTTCGAGTCGCCGTTGGGCAGCGGCTGGTAGCGGGCCGGGTCTTCGCCGCCTTCGCCAGTGTTGCTCCTGCCGCCGATGCGGTTCATGGCGATTGCGAGGGTCTCGTGCGCTTCCTGGCTGATCGAGCCGTAGCTCATCGCGCCCGATTTGAAGCGTTTCATGATGCTCTCGACCGGCTCGACCTCATCGATCGGGACGGGTTCGCCCGGCTTGAATTCGAGCAGGCTGCGCAGGGTGCAGCGTTCGCGCGACTGGCCGTCCACCAGGGCGGAGTAGCGCTTGAAGGTGGCGTAGTCGCCGCTCCGCACCGCTTGCTGGAGCGTGTGGATCGTCTGCGGATTGAACAGGTGGAACTCGCCGTCCTGGCGCCATTGGTACTGTCCGCCGGTATCGAGGGCGTGGGTGTGGACCTCGCGGCTCGGGAACGCGCGGCGATGGCGCAGCAGGACCTCCTCCGCGATCTCCGCCAGGCCGATGCCCTCGATGCGCGAGGGGGTCCAGGTGAAGTACTTGTCGATGACGCGGCGATTGAGGCCGACCGCCTCGAAGATCTGGGCGCCGCGGTAGCTTTGAACCGTCGAAATCCCCATCTTCGAGATGACTTTCACGACGCCTTTGACGGCGGCCTTGACGTAGTTCTTGCAGGCGGTTTTGTGGTCGACGTCCTTCAAGAGCCCCTGGCGGATCATGTCGTCGAGCGTCTCGAAGGCCAGGCATGGGTTGATCGCCCCGCAGCCGTATCCGATCAGAAGCGCGAAGTGATGCACCTCGCGCGGCTCGCCCGATTCGAGCACCAGGCCCACCCGGGTGCGGGCGCCCGTGCGGATGAGGTGGTGATGCAGGCCCGACACGGCCAGGAGCGCCGGGATCGGTGCGTTCTCCTCGTCCAGGCCGCGGTCGGACAGGATGAGGATGTTCACGCCGTCCGCCACCGCGCGATCCGCTTTCGCGTAGAGGGCATCCATCGCCTTCTCGAGCCCGAGCCGTCCCTCCTCGGGCTGGAACAGAATCGGCAGCGTGATGGACCGGAAGTCGCCCTGGGCGATGTGGCGCAGCTTGGCCAGTTCCTCGTTTGTGAGGATCGGGGTTTTGAGCCGGATGAGGTGGCAGCTCTCCGGGAGGGGATCGAGCAGGTTGCGCTCGGAGCCGATGGTTGTTTCGGACGAGGTCACGATCTCCTCGCGGATGCAGTCAATGGGCGGGTTGGTGACCTGGGCGAAGAGCTGTTTGAAATAGTTGTAGAGGAGATGGGGCTGGTTCGAGAGCACGGCCAGCGGGGCGTCGTTGCCCATCGAGCCGATTGCCTCGACGCCGCTCGAGGCCATGGGGGCCAGCACGGTCCGCAGATCCTCGTACGTGTACCCGAAAGCCCGCTGCCGGGTCAGCACGGTGGCATGGTCGAACTCGGGCAGGTGCGGGGGCTCGGGCAGGCGGGCCAAATCGACCAGGTGTTGGTCGAGCCATTGTCTGTACGGGCGTGCGGACGCCACCGTGTGCTTGATCTCGTCGTCGGAGATCATGCGCCCCTCCTCGGTGTCGATGAGCAGCATGCGTCCGGGCTGAAGGCGCCCCTTGCGGAGGACGCGATGGGAGGGGATGTCGAGGACGCCGACCTCGGACGCCATGACCACGAGGTCGTCCTTGGTGACGTAATAGCGGGCGGGGCGCAGGCCGTTGCGATCGAGGACGGCGCCGATGCGGGCGCCGTCGGTGAACACGATCGAGGCGGGGCCGTCCCACGGTTCGAGCAGGCAGCTATGATACTCGTAGAACGCCTTCTTCTCGTCGTTCATGCTCTCGTGATTGGTCCACGGCTCCGGGATCATCATCATCATGGCGTGCGGGAGCGAGCGTCCGGCCAACACCAGCCATTCAAGGCAGTTGTCGAACATGGAGGAATCGCTTCCGTTTGTGTTGATGATGGGGAGGACGTCGCGGATATCGGCGCCGAAAAGCCCGGATTGGAACATGGCCTCGCGCGCATGCATCCAGTTGATGTTGCCGCGGAGGGTGTTGATCTCGCCGTTGTGGGCGATGTAGCGGTAAGGATGGCCCCGCTCCCAACTGGGGAATGTGTTTGTGCTGAAGCGCGAGTGAACCAGGGCGAGCGCGCTCTCGATGGCCGGGTCATTGAGGTCGGGGTAGTATTGGGGCAACTGGTCTGTGCTGAGCATGCCCTTGTAGACGACCGTCTTGTGGGAGAGGCTCGGCATGTACCAATAATGGCTCCCTTTCAAACCCGAGTTGCGAATCTCGCGCACCGCCCGCTTGCGGATCACGAACAGCTTTCGCTCGAAGGCCATGTCGTCGGCCAGATTGGGATTGCGGCGGATGAAGACCTGGCTCACGAATGGTTCTGAGGCCTTCGCCGTGGCGCCGATCATCGAGTTGTCGGTCGGCACGGCGCGCCACCCGAGAGCTTCCTGGCCCTCCTGGGCCACAATCACCTCGAAGAGCCGCTGGCATCCGCGTCGTTGCGCCGGATCCCGGGGCAGAAACACCATGCCCACCCCGTACTTGCCCGGCCCCGGGAGGGTGACTCCGGCATCCGCGGCCGCCCGTTCGAGGAACTGGTGGGGCGTCTGCAGCAGAATGCCCGCGCCGTCCCCGGTATTGGCCTCGGAGCCGCAGGCCCCGCGGTGGTTCAGATTCAGGAGAACCTGAAGGGCGTCGCGGATCGTCTGGTGCGACTTCCGTCCCTTGATGTCGGCCACGAATCCGACGCCACAGGACTCGTGTTCGAAGGCGGGATCGTAGAGGCCCTGGCGGCCGGGCGCCCGGGTCCTGAGGTGCGGGGCATCGTTCAACCGTGCTTTTAGCTTGCTCATCGCGTGCTTGGTCATCCACGTCCGGGCGCCTTCGCCCGGACGCAAACCGTGAGACTATTTGTCAACGGGCCGACTTGCGCAACTGGGCGCATGCACAATTTCCGGCGCGGTTTTGCCACAGCCCAGACACCCGAGCAGATCACGCGCAGCCTTCGAAATGTCGAGGCTCAAGGTTCAGGCGCGCGCCCTCGATGTGAGTTTGCCCAGGGCGGCGATCTTCTTCTCGACCGCGCGGACGGTCGGGTTGTCGTCGCGGTGATAGGTGTAGCCGTCGATCTCGCCGTCGGCGATCTGGCGCAGCACCTCGAAGTCGAGGTACTCGTAGTTGACCGCGTTCACGATGGGCGTGACCATCGGGCGGTTGCCGCAGGGGTCAGCGGGTCGGCGGGATGTTGGCGGGCGTAATGGGGGCGCGAGGGTCTTCGTGTTCTGGCCATAGGAGTCTTGAAAAGTCGCGATCGTCACCTTCGGATCATCTCTCTCACGCCAGGCAGTTGACCTTGTTTCGGGCGGGCGCGCAAGCCCGGGGAGGGGGAAGGCGTGGGGAAACGGCGTGGCGGTGCGCAGCAATTCTCAGTTTGACAACGTTCAGAGCGCCGGGTCCGGGGCCCCGGCACCCGTGCTGTTCCCGATGTCATGATTCGCGCCGCGTGGGGGCACGCGGCCTACAACATCGATGTCTGTCGCCTTGTAGGCCGGGTGCCCTCACCCGGCATCATGGCCGTGCACCCAGAATGAGAACTCCAGGGCGGCGCGCGCTTTGGCTTGACAGAGGGGCCGACAAAGTGTTTCTACGCATAGAAACAGAGTGGACAGGATCGCCGACATCGCCGCCGTCCTCGCGCGCATGCGCGAGCCGCGGAGTGTCGAGCGCCTTCTCCGGGAAATTTTAACCGCGAGCGAGGCGGAGAAACTGTCGCTCCGTTGGGACATCGTCCGGTTTTTGTCCGAGGGCGAAAGCCAGCGGGCGATCGCCCAGAGGTTGGGAGTCAGCCTGTGCAAGATCACACGCGGCGCCCGAGAGTTGAGAAAGGGTGGATCCACCCTGAAGCGGGTGTTTGCCCGACAGTCCGGGGGATCCCCTCGACCATGACACGAACAAGCCTATGCAGACCAATGTGTTCCTGAACGCAGAAGACATGCCGCGGCAATGGTACAATCTTGCCGCAGATCTCCCATCCCCGCTGCAGCCGCCGCTGGGACCGGGGGGAATCCCGATCAAGCCCGAGATGCTCGCGCCGGTGTTTCCGATGAACATCATCGAGCAGGAGATGAGCACGGAGCGCTGGATTGACATCCCGGAGGGGATTCTGGAGATGCTCTGGAAATGGCGTCCGTCCCCGCTGCGCCGGGCCGCTGCGCTCGAGAAGGCGCTGGGCACGCCGGCCAGGATCTTTTACAAGGACGAGAGCGTTTCGCCGCCGGGCAGCCACAAG
>Ga0116149_1006755_pt1 | contig 10215 bp, 8 predicted proteins | sample AD_UKC057_MetaG_FD_89787 | JGI IMG/M metagenome (GOLD analysis project Ga0116149, IMG submission 89787) | Active sludge microbial communities of municipal wastewater-treating anaerobic digesters from USA - AD_UKC057_MetaG | ecosystem: Engineered > Bioreactor > Anaerobic > Digestate | place: USA...
CAGAAAAAATGTCAGATTATTGGTACTGCCGACAGCTGCTAATGCCTCTTCTCCTAAAAAGCGGCCGACAATGATGACATCGACAAAACTATATATCTGTTGAAACAGACTGCCAATGAGAATGGGAATAGCAAACCCTGCTAGAAGTTTAGCAGGATTTCCTATAGTCATATTCTTCATGGTTTTAGAAACTGCTCCGGCAATGTTACTTTAAAACTGTCAGACAAATCTTTAAAGTTTTGCGTTGTAATTGTCTGCAGTTTATCCGGCCTTACAGAAAGTACTTTAACAAGTATTTCTGCCGACTTTTCTACAGTATGCATTAAACCGAAGGTTAGATCAAAGTTCTCGCCGGTAGCAAACATGCCATGGTGAGCCCAGACAGCAACATCATATTTTTCCATGAGCCTGCTTGTTTCGACAGCAATATCTCTGCCTCCGGGAACCATCCACGGGACTACACCGACTCCAGAAGGAAAAACAACAGGGCATTCGGTCGCCATTTCCCAAAGCTCCCGGGTAAAAACTTCATCACTCAAAGGAAGAATAAAGGTTAAGGCAATAATATTTGTCGTATGTGCATGATACACAACTCTATAAACATTATTAGTTTTTTGTTTTATGACCTGATGATTCATAAGGTGAGACGGCAGCTCAGATGTGGGACGGCCGCCGTTTACAAGCCCCCAAACAATCCGGAACTGTTCTCCATCTTCATTAATTTCAATAATACACAGAGAATCTTCCGGTGCAATGACAGCATTCCGCAAAAATTTTCCGCTCCCGGTTACAAGGAAAAACTCGCCTGCAAGCATTGGAACACTTGCATCTATATTTTTCCATCCGGATGGCGCAAAATCTGATTTGACCTGTGCTGCTTCTTCTTTTTTTATTCTGTATGAAAGATTCCCGCCGTTTCTTTCATGCCAACCCATCTTCCAACCGTCATCTGCCATACGAATAAAGCCTTTCATGAATTCTGCTTCAAGCACTCTCATATATTACCCCTATAAAACTCTTCTTGTACTAACAAAACTAGTATTGTTTATTATTAGGTTACTCTTTATGCTGTCGATTAAACTGCACATCCTTCTCATACCTGCGAATTTCTTCAAACCACTTTCCGTCTTCCTTAACACTGCAGCGTCTGCAATACTCATTCCAAACATCACCGAAGGGATAGGTCTTGAGTTCATCCTGTACAACCATGAGTTCTGTCATCTCATGAGCATCCTGTAGTTTTTTTAGAAAATCGTTGGGAAGACAAAGAGCATTTAAAAGAGCTTTCTGCCAGCTTCGAAAACCGACAACCCAGGCAGAAACCCGGTTAATGCCCGCATCAAAATAATCCAGGGCCATGTGTACCCGTTCCAAAGCACCGCACCTGACAATTTCTTTTGCCATTTCTTTTGTCTCATCGTCAAATAACACAACATGATCGCTGTCCCATCGTACAGGCCGTGTAATATGAAGCGCAATTTCCGGAAAATAACACAGCAGTGCAGAAATTTTGTCGGAAACAACTTCTGTTGGATGATAATGTCCGTTATCCATGAGAGGCAGCACGCCCTTGTGAGAAGAGGCGAAATTCAGCGTAAACTCGGATGAACCTGCAGTATACGATTCCACACCAATACCGAAAACCTTTGATTCGACACAGGGTTTCACAAGGTTTTTATCATACGGAACCGATAAAATCTGCTCCAGAGAATCCTTGTATCTAAGCCGGGGGCCAAGACGGTCTGAGGGAATATCTTTATACCCGTCTCCGATCCAAATATTCATGACGCAGGGAATTTTTGTTTCCTCTGCAAAGTACTGTGCAATCTTAATACACGCTTTCCCGTGATCTATCCAGAATTTCCGGGTTTTTTCATCGGGGCTGGACAGCGTAAGCCCGTCTTTTACCATGGGATGCGAAAAAAAAGTCGGGTTAAAATCAATTCCCATATTTCTTTCTTTTGCAAATTCCGCCCATTTTTTGAAATGTTCAGGCTGCAATGCATCTCTGTCTGCGGTCTTACCTTTTTCGAAAATAGCGTAGCAGGCATGGAGGTTTAATTTTTTAGTTCCCGGCATAAGAGAAAAAGATTTATCCATATCCTGCATCAGCTGACCAGGAGTGCGGGCTTTCCCCGGATAATTTCCTGTTGCCTGTATTCCGCCTGTAAGAGGACCCTCATGATCAAAGCCGGTTACATCATCGCCCTGCCAGCAGTGTAACGACACCGGTACTTTCTTTAATACTTCCATAGCAGCGTCAGTATCTACCCCGATTTTTGCATATACTTCTTTTGCTTCCTGATAGCTCATTTTTTCCCCAAAGAAAGTCAGTGAGAAAGTTTTAACTTTCGAAAATGACTTTCTTAGTGCTTCCACAGCAAAGCGAGGAAGCACAGTTAATAATGCAAGTTTGCAACGCAAACTGTCAAAGATAAAAACTGGCGATATATTAGACAGTTTTTATCTTACACTCCTTGGTTTATAAGTTTGTATGGTAAAAGAAGCGCGGACAGCCTGCCGTGCTTCCGGCAGACCGGCTAAGTCCTTTTTCTCTATCATTTGAACTAAAAGATTGCCTATTGCAGTGGCTTCTTTCGGTCCGGAATACACAATTCTTCCGGCAGCGTCGGCTGTCATCTGATTAAGATAGGTGTCATTTGATCCGCCGCCTACTATGTTGATGCTTGGGTAGGTTTTGCCCGTAAGTTTTTCTATGTTTTCGAGCGCTGAACAGTACCCTTCTGCAAGACTGTGATAAATTACCGAGGCTAGTTCTCCGGGAGTCAGCGGAACACTCTGTCCTGTTTCACGGCAAAAATCCTGTATAGCACTGATCATACTTTCGGGAGAGAGAAAACGATTGTCGTCAACATTCACCCTGGAAGTAATAGAACTGCATTCTTCTGCAAGAGCGCATAATTCATCAAAGGTATATCGTTTGTCAAATTCCCGTCTTACAGACTGAATCATCCATAATCCCATAATATTTTTTAAGAACCGGAAACGGTACTCGTAACCGCCTTCATTTGTCATATTTGCCAGCCGGCTTTCTTCAGAACAGTCGGCCCTGCTTTGCTCAACACCCATGAGTGACCAGGTACCCGAACTGATATATACAAAATCTGCTTCATTAGCTGGAACTGCAGCTACTGCGGATGCGGTATCATGGGTGGCAACTTGTATTACGTCCGCATCATACCCGACGCGTTCCTGTATAACAGGAGTAAGCCTTCCTAAAAAAGTACCGGGTGAAGAAATTTCTGTAAAAAGTGAAGACTTAATTCCAAGTTTTTCCAGTAATTCATGATCCCACGTCTTAGTTTCCACATTTAAAAGCTGAGTTGTAGTTGCATTAGTGTACTCTGTTTTTTTTTGACCCGTTAAACGGTAGCAAAAATAATCGGGAATCATAAGCAGCGTAGTGGCTTCTTCCAGTACATGAGGTTCTTCTTTTTTTGCTGCTGCCAGCTGATACATTGTATTAAAAATCTGCTTCTGTATTCCGGTCCGTGTATAAAGCTCTGTGCTTGATATGACAGCATTAACCTCTGCATCAATACCTTCGGTACGATGATCGCGGTATGCATAGGTTTTACCTGCCGGCCGGCCTTGTTCATTTAAAAGTACATAATCAACAGCCCATGTATCTATACCTATAGAACAGGGAGTTTTACCCATTTTTCTGCAGACAGCCATTCCATACAATACTTCTTCAAAAAGTCTGTCTAAATTCCAGCATAAGGCATTACCCTGTTTTTCTATTCCATTAGCAAAACGGTGAATTTCTTCCAGTACGATCTTCCCGTTTTCTAAGCAGCCTAATATATGCCGGCCGCTCGAAGCACCAATATCAACTGCTAAATAATATTTTTTCATTATTTCCTTCTATTATATAGGGGTTAAAATATTATTAATCCAAGTGAAATACTAGTTTTAATTCTTTACTTACAGGACTGTTGTCCGGGTTTGTTTCCATAATGTCTGCCATATAGTCCCACCATTTCCGGTTGATTTCTGTGTCGGCAGCGCTCTTCCATACTTCCTCATCTTCGATTTCTATGTATCCATATAAGACACTTGTTTCTTCATCAAGAAAAATTGAATAGTTTTTTCCGCCCGACTTATGAAGCATTTCTTTCATTTCCGGCCAGAGCAGATTGTGGCGTCTTTCGTACTCTTTTTCAAATCCTTTGAAAAGCTTCATTTTAAACGACTTATACATAGTTAACCCTCTATATTTTGAGAAATCTTCTATGATAAATGATAACATTGAATAATTTAAAATGGTAGGTTCTTTTTTTACTAAAAACTGTCTTTATTTTCCATTCTGCTGAATTCGGTATTCCCGTGGGGTTACACCATACAGCTGTTTAAACTTACGGTAAAAAAAACTGAAATTCTCATAACCGACACTCACTGATATTTCATCAATGGAAATATCAGTTTTACGGAGCAGCGATTGGGCCTGTTGAAATCTTTTTTCTAAGAGATGTTCTTGAAATGTGCGCCCTGTGTACTGTTTAATAACTTTACTCAGCGAGGATTCAGATAAATTAAAATCCCCTGCTACTTTGCGCAGATTTGCAGTTCTGTACCATGAATCAATATATTTCAGAGTAGCTTCTACGGCAATATCTTTATAACTTTTCGAAGAATTCTGCTGCAGGGTGTCCATATGATTTACAAGGTATAAAAAAATAATACCCATATAATATTGATTAATAACATCTTCATTTGGATTATCTTCCTGTGTTTTTTCATTCTTGATTGAGTAAATCATGTTTTCCATAAGATTTTCTATCCAAATTTTATCATTGAGACGGAACAGTAAATAATGAGGCTCCTGATGCTTGACCTGGAAAATATTTAAAAGAAAATCTGCAATAATATTATGTTCCTTGAGCATGATGCGGGGAATATCAAAAAATTCAGGAAGTGCAATAAAATTTATGCCTATATCCTTATGGCCTGCCTTCTTAACCCCGTGAGCTACCTGCTGATTGAGTAAAAGAATGTCGCCCTGATTCATTACAATTTCTTTTCCCTCAATACAGTGCGTTATAGATCCCTGACATACATACATAATTTCTATGTAGTTATGTTTATGAACAGGAAAATCGACAAACCGGGTATGTGTACGGACGGTAATGAGTCTGTTTTCTTTTATGAATTTCTTTGAGTCTATTTCAAAGAAATCTGTTTTTGTATAAATTTCTTTCTGAACAGAGGCATGATCTTTTAAATATACTTTTTCTTCCTGAGAAATTTCTTCAAGCTGTTGAAGTAGCTGCTGCTTCATAATCTGTTCAATATTCCCCGCCGGGATAGAGCGTCGACAGAGAAAGTCTCTTAGGCTGAGTTATTTTTTTTCCACCGTGAGTCTTTGTTGTCTGTGTACCGGAAAAGATATAGGCGGTATCTTCTGTATAAACAATTGCATCTTCTATACCTCTGCCAAAAAGATCACCATGAACAAGGTATCCGTCTACCGGAAATACTACAACAGGGTTCATAAAACCGTCATATAAGGCCGGGTTTACCCCGCCCCCCCGTCTGTAAGCTGCTATATAATCTTTGCCTTCACCGTTCCAATTCCTGTAAGTATCTACAATTGTAAGCCAGCCCTTTGTTTTGCGATCCTCCTTCCAAATACCTTTACCTGCCGAATCAACCAGAAACATGCCGTCCTTCCCGTCCCATTGGCCTTTATACCCGTCTCCGCGGACAATACGGTCAAGTCCTGCCATTTGAAGACCGCATAGATCATCTCTGAATTTGCCTAAGGCAATATGCTGAGACTCAATTGAATCTGCATACCGCCAGAGTTCATTACCTTCTGTATCATAGAGTACTGTCACACTGCCGCCTACAGCAATTTCGACCCTGCCGTCTCCATTAACATCTCCAATCCATATACAATCGGCATGATCTTCTAAATCTTTGCAGCTCCATAAAACGCTGCCGTCTTGATCAAGCATATCATACCCTGCCATCACCTCATCCATACCGTCGCCGTCAATGTCGTGAACCTGTGCAGGGAAATCTGAACCGAACTTGCCCGGCTCTATTACCGGTTTACCGTTCTGCCACAGCATGTTTCCATCAAGATCAAATGCTGTAATGCATTCAACTTGATGAGGTTTGTAGCGGTCATCTATGCCGCTGTCGGCTTGAACCATTATCATTTCCATACGGCCGTCGTTATTTATGTCGCCTAAAAGGACTTTGCAATTTTTACCTGCAGCTGAAAAATCTATTGTACCTACTTGTTTTGGATTACACATTATTTAAGATTACCTCTTTATTCATAATACTCATACTTTTAATAATTTGTAAATAACAACATGTGTTTATATCAACTATTTTCGTTTTATATCGGCATTTACTTGACTAAAATGATGTTCAGGCATTATCATTAGCCAAGAGCATTTTGATTTTTTGTGTATTATTTTACGATTAAAGTAGACTATTTTACGACTGTTTCCATTTTTCAAATCGAAGAAAAAAAGGACAGGAAAAATTAACCATTTTACGTAAGTTTTTTTATTCACTAAATAGCAAAAGAATTTATACTGTATGCTATAAGAGAGGTATACCATGAGTTTTTTACCTAGAGAACATTATGTACTGGGAGCAGACTTCGGCTCTGACTCTGTCCGCGTTGTTATTCTGGATGCAGCCGATGGCTCATCGATGGGGCAATGTGTATCCTATTATGAGAGATGGAAAAAAGGGCTTTTTTGCGATCCGAAAAATAATCAGTTCCGCCAGCACCCGGATGATTACACCGAAAGCCTGACAAAGGCTGTTAAGGGCGCCCTTGCAGAAGCTGCAGTAAAAGACGCGTCATGTGCAAAGAAAGTACGGGGAATATGCATTGATACAACAGGGTCAACACCGGTACTCGCAGATGAAAAAGGTGTACCTCTTGCATTACAGAGTGAATTTGCCGAAGACCCCGATGCAATGTTTATTTTATGGAAGGATCATACCTCGGTTAGTGAAGCCGAAGAAATAAATACACTGTGCAGAACATGGGGAGGCATTGACTACACCACCTACTGCGGCGGAGTATATTCCTCTGAATGGTTTTGGGCAAAAATACTTCATACCATACGGAAAAACGAACGCGTAAAGAATAAGGCTTACACAGCCGTTGAACACTGCGACTGGATTACCGCTGAACTTTGCGGAAACACCGGGCCTGCAGCCATTAAAAGAAGCCGCTGTGCATCCGGTCATAAATGCTTATGGCATGCAAGCTGGGGAGGCTACCCTTCTTCAGATTTTCTTGACCGCCTGGATCCAAAACTTTCAAGCATTGCACAAACCCTTGGAAAAGAAACATGGACTACAGAAAAAGTTCAGGGACACTTAACATCTTTGTGGGCTCAAAAAACAGGGCTCAGCGAAGGTATTCCTGTCTGCGTCGGAGCCTATGATGCGCATATCGGTGCAGTCGGCGGAGATGCAGAAAAAGGCGTACTGGTAAAAAGCATAGGAACCTCCACCTGCGATATAATCATCGGGCCAAAACCGGAAGACGGAAAAAAAGAAGTCTGCATACCCGGCATCTGCGGTCAGGTAGACGGCTCTGTTATAGACGGATGGATAGGATATGAAGCCGGACAGTCTGCCTACGGCGATTACTTCGGATGGTTCAGGAATCTTCTCATGTGGCCGTATAAAACCCTTGCAGTCATGAAAGAGGATGAACTGGAAGTTTTTGAAAAGAAGATTCTTCCTGCCCTTGAAAACGAAGCTGCAAAAATTCCGGTAAGTGAACAATCTCTTGTTGCACTTGACTGGATAAACGGCAGAAGAACACCCTATGCTGATCAAAGTCTCACCGCTGCAATACAGGGAATTACACTTGGTACCGATGCGCCTTCTATTTTAAAAGCACTTCTTGAGTCAGCGGCCTTTGGTGCACGCGCTATTATTGAATGCTTTGAACAGGGCGGTATAAAAATAGAAAAGGTTGTAGCTATAGGCGGCGTTGCACGAAAAAGCAAAATAGGAATGCAGATTCTTGCCGATGTTACAAACCGTGAAATTCACGTAACGGCAAGCGATCAGTCTCCTGCAATTGGAGCCGCAGTTTTTGCTTCCGTTGCAGCCGGATTATACAGTTCTGTTTTTGAAGCACAGAAAAAACTGACAGCTGGAATAGACAGAGTTCACAAGCCGGACCCGGCAGTTAATGCTGTATACAATAAACTATATGAAAAGTATAAAGCCCTTGGTGCTTTTGAGGAAAAAGCACAGTAACGGCGTATGAATCATTATCAGTTTTAAAGTAAGTTATATAAACAAATACTGATAGTTTTGAGTTTAGATTTTATGGAGGATATATGAAAAACATTGAAAACATGAACTTCTGGTTTATTACCGGCAGTCAGGATTTATACGGAGACGAAACACTCCGTCAGGTAAAAGAAGATTCACTCCAGATAGTGAATCAGTTAAATAAAAGTTCTCTTCCTTTTGCTGTAGTTTGGAAGCCTACAGTAAAAAGCAGTGACGCCATTGTTTCTGTAATTCAGGAAGCAAATACAGATCCTCTATGCGCCGGCATCATATGCTGGATGCACACTTTTTCTCCAGCTAAAATGTGGATACGGGGACTTTCCATTTTAGCAAAACCCCTTCTTCATCTAAATACACAATTTAATGAGCAGATTCCCTACGATACCATGGACATGGATTTTATGAACCTTAATCAGTCGGCCCACGGCGACAGAGAGTTTGGTCATATAACAGCCCGTATGAATATTAAACGCAAGGTAATTGCAGGACACTGGTCTCATAAAGAAGTTCAGGACCGCATGAGTGTCTGGATGAGAGCTGCAAGCGCTTACATAGACGGTAAAAATCTTGTTATTGCACGTTTCGGCGACAATATGAGAGAAGTTGCTGTTACAGACGGCGATAAGGTAGAAGCAATGATGCATCTTGGATGGTCGGTTCCCTATTACGGAATTGGAGACCTTGTAGAATACATGAATAAGGTTTCGAGCCAGGCCATTGATGCGCGGATTGCGCAGTATCTTGAACGCTACTCTTTTGATGCAAAAAACAGTCCTTCCTTTGCGATGGAGCATATTCGGGAACAAGCCCGTATTGAGGAAGCATTAAGAAGTTTCTTACAAGATATAGGAGCAAAAGCTTTTACAACTAATTTCCAGGATCTTCACGGTATGAAGCAGCTTCCCGGCTTAGCATGCCAGAACATGATGGCAGACGGGTACGGATTCGCCGGAGAAGGAGACTGGAAGACTGCTGCGATGGTAAGAACCTTGAAAGTTATGGCTCACGGTTTAAAAGGCGGAAGCTCCTTTATGGAAGACTACACCTATCACCTTGAAAAAGGAAACCAGTTAATTCTTGGCGCTCACATGCTTGAAGTATGTCCTTCAGTATCTGACACAAAACCGCTTATTGAAGTACATCAGCTGGGAATTGGCGGAAAAGATGATCCTGCACGCCTTGTATTTGACGGCAGACCGGGAAAAGCTCTGTGTGCTGCGATTGTCGACATGGGCGCGAGGTTCCGCTTAGTATTGAATGAAGTTGAGACAGTTAAAACTCCAAAACCATTCCCGAAACTCCCGGTTGCGCGCGTTTTATGGAAGCCGATGCCGGACTTTACAACATCTGCAGAGGCATGGATTTTAGCAGGCGGCGGACACCACACTGCATACAGCGACGCGATTACAACAGAATACCTTCGTGATTATGCAGAAATGACAGGAACAGAATTACTCGTAATCGCAGACGGCACCAGAATAGCAGATTTTAGAAATGAAATACGCTGGAATGACAAAGCATTTTAAGAGGAAGAATTATGACACCATATAGTACGTTGAAAGAAGAAGCATGGAAGGCAAATTTACAAATACCTGAGCGAAAACTGGCGCTTTACACATGGGGCAATGTGTCCGCCTTTGACAAGGATAAGGGAGTATTTGCCATAAAACCTTCGGGTATTCCCTATGATGAACTTACAATTGACGATATGGTTGTTCTTGATTTGGAAGGACGTGTCGTTGAAGGAAAACGAAATCCTTCGTCCGACACACCTACTCATTTGGAACTGTATAAGAAATTTGAAGGCATAGGCGGTATAACACACACCCATTCGACATATGCAACTTCATGGGCACAGGCCTCCAGATCCATTCCCGTATTTGGGACAACCCATGCGGATCA
>Ga0116149_1006762_pt1 | contig 10208 bp, 9 predicted proteins | sample AD_UKC057_MetaG_FD_89787 | JGI IMG/M metagenome (GOLD analysis project Ga0116149, IMG submission 89787) | Active sludge microbial communities of municipal wastewater-treating anaerobic digesters from USA - AD_UKC057_MetaG | ecosystem: Engineered > Bioreactor > Anaerobic > Digestate | place: USA...
AACCCTTCACGGCGCCGCGCGCAGCCCCGACCGCCTGCGTCCCCGCCTCCGAAACCGCCCCGGTGATCTGCTGGCCGGCGCCGCTGACCGCGTCGAGGCCGGAGGTGAGCGAAGCGCCGAGCTCCGGCGAGATCAGGCCGCCCCCGTTGGCGACCGTCGAGCGGATGATCTCCTGGAGGGAGAACGCCAGCGTCTGCGCCATCGTCACCCCCTGGTTCCCCTCGCCCCCGAGCTCCTTCAGCTCCAGCGGCGGCAGCGGCACGAACGCGGCGGGCATCCCCGCGATCCTGGGGACGACCCTCACCTTCGCCCCGTCGATGCGCAGGCTGCCGATCACGACCTTCATCTCGGGGCCCGCCTCCTGCACGTTCGACGTGCGGTTGAGGAGCTCGTACAGGTTTGAGCTGGTGAGGCCCTGCTCGAGGGTGATGGCCGGCTCCTTGATGACGACCGACTCGATCCGGGGCACCTTGCGGAGGAGGCGGGTCAGCGGAGCGCGCACGTTGATCTGCCCCACCTCGATCGCGTTCTTCGTCGTGTACCCCTCCGGGTTGCCCACCTCGAACCCCCTCAGATCCACCGAGCTCGAGAAGATCCTCAGCCCCGCGCCCTTCAGCCGCACCGGCACCCCGAGTGCCAGCGATCCGGCCTTCCCGACCGCCGGGCAGATGAGCAGCCCCGGCGCGAACAGGAGCACCAGCAGCACCGCGAGCACAACGATCCCCACCGTGACGCCCAGCCGCTTCAACCGCGCCCCGCTCATCGCCGCATCCTCCTTCCTCCGCGACGGCGTTCTCTCAAACGCTCGCCGGGCACCCCGCGCGGCGCCCGGTCCCCCCCCCGCCTAGCCGGGCGGCGGCGCCCCCCCGTCGGGGGAGGATCCCCGCGCCGCGCACACACCGTATTTTAGCACAACCATGGTGATGTCGTCCGACTGGGGCGCGTCCCCGGCGTGCTCCCTGATCCTTTGCAGGATCCCCTCCGCGAGCTCCGCCGCCGAATCCCCGGCGCGGGCCGACACCTCCTCGACCAGCCGCGGCTCGGAGAACATCCGCCTCTCGGGATCGAACGCCTCGGTGACCCCGTCGGTGTAGAGAAAGAGCGTGTCGCCGTCGGAGAGCGAAACCGTTGCCTCCTTGAACGCCGCCTCCTCCTCGACCCCCAGCGCGATGCACTCGCCGCCCCTCAGGAAGACGGCCCTCTCACCGCGGCGGGCGAGAAGCGGGGGGTTGTGCCCCGCGTTGGCATAGCAGAGCTCCCCGCGCACGGCGTCCACGATGGCGCAGAAGAGCGTGACGAAGAGACACGATTCGTTGCGGCGGCAGAGCTCGACGTTGACCTTCGCCACAATCCCGTCCGGGCTCCGCTCCTCGCGGGCCGCCGCCTTGACGAGCGTGATGGTCCTGGCCATGAAGAGGGCGGCGGGAATCCCCTTGCCGGACACGTCGCCGACGACGATGCACAGGCGCCCGTCGTCGAGGACGAAGAAATCGTACAGGTCCCCTCCCACCTGCCGCGCGGGCTCGAGGATCGCGCGCAGATCCAGGCGCTCCCCTCCCGGGAACGGCGGGACCTCGGCCGGCACCATCCCGGCCTGGATCCTCCTGGCGACGGCGAGCTCGCTCTCCAATCGTTCCCTCGCCGCGGTCGCCTCGGTCAGTTCCCGGATGTGGGTCTTGAGGGAGTCCCGCATGTACGCCAAGGCGGCGGCGAGACCTCCTACCTCGTCGCCGCGTCGCACCGGGGGAAGGGCGAAGTCCAGCGTGCCCCCGGAGACGCCGCGGGTTGCGGCGGCGAGTTCCCTGAGCGGGCGCGTGATGGTGCCCGCGAGGGCGGCGATCACCGCCAGGAGCGCCGCGAACCCCGCCAGGCCGAGGAGCAGGACCGCGGCGCTGAGCCGGGTGACGTCCGCCATCAGTTCGCCGCGCGGAAAGCTCAGCCCCAGCGACCAGCCGGTGGAACGGATCGGCTCGAAGCCGATCCAGACCGGCCGCCGCGTGACGATGCTGCGGGCGGGGAGGAAGCCGCTCGCCCCGCGCATCATCTCACGCGCGATCCTCTCCATCTGCGCGTCGCCCCGTTCCGCGGCGAGATCCAGGAGCTTCTCCTTCATGATCAGCTCGCGCCTCGGGTGCGTCACGACGGTCGAGTCCCTGGAGATCAGGAACGCGTACCCGGTCTCCCCGATCCTGATCCCCGAGACGATCTCTTCCAGCCAGGAGAGGTAGACGTCCGCGGTCACGACGCCGGCGAACCTCCGCCCGCCCCCCGCGCTCCGGTGGAACGGAACGCTGTAGGTGGCCATGATGATGTTGCCTCCGCCCTCGTCGTAGTACGGGCCGGTCCAGACCGGCCGCCCCGTCCTCTTCGGCTCCGCGTACCAGTCCCATCTGAAGTAGTCGTACTTGTCGTCGAGCCACGCGAAGGCGATCTCCCCGTTGCGCTTGTAGTAGTACGGGCCGAAACAGCGCGCCCCGCGCTCGAACAGGTGCGGCTCGAAGGAGACGGTCGAGCCGTAGATCTCGGGGGTCGTCTCGACCACGCCGCGCACGAGGCCGAGGAGCTCGTCGCGCGTGTAGGCGGCGTGCTCCAGCGACAGGGCGAGCGTGTTCGGCACCTTCTCCACCGACTGGATCACCGTCTCGATCCTCTGGGCGGTGCGGAGGGCGAGGTTCTTCGCGTTCTCCTCGATCTTGCAGGGGATGAGGCGGCGCGAGACGACGTACTGGTAGGAGAAGATGACGGCGAATATGAAGGCGCAGCTCGAAAGGATGGAGAGGGCGAGCCTGAGGGCGATCCCCCCGGACCGGTTCACGGGCGCCGCCCCCGCGGCGCGCCGGCGCGCCGGGCGGGCTTCCTGCCGCCGAACAGGGCCAGCTCCAGCACCCTGAGGTAGCAGTCCACATCCCTGAAGCCGGCCTCCCGGAGCCAGCGGCACTGCGCCTCGAGCGGGGCGAGGAGCCGTTCCTTCTTGTCGGAGCGGGAACGGTACTCCGCGTCGATCTCCGCGCGCGATCTCCCGGAGCCGGAGAGGCGGAACAGGCGGTCCACGAAGAGACCGGTGAACAGCTCCTCGACCGCCTCCGTCGGCGGCTTGACGTGGTCGAGGTTCAGGAAGAGGCCGCCCCCGGCGAGGAGGTCGAAGATCTCGCCGTAGAGGGCGCGCTTCCGCCGGTGCGGCTGGTGGTGGATCGCGAAACCGGAGAGCACCACGTCGAACGGTCTTCCCTCCCCCACCGCCGCGATCCAGGCCCGCGTCCCGAAGTCCGCGGCGACGACCCGGGCGCGCCGCTCCCCTTTGAGCCTCCGGCGCGCCGCGGCCAGCATCGGCTCGGAGAAGTCCGCGAACCAGACGCAGGCGCGGGGACAGCGCCTGAGCGCCAATTCGCCGAGTATCCCGTCCCCGCAACCGAGGTCGAGGACCCTCTCCGCCCCGGGGCGCCACGTTTCGATCAGCCGGGCGATGATCTCGGCCTGGAGGGCGGCGCCGGGGATCGCCGCCGACCGCCCCTTCACGAAAGCCTCCGCGTTCCTCGCCGCCTTCCAGTGGCTCCCGCGCGGACTCATCCCGTTCCCTCCCCCGGCGCGCGGGGACATACGCCGCGCGCCCGCGTCGCGCAAGGCGTTTCACATGGTAGCGCAGGCGTCTTCAAAAGCAAGCACTATCCGACCAGCGGCTTGCGCGCATCTTCGGATGATGCTATCATCCGTCTGTACCCGGACGGGATAGGTGCGGGGCCGAGGTGCCCGAGGGGAGACGTCCGATGTGGACCAAGGAAAGCATCGAGCGGCTGGTGCGTGAGAAGCTGGGCGACTACCTCCTCGTGGTCGCCTCGAACCGGCAGCCGTACGTCCACGTCCTCGCGCGGGGCAAGGTCGAGTGCCGGCGCGGCGCGGGGGGCGTCATCACCGCCCTCGACCCGGTGATGAAGGCCTGCGGCGGGACGTGGGTGGCGGTCGGCGACGGCGACGCGGACCGCCGGGTGACCGGGCCGGACGGCACGCTGGCCGTCCCCCCCGAGGAGCCCCGCTACACCCTGCGGCGGGTCTGGCTCACGAAGGAGGAGGAGGACGCCTACTACTACGGCTACTCGAACGAGGCCCTCTGGCCGCTCTGCCACATGGTCTTCAACCGGCCGGAGTTCCGGAAGGAGGACTGGGACTACTACAAGCAGGTGAACCGCAGGTTCGCGGATGCCGTGATGGAAGAGGTGGGGGACCGGAAGGCGTTCGTCTGGATACAGGACTACCATCTCTGCCTCCTCCCCCGGTACCTCAAGGAGCGCGCCGGCAGCCGGCTCATCGTCGCGCACTTCTGGCACATCCCATGGCCCGCGCACGAGACGTTCCGCATCTGCCCGCAGCGCAGGGAGATCATCGAGGGGCTGCTCGCAAACGACCTGATCGGCTTCCACACCCGCTACCACTGCAACAACTTCATGGAGGTCCTGGACCGCGAAATCGAGTGCAAGCTGGACCGGGAGCGGCAGTCGGTCACCCGCGGCGGGCACGAGACGCTCATCCGTCCCTACCCGATCAGCGTCGACTTCGAGGGCCTGGGCCGCCTCGCGGATTCCTCCGACTGCGCCGCGCTCAGGGACTCGCTCCGGGAGGAGTTCGGGCTCGACGGCTGCGCGGTGATCGCGGGTCTCGACCGCATCGACTACACGAAGGGGATCCCCGAACGGCTTCTCGCCGTCGACCGGCTCCTCGAGAAGCACCCCGAGCTGAAGGAGAAGGTCGTCTTCCTCCAGATGGGGCACCTCAGCCGGATCCACATCCAGAGATACAAGGACCTGAACGACGAGATCAACGCGCGCATCGAGGAGATCAACTGGAAACACTCCACGGAGGGATGGAGCCCCATCCGGTTGGCGCGGCGGCACCTGTCGCTGAAGGAGGCGCTCGCGCTCTACCGGGTCGCCGATGTCTGCCTGGTGAGCTCGCTGCACGACGGGATGAACCTCGTCGCCAAGGAGTTCGTCTCCAGCCGCACCGACGAGCAGGGCGTCCTCGTCTTGAGCACCTTCACCGGCGCGGCGCGCGAGCTCGTCGACGCGGTCCTGATCAACCCGTACGACCGGGAGCAGACGAGCGACGCGCTCCACGAGGCGTTGACGATGCCCCCGGCGGAACGGCAGCGGAGGATGGCGCGCCTGCGCGGGACCGTCCAGGTCAACAACATCTTCCGCTGGGCGGGCAAGATCATCTCGGAACTCCTCCGCTTCGACTTCACCGAGTGAGGAGAGATCCCGTGCGCCACCTGCTGCGGTCATGGGGGGAGGTGCGGAGGCGGATCGCCGGGCGCGACGCGGCGCTCTTCCTCGACTTCGACGGGACGCTCGCCCCGATCGCCCGCACCCCCGCGGGGGCGTCGTGCCCGGCGGAGACCCGGGCGCTCCTGCGGCGCCTCGCGGCCGCGCCCGGCGTGACGGTCGCGATCGTCAGCGGGCGCGCCCTCCGGGACGTGCGGAGGCGCGTCGGCCTCCGCGGGATCGTCTACGTCGGCTGCCACGGGCTTGAGATCGAGGGGCCGGGGATGCGGCGCGCCGTCTTCGCGTCCCGGGAGGGACGCGCGGCGGTGGCGAAGGTCCGTCGGGCGCTGTCGCGCGCGGCGGGGCGGATCCCCGGGGCGCTGATCGAGGACAAGGGCTGCTCGTGCGCCCTCCACTACCGCCTCGTCGCGGCCGGGAACCGGCCGCGCGTGAAGGCGCTGCTGCGCGACGCCACGGCCGGTGCCGTTAGGCGCGGCGCCGTGCGCCTGAAGCGGGGAAAGATGGTCCTGGAAATCCTCCCCCCCGCGGACTGGGACAAGGGCTCGGCCGTGCTCTGGATCGAGGAGCGCCTGCGGCGGCGCAGCGGTGCGCGGGGTCTTGTCCCGGTCTACATCGGCGACGACCTCACCGACGAGGCCGCGTTCCGGTCGTTCCGGCGCCGCAGGATCACCGCGCGCGTCGGGAACGCCCGGCGGTCGGACGCCCGCTACCGCCTCCGTGACACGCGGGAGGTCAGGCGGTTTCTCGATCTGTTCCTCGCGGAAAGGAGCTGCAGCCGATGAATGAACCCGCGCGCGCCGCGCAGCCGTTCAGGTTCTACACGCGTCTCCACCTCTCGGAGCTGACGGGCCTCTCGGCGTCGACCTTCCCCCGTTTCCTCGAGATCCTCAAAAACGCCTCGGACTCCTGCGTCTACCACCACACGCACCGGTTCCTCCAGCAGCACCAGCACCTCTCGCCCGAGCCGCCCAACGACTTCGCCTACTGGGCGGCCGAGTCGATGGGGGACGACGAGCTGGCGGAGAAGCTGGCGAGCATCGACACGATCCGCTTCTCGAACCTCCCCGCCCTCCGCGACAGGATCGTCGCCGTCGTCGAGGAGCACCTCGCCCGGACGCCCAACGCCGCCCTCCGGCGCGCGGCGCCGGGCGAGGAGTTCTATTTCATAAAGGCCGTCAGCTTCGTCTTCCCCGCCCCGTATGTCGTCTGGAACCTCCGCGAGTTCGCCGAGGCGCTCCGGCGCGTCGGCATCCACTCGATCTACTTCCATATCTTCGAGGCCCGCCTGCGGCTCGCCAAGAAGACCAACGACTTCTCCCACTGGCTCGAGGATTCGCTCGGGGAGCCGGAGCTGGCGAAGCGGATCGCCGCGCTCGACCCGTACACCTACACGCTCGAGGAGCTGCGCAAGAAACTCGTCGCCCTCGTCTCCAGGAGGATCGCGGAACACGATGACACCGACCACGCCGCACATTGACGACTACGCCCCGATCGTCGGTGATTCCACCATCGACGAGCTGCGCTTCCTCGCGAGCCGGCTGGAGGGAAGGAGCGTCCAGTTCGTCAACTCGACCGCGATGGGGGGCGGCGTCGCCGAGATCCTCAACCGGATGCTGCCGATCCTCACGGAACTCGGCGTGCAGGCGCGCTGGGACGTCATCACGGGGGGGAACCAGTTCTTCGACGTGACGAAGAAGTTCCACAACTCGCTCCACGGGAAAGGGGTCGAGATCACCCAGACCGACTTCGAGATCTTCATGGAGACCAGCCGCCGGAACATCGAGACGATGGAGATCCGCGGCGACATCGTCTTCATCCACGATCCGCAGCCGATCGCCCTGATCAGGAAGAAGGGGGGGAACCGATGGATCTGGCGTTGCCACGTCGACGTCTCCGCCCCCGATCCGAAGCTCTGGGGTTTCCTCCACGACTTCATCGTCGGCTACGACGCCGCCATCTTCTCGGCCCCGCGCTTCGCCCACCCGCTCCCGATCCGCCAGTTCCTTATCTCCCCCTCCATCGACCCGTTGAGCGACAAGAACCGGGAACTTCCGCGGGAAACCATCGATGCCGTATTGGCCAAGTACGAGATCCCCGCCGACAAGCCGCTCGTCACCCAGATCTCCCGTTTCGACCGTTTAAAGGACCCGCTGGGGGTGATCGAGGCGTACCGGCTGGTGAAGCCGTACACGGACTGCCGGCTCGTCCTCGCGGGGGGCACCGCCGTGGACGACCCGGAGGGGATGACGGTCTACCGCGAGGTGTGCGAGCGCGCGGCGAACGACCCGGACATCCGCATCCTCCTGCTTCCCCACAACGACATCGAGGTGAACGCCCTCCAGCGGGCCTCCACCGTGCTCGTCCAGAAGTCGATCAGGGAGGGGTTCGGGCTCACGGTGTCGGAGGCGCTCTGGAAGGGAAAGCCCGTGGTCGCCTCGCACGTGGGGGGGATCCCGCTCCAGGTCACGCACAAATACTCGGGCCTGCTCAGCCGCTCGATCGAGGGGGCGGCCTACGCGATCAAGCAGATGCTGAACAACCCGGAATTCGCGGTGAAGATGGGGGCGAACGGGCGGGAGCACGTGAAGAACAACTTCCTCATCACCCGGCACGTGCGGGACTACCTGCTCACCTTCCTTTCGTTCTTCTCCCCCGGCGACGTCGTCTACCTGTAGCCTCCCCGCCGCGGGCGGGCGGGCGCGCGCGGGGAGTTCTCGTGAGACCCCCGCGCGCGCGGTGCGCATCCTCCCCCGCGGATTCGTGCCTGCACGGGAGCGCGCCGCGTCCCGCGTGGATCAGGAGCAGCTTCTCCACCCGGTTCAGCCGCTTGATCCGCGCCTCCCGCCGCAGGGCGCGGGACCTGCCGCGCGATGCCTCGCGATAGACCAGCGCCACCGGCCCGCGGGAACGCGTGTAGCGGGAAGCCGTTCCCTTTTCGTGCGCCCGCAGCCTCCGGTCGAGGTCGTTCGTGACGCCGGTGTACAGCGTCCCGTCGCGGCACCTGAGGATATACACGCACCATCCGGTTTTCACCCTTTCCCTCCCCTTTCAATATGGTGCCACACGCCACCGGATTCCACAAAACGTTCGCGCCGGAACGTTCAGATCGGATCCCGAGCAGGCGCCTGCGCCGGGTATCCGCTTGGCGCCGGCCGGGAGGGACCGCCTGTGTGGAAACGCTCGCGTCCGAACCGCATATGCGGTATGCTTGTGCGTGATCGGATCCCTGAGACTCCACGCAGTGGCGAAATCCATATCGGAGGGAGAACCGTGAAAACGCCCGTCGCCGCTCTTTGCAGAACCGCCCTGCTGCTCGCGACCCTGTGCGGCGCCGCCCCCGGCGAGGCGACGGTCTGGGTCGCAACCAACTACACCGTCTACCGCGCCGGTGAAGGGCTGCGGGTGACCGGCCACGCCGACGCCATCCCCGGCGCTTTCGACGCCTGGGCGGTCGTCCTCGCCCCCGGCGGGGGGCTCTACTTCATGTCGCTTGCCGGGACGCCGGCGCCGGGGCCGTTCCCCCTGGCCCTCGCGGTCCCGGGCCTTCCCGGGGCCGTGGACGCGACGCTTCTCTCGATCGACATCCCCTGGGGGCTGGCCCGGGGGGAGTATCAGGCGCTGCTCGCGCTTCTCCCCGCGGGAACCGCGGTGACGAACGTCGCGGATGCCGAGGCGAAGGCCATCGACGGATGCTTCGCCCGCGCCCGCTTCTACCTCGCCTCGGGACTGGTTTCGATACTGATCGACGGCACCTGGAACGTCACGCTCGATGAGCTGGGCTCGGGCACGATGACGCTCGCGCGCTACCCGGACAACTTCATCGTCGAGGGGACCTTCTCGGGCAAGGACGAGCTCGAGGAGGCCTCGATCCTCGGCTTCATAGACCTCGATACCGTCACCCTGTTCCTCGACTCCCCCTCCACGCCCGGCGCCCAGGACCTGATCCTCAAGGGGAGAGCCGTCGACGGGACGCTTTCAGGGACCTGGGTCTCCGACAAGATAAGCCCGTTCGGGGGCGGATGGGAAGCCAATCGGGATATGTCACCCGCGGCCGGCGCCTTCGCACCGGCAACAAACGACGACGATGACGGCGTTCCTTGAGGCTCTGTTCATACGCCGCGCCGCCGCCGCTGAAGGCGCGGCGGTCGCGTCGTCCTTCCCCCGCGTGCAGCCGTGGGCGGCGATCCTCGTCATCTACCTGTGCGCATGGCTCGCCCATCGGCTCTCCGGTCGCCTCGCCGCGCACATGGTGCGTCTCCGGAGTCTCACCCCCCGCGTGCGCGCCGCGACGCCCGAGCGGCAGCGGACGCTCGAGGCGCTCATCTCGGGCCTCATCAGCTTTCTCGCCTTCGGCATCGCCACCTTCATCACCGCCTCGCATTTCATCCGCGTGGACACGCTCGTCTGGGTCATCGGTCTCTTCAGCGCGGCGTTCGGCCTCTCGGCTGCGCCGGTGATACGGGACGTGCTGACCGGCGTCGGATTCATCTTCGCCGACACCTACGCCGTCGGGGAAAAGGTCGAGATCGCGGGCGTCGAGGGGATGATCGAATCCATCACCCTGCGGGCGACGCTGCTCCGCGCCCCGTCGGGGGAGATGTACGTGATCCCCAACGGGGAGATCCGCACCGTGCGCAACTTCAGCCGCGGGAGGTTCTCGACCCTGACCGTGACGATGACGGTCGCCACCGGGGATCTCCCGCGCGCGCTGGAGATCCTCGATGGACTGGGACGGGACGCCGTCGCCCTGTTGCCGAACCTGGTCGAGCCGTGGCAGATCATCGCCGGCACCGGCGTCGTGGGTCGGAACACCGAGCTGACGTTACTCGCGCGGGCCCGGTTCGGGAAAGCCGCCACGATGCGCCCCCGCCTCCTCGCCCTGGTTCATGAGCGCCTGGCATCCGTCGGGATCCCTCTCGGCGCCTGACCGCT
>Ga0116149_1006771_pt1 | contig 10197 bp, 10 predicted proteins | sample AD_UKC057_MetaG_FD_89787 | JGI IMG/M metagenome (GOLD analysis project Ga0116149, IMG submission 89787) | Active sludge microbial communities of municipal wastewater-treating anaerobic digesters from USA - AD_UKC057_MetaG | ecosystem: Engineered > Bioreactor > Anaerobic > Digestate | place: USA...
CCTGCTGTCGACAATTTTCTGCACAAGAGCCGGTTCAACAGTCAGCACATGCAGTGTACGGGTATCGTCAGCGTATTGTAGACATATCTGGCGAGCCAAAGCCTGACGGACCTTTTCGACAAGTATTGTTGTGTCTTTGGTTATTGGGCGATAATCGGCAAGAGTTTCAAGAATTACCACCATATTCCGTATCGAGACCTGTTCACGGAGCAGCCCCTGAAGTACTTTCTGTATCTCTCCCACGGAACAAAGTTTGACCACTTCGTCTACGACAGCAGGATAATCCTTGCGTATTGTGTCTATTATGGACTGTACTTCCTGTCTGCCAAGTATTTCCGAAGCATGACGCTTGATTATTTCCGTAAGGTGGGTAGCAATAATCGAAGGCGGATCCACCACAGTATAGCCTGCCCGTTCAGCGCGTTCCCGATTTTCTTCTGACAACCAGATTGCGGGAAGTCCAAATGTCGGGTCGGTTGTTTTTTCGCCGGGAAGGTCCTCTGCGACGCCTCCCGGGTTAATGCCAAGATACCAGCCCATCCTGATACGGCCACGGGCGACTTCGACGCCCTTTATCTTGAAGCAATACTCGCTCGGTTCGAGCCGCATGTTGTCAATTATTCGAATTCGGGGAACAACAAGTCCAAGATCGAGGGCCGATTCGCGTCTGATTCTGGTAACTCTTTCCAGAAGCTCGGCGCCCTTGTCTTTATCGACGAGAGGTATCAGACCGTATCCCAGCTCGAGCGAGAGCGGATCAAGCGGTACGACCGGACTCATGTCAGAAGGCACTTCGCCGCTTTTCTCTTTTTCTTTCTGCTGGGCTTTTTCAATTGTCGTGCGAAAAGTTGCAGCCTGGGCTTTTTGGAGACGCCGAGCTATCCATGCAAGCGCTGCTGCGAGCGGAATCAGAACATACCAGGGAAATCCGGGAAGCATGGCGATTACCATAAGAGTACCGGCTCCTATGTAATATACCCAGGCATTCCTCGAAAACTGGTTCTGTATGTCGCTTCCGAAAGTGCCATCCGAAACAGAACGAGTAACGATCAGACCGGTTGCGATCGAAATGAACAAAGAAGGCAGCTGTGAAAGGAGACCGTCGCCGATCGTAAGGGCGGCATACGTCCCAATCGCCTGTGCGAAGGGTTCGCCCCTGAAAATCATACCGAAAATTAAGCCGGCGACAAGGTTGATAACAGTAATAAAAATACCGATTTTAACGTTGCCGGAAACAAATTTGCTCGCTCCGTCCATCGCACCGTAAAAGTCTGCTTCTTTTTGGACTTCCATTTTTCGTTTCCGGGATTCTTCCTCGGTTATGGCACCAGCATTGTATTCTGCTTCTATAGCCATGTTTTTCGTGGGCATCGCATCAAGGGTAAACCGCGCTGCGACTTCCGCAACGCGGGTTGCGCCTTTGGTGATGACAAAGGCCTGTACGGCGATAAGAATTATAAAAATTACAAAACCGATGACGAGACCTTCAGTTCCACTGCTCCCGATAACGAATGTGCTGAAAGCTCGAACCATCTTGCCGTCGAATTTCATTCCTTGTGATAAAATCAGACGGGTTGAAGAAACATTGAGACCAAGACCAAAAACGGTACTGACGAGCAAAAGCGTCGGGAATGCGGAAAAATCGATAGCTCTTCGGGTATATAACACAATCAGCAGAATCAGAAGATTCAAAATCAGATTGAGTGCCATAAACAGATCAAGGAGGACTGTCGGCAACGGAACAATGAGCATGAGGACAACGATAATTGCGCCGATTGCAACAAAGAGGTCCGCTTTAAATGCCGTAGGTGTTTTATCTGCCATTTATAGTGTTACAGTTCCTTGAGTATTCTGGATTTTCGGGAATCAAGCGCGTATACTTTGGCGAGAATTACAGCGAGAGCTTGATAATACTCATCCGGTATAATATCACCGATTTCCACTTCCGCATAGAGAGCCCGGGCAAGGGGCTTGTTTTCGACGATTGGAACATTAGCATCCCGCGCAATCTGTTTGATTCTGAGCGCCAGCTGATCCGCTCCCTTTGCGGTAAGCATGGGCGCACGCATAGTTGTCTTGTCCCATTGCATTGCAACAGCATAATGAGTCGGGTTCGTGATGATGACGTCGGCCTTCGGTACGTTGACCGCCATATTCTGGCTTAAAAGCTCCCGCATCCGCTGACGAAGTCGACTTTTGACCAGAGGATCTCCTTCCATCTGCTTGTATTCTTCCTTGATTTCCTGCTTCGTCATTTTTAAGGATTCAATAAACTGCTTCCGTTGAAACAGATAATCGGGTATCGAGATGAGCAAAAATACCAGAGCAGCGGAAAGGAGTATACGGGAAGACATAGAGGCAATAAAGAAAAAGGAGGAAACAAGTCCGGCATCCAGAATCGATACCAACTTGGGAATCTCCCCCTTAATTGTTGTATATGCAACAAGTACGATTGCAGCAACTTTTCCAAGCGACTTTGCAAGATTAAACAAACCCTCGGCGGAAAAAAGAGCCCGGGAAAAAAAACGTGCAAAGTTTGGTGCAATTTTTGAAAACTGAGGCGTTATTGGTTTCAGGCTGTAAATAAAACCACCGTTTTGTATTACGTTAGACACAATTCCGGATATAAGAGCTGTCAGCGTAACCGGTAACGCAAGCAGAACAAAATATCTGAAAAAAACGGCAACCAGGACAGGATCGAACGGATCGGAAGTCGTACACCTTTCATAAAAAAAGCGGATCATTTCCATAAACGTTTTCAGCATCCAGGGAGCAAAGGCTATGAGAGACAAAAGTGGAAGAAGAAGAATCAAGGCACCGTTGAGCTCCTGACTTTTCGCGACCCGCCCCTCTTCTCTGGCCTTTCTGATCTTGAACTCGGTCGGATCTTCAGTTCGACCTTCATCCTCGGCGGCAAACCACTGTAGATCAAGAAATCCCGAACGTAGAGCAAACGGTTCGGTACATGCGCACATCCGGTGCGCACTCCGAGTGTATGATGCAGCATGCTCATCGTCCATGAGAGCGCCCTGTATGAGTGCACGTGCCGGCAATTTCACGGGATAGGCCTTCCAGCCCTGGCCAAAAGCTCTTCGAAAGAGGCAAACCCTGCCTGTATAATCGAAACGAACAGGTTGATCATTATCGGCATCGACAATACCAGCAGTACAAAAGAAACAAGAATAGTAATCGGAAATCCTTCAGACATCAGATTCATTTGCGGAGCCGCTTTTGAGACAAGGCCCATAGCAACATGAACAAGAAAGAGTGTGCCCACTATCGGCAATGCAATGGTCATTGCGTTCAAAAAAAGAGTAGAAAGCCCTTTAAGAAAAAACGGAAGAAATACATCTCGGGAAGCAACGAGCGAAAGACAGTTTAGAGACTGAAAACTTCGGAGTACCCCGCCCAAAAAGAGAGTTTGAAATCCGTTTATTTCCAGAAATACGAGCATCGCTACAAGATTGAGAAACTGACCCAATAGAGGATTTTCGATCTGGGCGAGGGCATCGTATACTTCAGATGCGCCGAAACCCATCTGGTATGAAAAGAATTGTCCGGCCGAACTGAATGTGGCAAAAACCATGCTGACAAAAAAACCGGTGATGATGCCAATCAGAGATTCGCCGGCGACCAGCAGAACGTAGTCAAGGCTGAACGGAGCTACATCCCAGCCTTCGGTATAGGCATTCGGCAGTATGATAAAAGCGACCAAGCCTGCAAGCGCTACTTTTACTATCCTGGGCACTGACTGGATCGACAGTAGGGGCGTAGACAGAATCATGGCAAAAATACGAACAGCAGCAAGGAAAAAATACGGGGCCCGCGATAACAGTTCCGAAAAAGGATCGGGATTCATGATCAGCGGATTATTGAAGGAATCAATTCAAACAGATTGATCGTATACTCGCGCAGCGAGGCGAACATCCAGCTTCCAAGCAATGCGAGCGTACCTAAAATTCCCAGGATTTTTGGCACAAAGGTGAGGGTTTGTTCCTGAATTGATGTAGTTGCCTGAAAAATAGCGACGACAAGACCGATAATCAGCGCAACCCCCAACACCGGAGCCGCCAGAATGAGCATTTCGAATATGCTGCCCCTGACGAGGCTGACCACAGAACCGATCGACATGGATCACCTCCCTATTACACGAAGGAATTGAATAGCTGCTGGGTTAATAGCCCCCAGCCGTCAACAAGGATAAACAGAATCAATTTAAACGGCATCGATATTTGAACTGGAGGCAGCATGATCATACCCATGGACATAAGTATGCTTGCTACAACCATGTCGACGATGATAAAGGGCAAGTATAAGAGAATCCCGATCTTGAATGCTGCCGTCAGTTCATGAAGAATGTATGCCGGAATCAAGATATGAGTAGGAACATCGGAGAGGGTTTCCGGTTTATCCATTTTTGCCATGGACATAAAAAGCGCAATAGTCGAAGTATCTGAGGCCATCTGTTTATACATAAACAGCCTGACCGGTTTTTCAGCAGCCTGATAGGCCTGTTCGATTCCGACAGTACCGTCAGAAAGAGGCTTGAAGGATGTATCGTATATTTCTGTAAACGTCGGCCACATAATGAACAAGGTCAGAAAAAGAGCTATGCCGTTAAGTACCTGGGTTGGAGGAACCTGCTGCAGAGAGAGAGCTCTTTTGATAAAGTCCAACACAATGGAAATCCGCAGAAAACTCGTAGTCAGCAATAAAAGGCTCGGAGCCAGGGAAAGCACTGTAAGCAGCAGCAGAAGCTGTACGGAAAAGGCTACTTCCCTGTTGTTCGCGGGTTCACGAATTTCAAAATTGATAAAGGGTATACGAGTAGCTTCCCGTTCGGCATTGATCGAAGTTCTTCCGGCTGTGGCTCCCTGAGGGAAATTTTGGGCTGACTGGGCAGTTATAAACGAGCTTCCGGCAAACAGGACAAAAAAGCCGACAAGGATCAGGTTCTTTTTCATACTCATAGTCCGTTGTCTCCGGAGGATTCCTCTTGGCCGGCTTTCTTGAGGCGTTCCCGCTGTTTTTTGATAAAATCGGCTGTGGCTTGTGCGGTTGCGGCTGCATCGTTCGGCATATCTGCCTGGTTGACAGGCTTTGCAGAGCTGTTTTGACTTTGCTGAACGACTGACCGTGGGATAAATTTTGCGAGTATCGAGGAGAAGCTGCTTCCAGGAAACGCTTCAGTTTTTCCCGAAAAAAGTTTCAGGGAATCAATTAGTTCGCGGTCATCCAGTTCGCACAGGAGATTGATGGACGAGTCGGTTACCCCAAGCAGTAATGCTTTATCGCCAATAGTTACAACCTGCACCGATTTATTCGGGCCTAACTGAAGACCTGAAGGATTTGCCAGAAATTGATCAGCAGATGCAGAAACTTTTCCGCTTTTTCGTATCAGATGCAGTGCACCGTAGGCCCCTGCACAGATAAGGACCAGGACAAGAACGAGTCGTACCAGGAACCATATATTTGATGAACGATTGGCTCCAGTCGCAGATTCTCCCGAAGCTACGTCGGCATCGGGTGACACAAGAACAATTTGCGTTTCATCGATACCAACCCTGGTATTTGTCTCTGTCTGAGCGACAGCTCCAGCAATACACAAACAGAACAACACAAGGCACAAAACCAGCCTTTTTGACGGGAAATAATACATTCAAGCCCCCCACCCCGGAAAACTGATTTACATATCGGAAACCCGTTCCACGGGCGACAGTATTTCTGTAACGCGAACACCGAAGTTTTCATCAATAACCACGACTTCGCCTTTTGCAATCGGTTTATGATTCACGAGAATATCAACGGGCTCGCCGGCTAACTTGTCAAGCTCTATAATAGTTCCTTCGCCCATACCGAGGATTTCCTTGATGACTTTTCGGGTTCGACCCAGTTCAACAGTCATCTCCATATAGACATCCATGATAAGGCCGATATTCCCTTGTTCAGAACCCATGGGAGCAAGCTGCAAATTGGGGAATTGAATGGACTGGACATTTGGATTCATACCCATAACTTGTCCCATGTTCTGCATGTTGCCCATATTCTGCATGCCACCCATATTCTGCATGCCACCCATATTCTGCATGCCACCCATGTTTTGCATGCCACCCATATTCTGCATGCCACCCATGTTTTGCATGCCACCCATGTTTTGCATACCGCCCATGTTTTGCATGCCGCCCATGTTTTGCATGCCACCCATGTTTTGCATGTTGCCCATGTTTTGCATGCCACCCATATTCTGCATGCCGCCCATACCCAGAGAGGCCATAGGATCGGGACCAAATCCTCCCTGAGCTCCAGGTATCCCGGAATCAGGTCCTGCGGCCGAGCCGCCCAGAGAAGCGGCAATTTCTGTAACATGTTGATAGGTAAAGATTTCCCATAGAGAAAAAGCAGCACCATCCAGATTGACTGGCCAGGTGACAACTCCAAAATCCTGTTGAGGAAAACGGATCATCGCTTTCGGTACATGAACCGATTCGGCCGGATTTGCAGCGACACCCTTAAAACCGGCTTTTTCCAATGCTGTCAACTCCAGACCGACAAATTGGGACACCGTTTCGCTTATTACCGATAAAGCCATCTCGTCAAGTTCGGCATTCGGTTCGTTATTAACCAGACTGACAATTTTCTGCGCAAATTCTGGCGCGAACACAAACAGATGGTCTCCGGTCAGTGCCTCGTTGAAATCGATCACTGATCCGACTACCATCTCCGGGAGCTTCCGCAACAGCCCGTCCCGTTTCATGATTTCAATAGCCGGATTGCCGATCTGGACTGATTTTGATGTCATTGATTCTAGATTTGAACCAAGACCATCCATATTGCCGCTCAAAAAGGACTGAAAAGCTTCGATCTGCGATCCTGAAAGCTGATTGGAAGGAGCAGCCGAGGCTGAGCCCATTCCGCCCATATCGACACCCGCGAGCAGAGCGTCAATCTCGTCCTGGGAAATGGATCCATCACTCATATAAGTCTTCTCCTTCTACCGATAATTCTTCAAACTCTTCAGCTTCAATGTCGGCCAGTTTTTTAAGTACCTGAACTGCAACCTTTTTTCCAATAACCCCGGCCTGGCAGAGAAACTTTTTCTTGTTTCCGACGCTCAGCGTAAATGGGTCGCCGACATGTACATTCGACAGGCGAACAATGTCTCCTACCCGCAAATTGAGCACATCCCGAACCGGAAGATTGATTGTACCAATCTCGGCAACGACGTCCATATCAACCGTCGACAGTTTTTCCTTCAGTACTCCCATATACTGGGTAGTAGAACTTCGGCGAACTGATGAAAACCAGAACTGGCTGGACAATTTAGATATAATAGGTTCGATGGTGATGTACGGAATGCAAAAGTTCATCATGCCTTCTTCATCGCCGACCTTCGTTTCAAGAGTAACAAGAACAACCATTTCGGAAGGCGGGACAATTTGGGCAAACTGCGGGTTAGTCTCGATCTGGCCCAGGCGAGGCCGAAGATCGATAACCTGGGTCCAGGCTTCGCGCATGTTGGCAAGAATACGAACAATAATGCCTTCCATAACCGACTGTTCAATATCCGTAAGATCCCGTTGCACCTTGGTTCCCTGTCCGGTACCGCCGAAAAGCCTGTCGATAATGGAAAAAGTAACCGAAGGATCGATTTCCAGAATGGCATTGCCTTTCAGGGGATCCATGTTGATGACTGCAAGCGTCGTCGGAGTCGGTATGGAACGGATAAACTCTTCATACGTAAGCTGATCGACGGAGGCAACATGCACGTGAGCCATGCTTCGCAACTGGGCAGAAAGAGCCGTTGTTGTAAGGCGTGCAAAGGTTTCATGCATGATCGACACAGTTCTGATCTGCTCTTTCGAGAATTTGTCGGGCCGCTTGAAATCGTAAATCTTGATCTTGCGGGTATCGTTTACCGGACGAAAATCTTCGGTTTCGGTATCGCCTGCGCTGATCGCGGTGAGTAACTGGTCAATTTCATCCTGCGAAAGAACTTCGGTCATGGAATCCTTATTGTTCGACTATCTCGTATTTGGTAAAACGCACATCGCGTATTTTTGAGTTCGAGAGAATATTGTCATTGATATAATTCCGTATTTCAATCTTGATTTTTTCCTCGTTTCTGAGTTCTGTGGCAGTTTTACGCTGCAAGAAAGAGCGGAGAAAATCCTTAATTTCAACAAGGCGGGAGGAAAGTTCAGCCGGAGTCACCTTGTCTTCGAGCGGATACCCGAATGCCATGTCCACAACAACGGATGCAGGTATTGCATCGCGGGTTCTGGTTTGTATCGATCCGACAGCCTGATACCATTGAAGCACTTCCCGTGTACCTGTGTATTCTTCCGACACCGGTATAGAAGGCTGGCTTTTCCCTGATCTGCCGAGAATATTCACTGTAATTACCACAACAGTTACAATAAAAATCAGCGCGCCGAGAATAATTGCAGCCCACTTGAGAAGCTGCGGAAGGAGAGCAGAAGCTTTTTTCTTGCCGGAATCTCCAGCGGAAGCGTCACCGCCTTCCAGATTGATGTCATCCTGATCACTCATAGTGCGTTTCCTTTTTTGCCGTTAATTTTAGCATTAAAAATGACCTTCGTCCAGAATAATAATATCAACACGGCGATTATATGCCCGGCCTTCAGGCGTGTCGTTAGAATAGAAAGGTCTGGTGTCTGCGTAGCCTGCAACAGAAAAACGTTTTTCATCGGCACCGAAATCTGTCAGATAGTGAAGTACATTGACTGCGCGTGCCGACGAGAGCTCCCAGTTGCTCGGCCACAGGGCTGGATCGGTATCTCCGGAATCGGTATGGCCTTCTATCCGGAACCTCCGTTTGGAAAGCTCCTCCGCAGACAGCATCTGTCCGATTTTGAGAAGTGTTTCTCTCGATTCTTCAATATTGAGTTCAGCGCTTGCTGTCCTGAAAAAAGAATCGGCAGCAAGGGTGATTACCAACCCCCGTTCATCGCTGGTGATTGCAATTTTGTTGGATTTAATTTCCGGAGCGAAGAGACTTACAGCCCGTTTTACTGCTGAACCGAGAGATTTACCCTTGTCCATTGCCGGCAGAGAATTGATATTGTTTCCAAGGTCCGAAAGCCGTCCGGCGGACAGGGACTGACCGCCTCCGGTTGCATCGTTGCTGACTGCGGCAGTCATCTGCTGCACTTGCACAACATCGGCTTCGGAAGGATCGTACAGCATAACAAAAAAGCACAGGCACAGCGTGATCATATCCGCGTATGTGTTGAGCCATCCTGAGCCTGCCGCTGTCGGTTCCTTTTTTTTTCGTCCCATATCAGTCCTTCATTATATCGGCTTCGATTGCCTTTCTGTCTTTCGGAGTCAGGTAGGTCAGCATTTTTTGGGCGAGAATGCGGGGATTGTCACCCGCCTGTATGGAAAGAACGCCTTCGATCACCATTTCGCGAGCTTTTGCTTCCTGGGCATTCTGGTATCCGAGTTTTCCCGACATAGGAACGAATAGCCAGTTCTGAAGCAATGATCCATAGAGAGTAGTGACAAGCGCAACGGCCATATTCGGGCCGAGAGAGCTTTTGTCTTCCAGGTTGCCCAACATACCAATCAGTCCGATAACCGTACCGAGCATTCCGAATCCCGGGCCAAGGGTCGCCCAGGCATTGATGAGCGTTATCCAGGTATTATGGCGGCCTTCCATCTGGTTGAGTTCGTTTTCCATCAGAGAGCGAATCACTTCGCCGTCGGTACCATCGACAACCAGACGAAGACCATTGCGCATGAACTCGTCGTCAAGATCCTGAATTTCTTCCTCAAGGGCAAGGATTCCTTCGCGCCGCGCTTTTTCAGAAAAGGCCACCAGTTTCTGGGTTAGTGCCTTTTCGCCGAAATCGTACGTCTTGAAGCATCGGCCCATTACCTTGAAAATTCCCAATACATAGGACAGAGGAAACGTCAAGTACAGGCACAGGTACGAACCGCCGACTGTAATAAAAACCGATGGAATATCGACGAGCATCATAAAGTTGCCGCCGGCGCCGTACATAACGACCCCGAGGCCACCAATAAGACCGATAAATGATGCTATATCCATTTCGTTTACTCCTCGTTCTTGAAAGCGCCAATGCGGCGGCGATATGCAATTATTCTGTCGATTATATCATCCGGTTTTTCGCGGACTACAATATGTTTTCCTGAAAGCATCTGGAGTGTGAC